>QMCE01001746.1_pt1 | contig 12003 bp, 8 predicted proteins | sample 1821851 | NCBI WGS metagenome assembly QMCE01 (sample SAMN09453174, study PRJNA476694) | Termite gut metagenome, whole genome shotgun sequencing project. | isolation source: worker | host: Odontotermes sp. | place: South Africa:Pretoria | collected 2016-01-28
ACCGATCCCCTCACAGCAAAAAAACCGCCTCAAAATGAACTGCACCCCAAAAGTTGAACAAAGACTTTGGGGGTGCAGTTCATTTTGAGGCGGCCTCTTTGCTGATTAATAATATGTAATCAGCTTGCCATCTATTTGGCTAACCTGATGCGCCATCCGAATTCAAAACTTATGGTGTGCTGATATTTCCAGTGCGTAGTGTTCCGATACTTGAAACGGGTTCGGTCGGCGAACTGCAAGAATATGGGGCGATATATCAAACCCATATAGAAGCTCCGCCTACCATAATAATATAAAGGAATAATAAGCCCGAGCGAGTTCGATTTGCGAAAAACGCTTTCCTGTTCTGAATATTCTTTGCCGGTATCGTAGTGGTCAGGATACCAAGCGGTTTTCCATGTATCACGCCCGAAAGAGATACCGTAACCTATCGAAAATCTGTTGTTATTGTCCAATAGATGATTATTAGAAACGGAACCATAAGTCGAGGTCATCATATCGAATCTTCCCACAGCATCAAAAGGTGCCGGAACAAGTACGGGAAAATTCGTGATCACCGCTCCTGAAAAATTTATGAACGAGTTGTCGGCATAAAAGTAATCCAGCCCGAGGGAAATGCCAATGAAACCTCCTTTCGATCTCCTGTCTTGCCTTTCATATGCCGAATTGAAAAAATTGATCCACGGAAGTCCTGCGCGTAGATTCGTAACACCTTTTTTATAATTTGATTCCGCATATTCCTTTAATCTGCTACGGTGCCTGCGCTTAATATATTGCTGTCTGTTATTGCTGATATACACATCCGATACATACAGCGTGGTATACTTCATGTCGGGAAAAAGTTTAACCTTGTCGACACAGGCGCCTCTGACGAAGATCACATCTCTATTCTCTTCTGTCCATTCCAGTTCGACGGTTTTCACCTTGTTGTGTCTGCCGCCGTCGAAGGTAAGCGTATCGGAATCTATGATCACGGTGGCAGGTTCATGTGATATTATTCTAACCGTTTGATACTTATAGTTCATAGTGGCGCATGACGATAACAAACATACGATTATTGCGGCGGCGAGCAGTTTTTTTATCATAACGACCGGGGCTTTACTTATGAACAAACATCAATATTACACATATAAGATGCTCCTGGCGATTGTAATGTTGCACGGAGAGGGATGAGATTAATGTGAAATGCGTATTACGCGCAAAATGCAAAATTGAAAATGCAAAATTACTTTTTTGTCATGCCAGCGCGTAGCCGGAGGCGGAGTAGAAACATATCGGCCTTGCCGTCTTTGCAAGCCGCTTGCAGTGAAGCTATTCGACGCCTTACAGTCATCCTGTGTTTGCTAAAAAGCAGTACAGTTGTAAAAATAGAGTCAGCAGGAAAAAGACTATTGTTCGTCATTGATCTTCGAGATAGCTCGCAAAGTTAGCCTCCTGCCGTTCTCTTTGCGAGCCCGCATGGCGTTGCAATCCATAAATTATCGTTACAAGCAATATTTCAAAATTAATGCATCGGCAGTAATTGTCAACTGTCAATTGTATAGATGTTTAGACTCCGTCTGCATCTCCGTCGGGAAGATAGTGATTGAAAATCGCTTAGAACCTGAAAGAGGCGCTTGCCAACACTTCGCGCGGGCGGAGGCGATAGGCGTAGCTACTGCGGCTCAGCGCGCCGTAGAGGGTATAGGCGTAGTCCTGTTGGTCGAACAGGTTGGCCAGGGTTAGCGAAAATTCCCATTTTCCGTCGGGTCGCCACGTTGCGCCCACGTCGGCCAGCCACAGGTTCTTGAAACTGCCGGGGGAGAGCTCGTTCAGATAGTGCTCGCCCGAAAGGGTGATGAAGAACTTCGGGGCCGGGATCAGATTCACCGACAGCCGTCCGGTTATGCTGCGGGTAGCGCTCTTTTCTCCGTGCCATGACATCGACGTACGGCGTAGCGAGAGCGTGTACTCCGCATTGCACCAACGCGCCAGCCGCCCTTTGAAACGGGGCGACACGGATAGCATCTCCGATGTGTATGGTGCCGGCACGCCATTCCGATGTATCTCGCTGGCAGTCCGTCCCCACAGGATCTCGAGTTCGACGGTTCCCTTTGTTCCGTCGATGCCTTTGCTTGCGCCCGCGTGGGCTGTCCAATTGCTGCCGCGTCCCGGTACGGCCGTGTAGCCGGTCAGGATGTACTCCCCGGCAAAGCGTTGATCCGGCATCGTGGATATCTCACTCCACGAGCGGGACAGGGAGCCGTTGAAAAAGAGGGTTCGTATAGGGTCTTTGTATTCGAACCGGGTCGTGACGGTTGCCGCCTCATTGCCGGAAAAGTCTATGAGACCCGTCCGGAAGTAGCGGTAATCGCTGCGGATCGCCCCGCCGTGGATAAGCGATTCGTCTACCGGATAGCGGCCTGCCGAAGCGCTGCCCGTGAGCGTCCACTGTGCCGACAGCGACCAACGCAGCGAGAGGCTGGGTGCGGCGACGAACTTACCGGCGGTACGGCTTCCGGCGGCGTTACCGGCTATGTTCCCATCCGCGCTCCCATCCGCGCTTCTGTTGCGGAAATCGTAACGGTAAAGACTCAGCGGAACGGAAAGCACACCCCGCAGCCGTGACGACCGGTAAGTGACGGCCGGGGTCAGATGGCCGCGCAGAGTATTCAGCGACGAGGCGGCGGCGAGCGACAAACCCGGCAATTCCGGCAATTCCTCCGGCAGATTGCCTTCGAGAGAACTGCGCAGATCCCGCGCGCTGAAACTTATCCCCGCACGGGCATCGAACAGCCAGCGTCCGACCCCGAAACCGTAGTTGATATGAGAGTGAGTGAGGAACGCCTCCTCGCGCACGCTTTGGCGGGCGGTCTGTCCCCCCTGCGTCACAGTAAAGTCGTGGGGCTGCGTTTGATAACGGTTTTGGGAAGCGATTGTAATGGTGCGTTTCCCGACGCGGCGTACCAACTCGAAGTCATTAGCGATTCCGCCGGTCGGGAGTGCGGCCTGTTGGAGGTTGGGATAAGTGCCCGTAAGCGCCACCCGCCGGTCGTCCCACGACCAGTCGGTACGCAGTTCGTTCTTCAGGAAGAACTGCTCCCTGTTACCTTCAAGGCGCACCGCCCCGGATATATCGTGGCGGCGGACAAGGGTTTGTTCCTCTTCCGTGACGCTGTTCTCTCCGTCGGTGAGATAGTGGGTGGTATGTCCGCCGTTCCGCCCCTCGGCGCGGTCGCCCGCATAATTCAATCGCAGGTTGAGTTCGTAGTCGTTGTCCAGCTTCTTTGTGTTGGTCGTGTTGAAAAGCAGGGAACGGTTGAAGCGGGTACGGCGCCCGTCGAGAGGTGCGGCCTCTCCGCCGATGTCGATACGGCCGGACAGCAGAGGGATGTCACCGCCCATGTTAAGCACGTTGGCAAGGGAGTTCAGGCGGTTTTCCACAGCGGGGTCCCGCCCCGTATTTTGCAGGCGCAGGTTTTGGATACTCTGCCAGCCCCGACCTATGCGCATTCCGAAAAGAGAACCCTCGGCGAGCAGCGGAACAGCCCCCGTTCCAGCGCCGAGTTCCGCCGTGCCGACCCACTTGGCCTTAGCCTCTTCCTTGAGCCGCAGATTCAGGGCGGCGTTGTCGGAGTGGGCGATATCTTTCAGGGCGCGGATGGGCTGATGGTTCTCCATGAGCTCTACGGACTGCACATCATCATGCGAAATGTTGTTCGTGGCCAGCCCGTAGCGCCCGCCGAGCAGATCGGAGCCTTCGACATAAAATTTATTGATCGGCTCGCCCTGATATTTGATCTCGCCGCTTTCGGCGACTTCGATGCCGGGCATTTTGCGCAGTACGTCGCCGATGGTCTTGTCTTGAATATCGGTGAAATCGGCGACGCGGTACGTGAGCGTGTCGCCCCACTGCCCGATCGTCGGAGCCTTTATGGTTACCTCACGGATGGCGATCGGAGCCGGTGCAAGCGCCACCTTTATATATTCACCGGCCTCGTCCACGGGTATGCTTTTAGCCTCATGGCTCATGGCGGAGAAATGGAGAAGGTATCCTTCTCCGGTAACGGGAACAGGGAGTGAAAAATGGCCGTTCTCATCGGATACCGTGTGGCGGACTATGCCGCCCTGGGCGCTTTTCAGCATCACGATCACACCCGGAAGGGGCACCCCGTCATTTTCGCCCGTCACCTGCCCCGACAGGGCGGTTTGCTGTCCTGATGCGGCAAGTACGACACCTGCTGACATCCAGACGGCAAAGATCAAATGTTTGAGCGATACCATCTTCTACTCGATATCGGCTTCAAGGAAACCGTACTTCATGGCCTCGACGGTGGGGGTGATCTCCTTACCGTCGGGGGTCATCACCTTCACTACTGCGCCGTTTTGATTTATCATACTAAGAGGGTTCTCCTTGAATTTGCGGGCGGTACGCAGGTAATCCCTGCGGCTGGCTTTCAGGTATTGATATTCCGGCCATGTCACGACACTGTTTTCGACAGTGCGCAGACCCGACAGGGTGAAGGAGTGGTCGCCCCGGCTGTCGGCCACTTCGAGTATTAATCCCGGCAGGCCGGCAAACTTCCACGGTCCCTCGCTGACCGGGATCCCGGTGGTGAACCACGCGATCCAGCGGCGGCCGCGGAAGTCGCACTCCGCACGCTGACAGGTGTAGCCCTCTATCGTGCGCGTTTCGTCGAAAATCTGCCACGCTTGCGGTGCGAGTTCCTCTTCCACACGGTAGTGCTCCATACCGATCTTGTCGGTGAGAGTGAGCCGACCGGCCGGATAGTTCTTGTAGACGACCCAGTTCTCGCCGCCGCGGTAACGTCCTATGTCTGCCATCACCGCATCGGCCGACACCGCGCAGGCGATCAACGAATCGGCGCGGAAGGTGTTGTAGCTGTAGAATTTCGACACCGCACCGCCTGTCTGGAGTATCATCACGTCGCTTTTCGTTTTCGTGCGGTCGAGCGTGTCGGTCACATAGTCGTAGCCGTAGGTGACTTCGAGCGTCGCCTGACAGAGTTGCGTGCGATCGACGCCGACCATCTCCATCGAGTTGACCTCGGTTCCGCCTTCTCCGAAATTGAACTGGAATACCTGCTGCCCGATTGCGGGCGACATTGCGACTGCGGCCGCGGCCGCCATAAAAATTTTTCTTTTCATATTCGTGAGTGTTTTTTACACTGCAAAGGAAGCCACCGATTGCACACGGAAGTGTTATCGCCGCGTTAAGAAGTGTTAAATAGTCTTAACGCACACGCGGGCAATACTTTTTTACGTTACTTTTGCAGGTGTATGGATAAGATGGGCAAATCCGATTTTCGCAGGATCACAATGTTGATCGTCGTCTCGCTGGCGGTGCTGGCGGGACTGCAACTCTATTGGGTGGTGCGTATGTACGGCGATATGGACCGCCGGTTCGCCGAAAAAGCGACTGCCGCGATGGAGCGTGCGGCCTACGACGAGCTCACGACCCGCAGTAGCGCCCCGCGAAAGATCGAAATGCAGATGTTAGGCGAAGCGGAGGCCTCGAGTTACGGTTATACCGTCGGTTATAATGCCGGCAGTCTGGCCTCGGTCGATACGATTCGGGGACGTGTCTCGGCAGTCTATCATTCCAACGTTTCGAGTATCGACTCGCTTATGACCAATATCGCCGTTAAAAACGGCGGCGATGCCACCCGAATGAGTGTGATCACACTCGTGTCTACGGAAGAAGATCTGAGCCGCGAGGATTTCGTACGGTACGATTCACTGCTGAGGCTCAACCTTGCACGCGCCGATATTCTGCTGCCATACCGGCTGTCGGTGGTGGGCGACGACGGGGAGTTGCTGGCTCTCGGCGAAGATGTTGCGCGTCCCCGCACGTTCGACATTCCCGTAGGGTCGGAACGTGCCTCAGTGGTGAGGCTCTCGATCGAGAATCCCAACAGGACTTTTTTACGCGAGATGTCGGGGCTGGCCGTCTCGTCGGTGCTGACGGTGCTGCTGTTGACCTTCACTCTCGTCTATCTGCTGCGCACGCTGTTCCGGCAAAAGACACTCGAACGGATGCGGGTCGATTTCACTCACAATATCACCCACGAATTGAAAACACCCATCGCCGTGGCATATGCCGCCGGAGACGCGCTTCTGAATTTCGGGGCTGACGACGACCCCTCCCGTCGCGAGAAATACCTGCGGGTGGTGCAGACCCAACTCGATACACTCTCCGGAATGGTCGAACGGATCCTTGCCCTCTCTTTGGAAGACGACCTGCGGCTCGACAGGCAGCGGGTGGAGTTGCTTCCCGTGGCGAGGGGTATTGTCGAAAGCCACGAGTTGCGCGGGATAGGGAGTTTCCGTATCGACGTACCCGAAGACTTGACGGTGAACGCCGATCCGTTCCAGCTCAATATAGCGCTGAGCAACCTCGTCGACAACGCCCTGAAGTATTCCGCCCCTTCGCCGGAGGTGGGGATCGCTGCCTTTGGCGGCAAGGGCGGCGTGACGATCCGCGTGATCGACAACGGCATCGGCATACCGGTTGCCGAACGGGAAAGGATATTCGAAAAATTATATCGCATTCCGACCGGCGACCTCCACAACGTCAAGGGTTTCGGCCTTGGACTTTACAACGTGCGCCGCATAGTCGAAAGGCATGGAGGGCGCGTCGAGGTGGCCTCAGCCTCCGGCCGGGGTTCTGCGTTCACACTCTATTTTCCCGACCATGGCACGGAAAATTAAACTGTTGCTGGTCGAGGACGAGCAAACCCTTGCCGGGATCGTCGCCGACACACTGAACGACCGGGGGTTCGAGGTTACCATCGCCGGTGACGGCGAGACCGGCCTTCGGAAGTTCCGCGCCGTCACGCCCGACGTCGTGGTGACGGATATTATGATGCCCTGTATGGACGGATTCACCTTCGTGGAACATCTGCGCCGTAGCGGTGTGCGCGTTCCTGTGCTTTTCCTGTCGGCGCGTTCGTCGGCCGACGATGTGGTGCGGGGCTTCGAGACGGGCGGCAATGACTACCTGCGCAAACCGTTCGCCATCAGCGAGCTTGTCGTGCGTGTTAAGGCTTTGCTGGGGCGCGGCGGCGATGCTTCGGGAGAGCGGGAGCTCGTTTTTAAGATCGGCTCGTTCACATTCGATGCAGGGCGGAGGATGCTCACGCACGCGACTTCGGAGCGTGAACTGTCGGCGCGTGAGGCGGAAGTGTTGACCCGCCTGTCGTTGCGCGTCGGTGAAACAGTACCGACCCGGACGCTCCTGCTCGATATATGGGGCGACGACAGCTACTTCAACGCCCGCAGCCTGCACGTCTTCATCACCAAACTGCGCGGCCATCTATCGGCCGACCCTTCGGTCTCGATAGTCAACGCCCGCGGAGTCGGCTACAAACTTATGGCCGGGTGACTTCCGCAAACATAGGATAACGGAAAATCCAATCCTTTATTCAAATAAAGCGGGTAATGAAAATGTTTTCATTACCCGCTTTTATATACGAAAATTCCGTTCCGGTCTATTTCAGGATGGTTTCGCCGGTGCCGATCAGGGCGCCGTCCATATATATACCAACCGTATAGGTGCCGCTTACTATGCCTGCTCCATTGTAGTAGAGGCCTACGGCGAGGTCTTCATTCCGGTAGTCGATCTCACGGGTTGCCGAGTAGGTGATCTTGTCGCCTTCGAAGTCGAACAGCGATTCGGTATCACCCGCGAGAACATAACCGTCGGGGCCCGCTATACGGGCGTAAACGTTACGGAGGCCGGGTGTCGCGATGTCGTTGGCCGATAGGATGAAATCTATGCGAAGACGCTCGGCGCGAGAGGCGCGCGGTACTTCGCGGTCTCTGGAATTAAGCGCGAGGATCTTGATGTCGCGGGCCTTCACTATGGCTCCTGTCTGCACCTTCTTCGAAAGTTCGCCCGCCATCTCTTCGGCGGCGTCGGCACGGAGCTTTTCGATATTGATCTGATGACGCACATTGATGTTCTCGGCCGTAAGCTGGCGGTTGAGTTGATTCAGAGAGTCTATCTGATGCACATAGCGGCGCATTATGGCACGCATCGTTTCGAGTTCCTGTTCGTACTTGCGCGCGGTGGAACGGTTGAGGGTGCGTTCGCTCTGCAGCTTTTCGAGCAGCGAGTCGGCACGCATACGTTCTTTGTCGAGGCTCACCTCGTACTCCGACTCCATGTTATCGTAGTCGGTAATAAGGTTGTTGATCCTCTGTGTAAGGGTGTCTTTCTCGATCTGATACTCCTTCTTGAGCTGGCTCGTCTGGCGGAAGTAGATGAACGATACGCCGATAAGCACTACGATGAGAATTATCGTAAGGATCTGGTAGCCTTTAAGTGATTTTTTCGCCTTTGCAGCGTCATTGTTGCCGGCATTGTAATCTTCCATGGTCTTATAGGTTTTAATAGTTTATGATGCAAAGTTAGTTATTTTTTAAGAACGCTCTCGCCGGGATACTTCAGGTTTTTGTATTGCGACAGCCTCACCCTCGCGCTGCCGACCTTCAGCGGCAGTTCTATGTAGACCGGGATCTTGTTGGGATCGTCGCTCATCCATACAAAGAACTCCATTCCCTCCTGGAAGGTCTGCCCGTCGGATGTGACGAGCTGGCACGAGAACTTGAGCGTCCTTACCTGGTCCAATCCGGAGACATTGATGGTCTCCCTGCCGTGGAACTTGTACTGTATTACCTTTATGGTGTCGTCGAGAACGAGGTTGAGGTTTTCTGCCCGGCCTGGTTCATACGAAGCGATATCCGTTCCGCGCAGGTTGTACAGCAACGACACGGCGTCCATGGCGCCTTCCGGAAGTGTCATCTTCTTGACGGTGGGCGATGGGTTCTTATGGTTGCGGTAGCGCGAGAGGACGGTCATGTCGTTCCAGTCGTAGTCGAAAGAGCCGGAGTATCTGTAATTGTTCCCTTCCGTGAGTTCGCTGGTGGCTTTTATCGCCCGCAGGTCTTTCTTGGAGAGCCAGGAATCGTAATAGTCGTCGAGTTTGTAGAACCAGCGGAACATACCCTTCACCTTGGCGTATGCCGTTACCTTGAATGCCGGCACCGAATCGACGTTGTCGTCGGCTACTGTCAGTGTCACGGTGGCCATATCGGTATTGGGCCACATGGCAGCACGGTAACTCACTATGTATTCGAGCATTTCGCCGTTCTTGTAGGAAGGTGTCCTGCCGCCGGTCTGGGCTAAAGCGGCCGAAGCCATGAGTGTGAATGCCAATAGTGAAAATATATGCTTCATAAATGGAAAATTGAAAATACGGAAATGCGATATTAATATTTTATGTTCTACAAAGATATACGCTTGATATGACATTTTTATTACTTTATTTTATCTTTATTTTTTGTTTGATCCTCATTTTCCCATTTACGAGATCATTCCGAAGTCAGTTTCACCGTGGTTGGAGTATCTCTCCTTGAGGCGCGCCAGAAGAATGTTCTTCCGGTGTGCGAGCTTTGGGTCGTCGTCGAGGATCGCAGCAGCCGCTCTGCGGGCGAGTTCTATTATGGCCGCGTCGCGCGATATCGATGCTATTTTTAATTCAAAAGCCGTGCCGCTTTGCATCGTTCCGGTCAGGTCGCCCGCTCCGCGCAGCTTGAGGTCGAGCTCGGATAGGCGGAATCCGTCGTTGGTCTCCACCATGGCGCCGAGCCTCGCCTGCGCCTCGCGCGAGAGTTTGTCGCCGCTCATAAGTATGCAGTAGGACTGCTCGCCGCCGCGTCCGACCCTGCCGCGAAGCTGGTGGAGCTGCGAGAGGCCGAAACGCTCGGCGCTTTCGATGACCATCACCGTGGCGTTGGGAATATCGACGCCCACCTCTATGACCGACGTAGCGACCATTATATTTGTCTCGCCCTCCTTGAAGGCGCGCATACCCTCGTTCTTGTCCTCCGCGCTCATCTGGCCATGAACGGCCGAAAGCCTGTACCGCGGCAGCGGGAATTGGTCGGACATGACGTTGAACCCGTCGTGGAGGTCTTTGTAGTCCATCTTTTCCGACTCGCGGATAAGCGGATAGACCACATAGACCTGCCGCCCGCGGTCTATCTCCTTCTTGAGGAAGCCGAACATGGCGAGCCGGTGCGCCTCCCTCAGGTGGCGCGTAACTATCGGCTTGCGCCCGGGCGGCATCTCGTCGATTACCGAGACGTCGAGGTCGCCGTAGAGGGTCATGGCCAGCGTGCGCGGTATGGGCGTAGCTGTCATCACAAGTATATGGGGCGGGCGGCTGTTCTTCGTCCACATACGGGCGCGCTGCTCCACGCCGAAGCGATGTTGCTCGTCGATGACCACCATACCGAGATTGTCGAACCGCACCTTCTCCTCGAGGAGCGCGTGCGTGCCTATAAGTATGTGAATGGCGCCCGACGAGAGTTTTTCGAGTATCGCACGCCTTTCGCGCGCTTTGGTCGAGCCCGTAAGTACGGCGGCTTCGACGCCGAGGCCGGCGATAAGTTTGCTTACGGACGCATAGTGCTGCCGGGCAAGTATTTCGGTGGGCACCATCATGCACGATTGGTAGCCGTTGTCGGCGGCCAGAAGCATGGCCATCAGCGCCACGAGCGTCTTGCCGCTGCCCACGTCGCCCTGAAGCAGGCGGTTCATCTGGTGTCCGGTTACCGTGTCGGCGCGTATCTCTTTGACGACCCTCTTCTGCGCTCCGGTAAGTTCGAACGGCAGTTTGTCATTATAGAACCCATTGAAGAAATCTCCCACCTTGGGGAACATGAAGCCGTCGGAAGATGTGGTGCGTGTGGAGCGGCGCGAGAGTATGGCCAACTGTATGCCGAACAGTTCCTCGAACTTAAGCCTGTACCCGGCATTTTGGAGCATCTCCTGCGACTGCGGGAAATGTATGTTGTAAAGCGCGTCGCGAAGCGGGATCAGTCCGTGTTCACTTATGATGTGTTCGGGCAGCGTCTCGGTTATTTGGGGTTCGACGAGCGGCCAGAGGGTACACATCAGGTTGTATATGCCCTTCGAGCCCAACTGCATCCCGGAGAGTTTCTCGGTGGTGCCGTAAACACCCTGCAATCCCCCGCCCGGACGGTTGATGAGCTTTTCGACGAGGTCTGTTTCCGGATGTACGAACGAAAGTTCGTCGCGGAAGAGGGTGGGGCGGCCGAAAATAAGATACTCTCTCTGCAGTTCCAGCCGCGATTCCATCCATTTCGCCCCCTGGAACCACACGAGTTCCGCAGTGCCCGTACCGTCGGTAACGACTGCAACGAGCCGCTTCTTGCGTCCCTCGCCCTGATACGACATCCCCACGATCCTCGCCCTTATCTGGATATGCGCCGGTGGCTGGCCGCCGACTTCCGAAATGCGGTACACCTTCGTGCGGTCTATGTGGCGGAACGGGAAATAGTATAGCAGGTCGCCGAAAGTGCGTATGCCCAACTCCTTATCGAGCAGTGCAGCGCGCCTTTCGCCCACCCCGGCGAGAAATTTTATATCCTGGTCGAACAGTGTCATCGCGAGAGATACATTGTCGGAGAATGCAGAATGCAAAAATAGCCGGTTCGTATGGAAATATTACGTACAAACTCCTGCATATCCCGAATCCCACAAAAATAGAAAGAATCCGCATAAATTCCTCGCCACATTTTCACAGGCCGTTCGAAATTTGCCATTCCCGTGCTTGTGGAGCTTGTTTTATTTTCAGAATTAGCGGCAGTTTTTTGCAAAATAAAAATTAGGTTATACTTTTGCACCCGGAGAGATGGCAGAGTGGTCGATTGCGGCGGTCTTGAAAACCGTTGAACTGCGAGGTTCCGGGGGTTCGAATCCCTCTCTCTCCGCTGAGCAAGTCAGCAAAGAAGTTCAAAACACCGTAAATCAGTCGATTACGGTGTTTTGTCGTTTTGGTGGATATGCAAAAAAGTGTATTTCGGGGCACTTTTTACGGACAAAATCGGTGACAGTTTCGCATTGCCGAAAAGTGTCACCGAATAGTATGTAACGGGTTTTTATTCACTGTTTTACGTCATTTTGCATAGCAC
>QMCE01003320.1_pt1 | contig 12003 bp, 9 predicted proteins | sample 1821851 | NCBI WGS metagenome assembly QMCE01 (sample SAMN09453174, study PRJNA476694) | Termite gut metagenome, whole genome shotgun sequencing project. | isolation source: worker | host: Odontotermes sp. | place: South Africa:Pretoria | collected 2016-01-28
TGAAAGCACAGATAAAATCCATCTGCCCGATACTGATAAAAGGTTCGTTGGAGGAAGCAGGTATGTAAAACTCTCGACACTGTCGAGAGAATTGAAAAGTGCAGGCAGTACTTGCACTTTTGAGGGAGGAAATAAAAGTGTTGATTAAGAATAACGAATACTTCCAAGTGTTAGATATAAAAGTGCAGACAGTGTCTGCACTTTTGATGCAGTCGCATAATATATATCTTTTCGACAAAACATAAACGCTTGACGAATATATATGGTACTCTTGCCAAACAAAGGAGGCTTAATCTATGGCAAAACTAAACGCAGAAGAATATAAATCTTTTGAGGATATCAAGCATACAGAAAACGGCACAGAATTTTGGCTTGCACGCGAACTTGCGCCGGTGCTCGAATACTCCAAATGGGAAAATTTTCATAAGGTTATTAAACGCGCAATGCTTGCTTGTAAGAACAGCGGGTTCAACATCGAAGATTGCTTTCCTGAGGTCAGGAAGTCAATAATTTCCGGTAAAGGCAGGGAAAGTACCGTTACTGATTATCGACTCTCGCGCTATGCTTGTTACCTCATCGTACAAAACGGTGACCCGCGAAAAGAAATCATTGCACTCGGTCAAACGTATTTTGCCATTCAAACCCGCCGTGCAGAAGTTGCTGATGTTTTCAATCAGCTTGATGAAAATAACAAGCGGCTCGTTGTTCGCGGCAATATCAAACAGTGGAATCAACTGCTTGCGGAAGCGGCACATAATGCAGGAGTCATCACCGATGACGAATTCGCCATTTTTCAGAATTCTGGCTATATGGGATTATACGGAGGAATGACAGTTGCGGATATTCATACCAGAAAGAAACTTAAAAAAGACGAAAAAATATTGGACTTTATGGGAAGTACAGAACTTATCGCTAACCTGTTCCGCATTTCACAAACCGAAGAAAAGCTGAAAAAAGATAAAGCCACGTCTCCCATTGAAGCAAATAACATTCATTACGCTGTAGCGGAAAAAATCCGCAAAGCTATGATTGACATCGGCGCAACCTTGCCGGAGGATTTACCAACTCCCGATAAAAGCATTCAAGTAGTTGAGCGGGAAGAAATCAAAAAGCTGCGGCAATCCCAAAAACCGCTTATGCTGGATGAGTAAGGGGTATGCCATGAAAGCAGAATTTGTAAAAGGGCAGTTCACCGAAACCGAACTTGAATCAGCGATTATCAGTCTGTTTCAAGAGCAGGATTACATCTACATTCATGGCGAAACAATTCATCGAGGTTTTGAAGAACTCTTACTCAAAGAAGATTTGCGTGAATATCTTTCTAAACAATATTCTGATTTAAGCTCAAACGAAACAGAAAAAATTATCAGCCGTTTGGAAAATATTCCTTCCGCGCCGCTCTATCTTGGAAATCGTGAAACCTTTCTGCTTATTAACGAAGGTTTTGATTTCTTGCGTAATGAGCAAAATAAACTTGCTCTGCACATCAAATACATCGATTTTGAATTTCCGAAAAATAATATCTTCAAAATTGTGAATCAATATTCTGTACAAGGGGAGCATCTTCGCCGACCGGATTTGCTTTTATTCATTAACGGAATTCCTGTTGCGATTTTCGAGTTCAAATCTGCAATCAAAGAAAATACAACGATTTTTAACGCATGGGAGCAAATCCATATTCGTTATTGCCGCGATATTCCTAAGTTGATGAAGTATTGTTTTCTGTCTGTTATCAGCGATGGCGCAAACACACGCATGGGAAGTATCTTCACGCCTTATGAATATTACTATGCGTGGAACAAAATCAACGAGATAGAAAAAGCAAGTAACGGAATTGCCGCTTTACTTACCATGATGAAAGGCGCGTTTATGCAAAATCGTTTACTTGCAATTCTTCGCGATTTCATTTATTACCCCGATGACAGCACTAAAGAAACGGCAATTGTTACCCGCTATCCACAGTTCTTTGCAGCAAATAAAATGTTTGAAAATATCAAGAAACATTTGAAGCCGCAAGGTGATGGAAAAGGCGGCACTTATTTTGGCGCAACAGGCTGCGGCAAAACCTACACCATGCTTTTTCTTTCCCGCCTGCTTGGATTGCGTGATCGTGATACTTTTGAAAATCCAACAATAGTTATCATTACCGACCGTGAAGATTTAGACAGGCAGACATCGGAACTTTTCGTTGCATCAAAACGCTACTTGCATGATAACAATGTGCGAAGCATTGAAAGCCGAAAAAAATTGCAAGAAGCATTGAGTGCGAATTATTCCGACACTTTAATGGCGGCTGAACCCGTGCCGGAATACGGCGTTACGCAATACGGCACGACAGGAGCGGAAAGCGGCGGTGTATTTCTTACGACCATTCAAAAGTTTTGTGAAAATACCGGCTTACTTTCGACTCGCTCGAACATCATTTGCATTTCTGACGAAGCGCATAGAACGCAAACGAGCGTCGGATCAAAATTGAAAAAGACCAATAAGGGTGTTTTTACTTCTTTTGGCTTTGCCAAGTATCTGCGTGATAGTTTCCCAAACGCAACTTACTGCGGTTTTACAGGAACTCCTATTGATGAAACCATCGCTGTGTTCGGTGAAATTGTAGACAGTTACACCATGAAAGAATCAAGCGACGATGGAATCACTGTCCGAATCGCGTATGAGCCGCGCTTAGCGCGTGTTATTCTTTCTGATGAACAAGCAAGGGAAATTCAAAAATATTACGACAAATGTATTGAAGACGGTTCCAATCCTGAACAGGTTGAAGAAAGCAAAAAAGCGATGAGTGAAATGCGCCGCGTCCTCGGTCATCCTGATAGATTAAAAAAGCTTGCGAAAGATATTGTAAATCATTACGAATCGCTGACAGCACAAAAACCGGAAATCATTCAAAAAGCAATGATTGTGTGTGCCGATAGAACCTTGGCTTTCCATCTCTTGAAAGAAATTATTGCGCTTCGCCCCGAATGGAATGATAAACGCAGAGCGGAAAACGAAATAAAACTTACAAAGTCTCAGTTGGAAAAACTCGTTCCGCTTGCAAAAATCAATCTTGTAGCAACTCAAGGCGAAAATGATGAAAAAGAATTGTATAATCTCTGCGGTACAAGAGACTATCGTCAAATGCTCGACAAGCAATTCAAAAATAATAATTCAAATTTCAAAATCGCCATTGTCGTTGATATGTGGATTACCGGTTTTGACGTTCCGTCTTTAGCTGTAATGTACATCGATAAGCCGCTCCAAAAACATACACTCATTCAAACAATCTCCCGCGTCAACCGTGTCTTTGACGGCAAAGATATGGGCTTGGTGGTCGATTACATCGGTATCAAACAAGCCATTAAGAAATACGGAAGTCCTCAGGAAAGCCCCGTTGATGAAATCGCGATTTCGCTTGCCGTCTTTCGTAATCATTTGGCTTTGATTGATGAACTGTTACATGGATTTAATGCTGTCAGGTTTTTCACAGGGGAACCATTAGAACGATTACTTTGTTTAGATGCCGCCGCAGAGTATGTACAAATCAGCAAGGAAATGGAAAGCCGTTTTATGAACCTTTCCCGCAAATTAAAAGCGGCGTATGAGATTTGTTTTCCCTCCGGTGAACTAACTAACGCGGAAATAGCTAAAGCACAGTTTTATCTTGCCATCCGTTCCATCATTTATAAACAGACAAAAGGCGATGTACCTGACGCCGAGGTAATGAATCATGTTGTAGAAAAAATGGTACAAGAAGCTATTAGCTGTACAGGCATTGAAAACATCGTCAATTCAAATAAGCCGGAAGATTTATTCAGCGATGAGTTTTTGAAGCAGTTAGATGAAATCAATTTACCCATTTCAAAGTTTAACGCTCTTTTGAAACTGCTCCGCAAAGCAATTTCCGCTTATGGTAAAGTAAACAAAGTCAAAGCGATTGAGTTTGATAAACGTCTGCGCGCTGTTGTCGAAAGTTATAACGACCGTGATAAATTGGTCTTTACGAGCGAAGTAGTTGCCGATTTTATTAATGGTCTTTCGGAAGAACTCTTGAAAATCCTATCTGATTTACAAATTGATAAAACCTCTTTTGAAGCCCTTGGCATTACTTATGAAGAAAAGGCTTTCTACGACATTCTTGTCAAAGTGCGTGACGATCATGGTTTCCGCTATGCCGATGAAAAATGTCTTACGCTTGCGAAAGAAATAAAGAAACTCGTTGACGACAAAGCTCAATTTGCCGACTGGTCAACCCGTGACGATATTAAGAATCAGTTGAATATGGATTTGACGGTGTTACTTTACAAGAACGGCTACCCGCCCGAATGGGACGAAGAAGTTTTCGAGAAGGTTTTGGAGCAGGCGGAGAATTTTAAGAAGTGGGAGTGAGGGAGGTGATTGAATGATACTTTCAGATAATGAAACAAAGGTTGATATGCTTAATAACAGAGCAATCGCAAAGACAGTTGCTAATGTCATTCGGGATTGTGATGACCGACCTATATCTATTGGAGTTCATGGGGATTGGGGTGCAGGAAAGTCTTCTATCTTGGTGATGGTTGAAGATGAATTATTGTCAAAGACGGATCAGGATAATAATGTTGTCTGTATTCGATTCAATGGATGGCAACATCAGGGGTTTGAAGATGCAAAAATCGCCTTAATGAGTGCAATTGTTTCCGAATTATCTCGAAATCAGAAAGTCTCTGACAAAGCAAAAGACGCTCTTAAAAAATTATGGAAAAATATAAACTGGCTATCTGTTGCAAAAGCTGCGGGGAGTGCGGCTTTTTCTCTTGCCACAGGTTTACCGCCTATAGGATTATTGAATAACCTTATGGACGGATTAAAAGGTACAGTAGCTGACAATGAAAAAGTGAAGGCAACAATAGATAGTATTGGGAAATACATGACAGATTCAAAAATTTTTGACGATGTTTCTTTAACCAAAGAATTTTCTGAATTTCAAAATTCATTTGAAATCCTATTGGCAGAATCAAAAATCAAGAAGCTTATTATTCTGATTGATGATTTAGATAGATGTTTGCCAAAAGTCACTATTGAAACATTAGAAGCTATTCGTTTGTTTATGTTCACGAAATCAACAGCTTTTGTTATCGCTGCTGATGAAGCGATGATTGAATATGCCGTCCAAAATCATTTTCCGAATCTGTCAGGTGATTTGAGAGATGGTGGTGATGATTATTCAAAACGGTATCTTGAGAAGCTCATTCAAGTACCATTCAAAATTCCCTCACTCGGTAAAATCGAATCCGAAATGTATATAACACTTCTTATGATAAGTTCTCAAATAAAACATAATGATCCAGAATTTGATTCTTTGCTTTCCACAACCATAGAGAAAATGAAGAAGCCTTGGGAAAACACTGGTCATTCCATAGAGGATTTACGCACATCTTTGAAAACAAAATATAATGATGTAAACAATGAAATTGCTGTAGCAAATCAAATATCAGATATATTGGCAAAAAACACACAAGGGAACCCACGTAAAATTAAACGATTTCTTAATATGTTGCTACTTCGTAAACAAATGGCTGATGCTCGCGGGTTTGGCGAAGTGGTTTTCATTCCTATTTTGGCTAAGCTAATGCTTGCGGAATATTACTTCCCGAATCAATACAAAGAAATCGCCACATTTACGGATGATGATGGCAAATGTCCTCTGTTAGATGAATTTGAAAAACTTCTATCGAAGAGTAAACAAGTCTCAGAGGAGAAAGCTGAAACCGAAGTTAAGCCCATTGCTACAGAGCAATTAGCAAAGCCGGTATCTGAACCGCCAAAAAATGAGTATATTACAAGATGGCAGAAAGAAAAAGAATTTTCAAAATGGGTGACAAACGAACCCATGTTAGGTAATATTGACCTGCGACCATATTTCTTTGCAAGCAAAGAACGTGAAGATTTTTTCTTTGAACAGATTAAGTCGGAGAAATTGAGAGAACTGGTTTTGATATTAATGAGCAAGAAAATGGTGATAGCAAATAAAAATGAAGAAATAACAAATCTTACACAGGATGAGGCAAAACTGGTGTATAATCAAGTAATAAATAAAATAAAGAAAATTGGAGATATATCTATTCAGCCTAATGGAATAGAAGGATTACGCATTCTTGTTGAATCGCATAAAGAGTTAGAAACCGAACTTATTACGTTCATTGAATCCTTCCCTGTAAAAAACGTTGGTGCATGGATTTGCAGCGGTTGGGAAAAGAGTATTTCAATGGATGCTGGAAAAAGAAGATTTTATGATTATTTATCCAGACTTGAAAAAGAGGGTAATTCGTTCACAAAGAAAGCTGCACAAATTGTGATTTCATCTAAAATATGAGGTAATCGAATATGGGAACATCAACAAGCAATCGGGGACAAAACGGAAACACGCCGTTAGTGCCGTCTTGGTTGGATGATAACAGCGGCAACAAGCAACACCCGCAAAATTCTAATAATGATCAACAGCAGAAAAAAAATGTCCAACCAGATCCAAAACGCTTTGCTGTAGCAAGAAGGAATTTTACCCGCTATATAAATGGCGGTGGGAGCGGAAGCGGGAATCTTCGCCGTGCGGTTTCTTCGTATGTAAGACATTCTGTTGGCGGATCACGAAACGCTGTCATACGCTTGGGAGCTGCGCGTAAAAGTACGGCGAGTTTAGTTAATATTATGAGTAGCTTTGCAAGCGGCGGAGTTTCTGCTACAGCACAGCGTTTTCATCTTGAGGATATTATTGGAAAATCAGCAAAAGATGTTTTTACCCGTATTATGGATTTTGTTTGTCCTGATGGCGGCAGTACGGACGAGGGTATTGCAAGAAGTGCATACATAGAAGCTCTGTCCACTATGCAAGATTGGGAAAACAAACAGATTGAAACTCTCACACCATCTGAATTTCTTGTTTTCACAGAAATTTACATAGCTGATGTTATCCAAGAAAAAATCATCAATGATATTGGTAATAAGATATTTTCTCGACCGAAAAACACTTCTGATATTGAGAACATAGACACACAAATGAAAGATTTCATTAGAAACACAGTTACAGATGCGGTCTCAAAATTAAATGTAGATATTAAAAATATAGACAAACAACAGACACAAAAAATTGTCGATTCAGTTTATAAAGCAGCTTTTGACATTATGGCTTCGTTCGGGGAGGAATAAGTTATGAGTAAATATAAATTAATTGGTGATTATGTTATTCACAAAATCAGTGCAGAAAAATCAGATGATATGATAACGGTATGGATACCTATTACGACCGAAAGCGGACATATAAAATACGGTAGTGATAGTATATTTGAGAAGTTAAAAACAAATGAAATCTATCCTACAGAAAATGGTTTTGATATTCTTGCACTTGCGACATTAGTTTATCTTGCAGATACCCGTATTTCCCGCAGCAGACACTCCGAGGACAGTTGGACAAGAGAAATAACGCTTGAATTACCTGTATTCAATCTTGAAAAATGGACATCACTTGAAGGATTATTTTCTCGGATGCTGAACTTTTTAACAGGTGACAGATGGACAATCATATTTACAAAACGTGATAATATTCTTGCCAAAGATAGAAACCGAAGAACTGCGTATGATGCCGTTTCATTATTTTCCGGCGGCATGGACAGCCTTATCGGGACAATTAATCATTTAGAGAACAATCATAATATTGCGTTAATTAGTCATGCTGGAGATAGTTATACCAAAGAGGCACAAAAGAAATTAATTGACGAATTCAAGAAACAATATCCATTCCTAGAGCCAAATTATCTTGATTTGTGGATGCAATTTGATCACGATGTACTGCTTGATGGCGGTACTGAAAATACAACACGAAGCCGCTCGTTTCTGTTTATTGCGTATGGGATTTTTGCATTAAGCGGTATGAACGGCGTTCGTGTCTTGCAAGTTCCTGAAAACGGGCTTATTGCTCTGAATGTGCCGCTTGATACCCTACGTGTCGGTTCTCACAGTACCCGTACCACGCACCCGTTCTATATGAATCTTTGGAATACAGTATTATCTGAATTGGGTTTGCCTTTTTCAGTCAAGAATCCGTATTGGAATAAAACAAAAGGCGAAATGGCTGATGAATGTCTGAATAAAGATTTTCTGCTTGAAGTTATACAGAAATCAATTTCTTGCTCGTCACCAGCAAAACTAAGATGGGAAAAAAAGTTGCCTTTTCAAAAGCGTATTCCCAAGCATTGCGGATATTGTGTTCCCTGCCTCATTCGTCGTGCGGCAATGCATAAAGCATACGGGTTTGATAAAGATACAACTCCCTATGCAAGAAAATCTGTAAAAGAGCTTATGGAAGCTCACGCCAAAAGCAGAGGAGCTCAGTTACGTTCGTTCCAAGTTGCAATAAAAAGAATCATTGATAACCCAGACTTAAAGGAACTTCTTATTCATAAGAGCGGTAGGTTAGAAGGCGATGATGAATTTATTCGGCAAATATCTGATGTGTATTATCGAGGACTACTTGAAGTTGGTTCTTTTTTTGAAGATTACTTGGCGTTTGAAAAAACGGCTTTGGCAGATTGACAACATTTAGGAAAGATTATGAAAATTTACGACATGCACTGTCATATAGATTTGATGCCATCAATGAGTTCATTTGCCGATGAGGCACTTCGTAATGATATTGGTATATTAGCAGTAACAACAACCCCGAAAGCATACGCGAAAGAAATTAGTATACTTAACAAATATACAAATATTCGAGTTGCTCTTGGATTACATCCTCAATTGGCAGGAGCCCGCTATAATGAATTACGGCTAATAGAAACGTATATTGATGAGGCTGTTTATATTGGAGAAATAGGATTGGATTTCAACAAAGAATTTTATGCCTCAAAGAAAAAACAAGTTGATATTTTCGAAAATATTATAAAATGGAGCAATCGAGATACCGGCAAAGTAATATCTATACATGCTGTACATTCAGATAAAATGGTATTAGACATTCTTGAAAAATACCACTGTACTGAGAAAAATAAGTGTATTCTCCATTGGTTTTCAGGTTCTTTATCGCAATTACGGCGAGCTATTGCTATGGAGTGTTTTTTCTCAATAAATGGAGTCATGCTAACATCTGCAAGTGGGCAAATGTTGATTAAAAATATCCCACCTGAAAAAATCGTTTTTGAATCTGATGCACCTTTTATCAAAGATATAAAAAGTGTCCAACAACTTAAAACAGAATTTGAAACAATTGAATCATCATTAATTTCAATTTTAGGGGGTGATATAGCAGATTTAGTCCATAATACAAGTAAAACGTTACTTTCATTTTTTTAAAAGTCTCGTTTTACTGTGGATATACCCTCCCTGTAGAAGTTGAAGATTTGGATTAGGAGGTTTTGTTCATGAAAAGTTATCGCGAAAAGGAACTCAAATGGTATATTTTTGCTTACTTGTTCTTGCTTGTAGGCGTTTGCAGTCCAGAACTATTTTCAGCCGAAAACGCCGATTTAGTAAATACCATCGAAAAATTATTTACCTCAACATTACTTGCCGGTGTAGTATGTACACTTTCATTTGTATTTGATTGTCTCTACACGGTAACAGCTAAAGAAAAAGTTATTTTTTTAGGATTTACGAAAATGCCGGGCAAAACGATCTTTACTCGCATCTCTGAAGGAAAACTTAATGATATACGTATTGATGTTAATTTTGCGCGGGAACAGTACAAGGAAATAATAAATAGCATTCCTTCTAACAAAAAAGAAAGAGAAGAATATGAAAATTTCAAGTGGAATAGTTTATCCCGCAATAATGAAAAAGACCCAAGAGTAAAAACATCACATAGAGATTTTCTCTTATGCCGCGATTTATATACAACGACTACGACAATGTTTATTTTGACAGCAGTCGGTATGCTTTTCAAGATGATTCAATTTTCTTGGATTCCATTAATTTACTTAATTATAATGCTTATGCTAACAAACATAGCCGCTCATTTTAAGGCGCACAGATTTGTTAACAATATCATCGCTGCTGATTTGAGTACAAAGTTAAAAAAGAAATAATGTTGGGGAACGCCTTCCCTACGCTCCGAACTTGCAGTTCTACGTTTCCCCGACCCTATCATAAAAATTGTGTAAATGCCCATAAAGAGGTAAAGTATGGACATGGCACGCAAGTAGGAAAAAATTGCTCCGTAATTTAGAAATCATTGAACTTCGCAGACCGCCGCCTTTCTCGCCGTGTTAATGCCCTTAATCCGTAAAACCCTTTTGACACAGTTCTTGAGTGCAAAAATTTTACACTATCAGCATTCAAGAACTGCGCCAACCTCCTTTGGAACAGGGCATTGTTAAAACTCCGTAAGTATAATTTTTAACGCTAAGTGCTACTTTTTTACTTCGCCATGTAAATATATTTCTACCATGTGGCAGGTGCAATAAGGGGAAGACTTTGAAAATCAGCGGTTGTTCTCAAGTTCCTCGGTCTTAGCTATCAGGGCAAATCAAAACTTGGAGGTTATTCAATGAATAACGCAACCAGCAAGCGGTACTATACACCGTAGTTCTCGGAAGTCGCATCGGTCTCTCTCCGCCGTCTGTCATGGTTTCTAAAAATGCCAATGACAACAACCATCGACTACATCATTAAAAATTTGCCTTTCAGCAACTTAACAGAACCATTACAAGTCTGTACAGCTTGCAAAGACAATTCTCGATGCAAGGTTTGCGTTTTCAGCAATCTTCTATCAGAACAAGAACAAGTCGAACTTTTGGCGTCTATGTAGATTCATAATCTCCGGCTTTTATCGGCATAGGGAAAAGAGCCATTCAGTTTTCACACTGGACGGCTTTTTCCCTACCGATTTTGTTTTCATAAAACCCGCTCAGAATAACTCATTAATTCTTCAACAGGTAAAATCCCGTAAGACACCGCCAATTTGAGAACACCCACACTATTATAAACACCAAACTTTCGGTAAATATTCTTCACATGATTATTAACGGTGCTTATGCTCATGCTTAAATCCGCGCTGATTTCTTTTTTCGTTTTTTCCTGCGCCAGACATCGAACAACTTCTATTTCCCGATAAGTCAGATGCGGCGGCTTACTCGGCAGTCCAATATATTCGTCAATTTGCCGCGATACATTGACAGGCAGAACCCGTTCGTCATTAAGAAGCAACTTGATGTTTTCAATCACCTCTTCGGATTCGTCCCGCAAATTCAAGAAACTATCCGCGCCCCAGTGCGTGTAACGCGCAATAGTCTGCGCTGGAATATCATGTACTGAAAAAAGAATAATACGCAATTTTGAAGAACAATGTTTTCTCAACTGTTTCAACATACCAATAATCTTATCGCCGAAAAAATCAGTCTCGATAAACACTATAACCGTTTCTGGTTTTTTGACATACTCATTAAAATTACGTTCGTGAGAAGCGGAAATAATTCCATAACGATGTGATATGCAATCATTCAGATAATCATGCAGCCAGTCAAAAATTTTTGGTTCTTTTGTAGCAATGATGATTTCTCTCGTTATCATACATTACCTCCGGTTTTATTTTTGCGCGTATCTATTGGCATAACGGTTCTGCTTTTTTGCCACTCTTTAATTTCAGAAACCGAAAAACGGACAGAACTTCCTAATTTCTGAAAAGGAATATAGCGTAACAAAACCCACTTCCGAATTGTGGCGATAGAAAGCCCTAACATTTCCGCCACCTGCTCAGCGTTCAACAATGTTTCGATTGCTGTCATATCAAACCTCTTTTCCTTAAAAATATTTCCGCGCGACCTAAAAGGTGCATACATCGCACACGGTATATCTAAAAGATAATAGGTAATTTCATCTTTGGGTTTGGACAAATTTATCACTGAAGAAAAAATGCTTTGATACGTTTTGCTATCTCTGTGAGTCTCTCTATATCAGGATACTCTTAAATGAGCTTCGCCAGAAATTTTTTAATGCCGATTTTGTCCATTTTTGTCCACAATCGGAGTTATAATTTTATGTATTATT
>QMCE01001747.1_pt1 | contig 12001 bp, 10 predicted proteins | sample 1821851 | NCBI WGS metagenome assembly QMCE01 (sample SAMN09453174, study PRJNA476694) | Termite gut metagenome, whole genome shotgun sequencing project. | isolation source: worker | host: Odontotermes sp. | place: South Africa:Pretoria | collected 2016-01-28
ATGGTTCAGGATATAGTTCAGGATACAGTAACGAAATGTACCATTAAATGCTTGATCGATCTATTTGCAAGATTGCGGGAACAAAACACCCGGCCCTGCGGGGCCACCCTCTTTACTAAAGAGGGTAAAGTCAACGGTTGGCAACCCTTACCCTCTTTAGAAAAGAGGGTGCCGGTCGCAACCGGCGGGTGTTTTGATCCCGAAGTCTATATCAATGCAGATTGGATTCAAATGATAAAGATATAGAATACGAAGGGACGAAGCAGCAGTGAAATACGATTACGCGTCCATTGAAAAGAAATGGCAGGATATATGGGATGAGCGGCAGGTGTTCGCCGCCAAAAACGACTACACCAGGCCCAAATTCTACGCGCTGATAGAGTTCCCCTACCCCTCGGGGCAGGGGCTGCACGCGGGGCATCCACGCCCGTATACGGCGCTGGATATCGTGGCGCGCAAGCGCAGGCTGGAGGGCTACAACGTTCTCTACCCCATCGGGTGGGACGCCTTCGGCCTGCCCGCCGAAAACTACGCTATCCAAAACAACGTTCACCCGCGCGATATCACGCGGCGCAACATAAAACACTTCACGCAGCAAATAAAATCGCTGGGTCTTTCGTTCGACTGGAGCCGCGAGGTCAACACCACCGACCCGCAGTATTACAAGTGGACACAGTGGATATTCCTGCAAATGTTTCAGCACGGCCTCGCCTACAAAAAGGAGATGGCCGTGAACTGGTGCACGTCATGCAAGGTGGTGCTGGCCAACGAGGAGGTCGTGGGCGGCGTGTGCGAGCGCTGTCAGGGCGACGTGGTGCGCAAGGTAAAAAGCCAGTGGATGCTGGCCATCACCAAATACGCGCAGCGGCTGATAGACGATTTGGATAGTGTTTCTTACCCCGAGCGCGTCGTAGCCAGCCAAAAGCATTGGATCGGCCGCTCCGAAGGCGCGCTGGTGAGCTTCGATACCACGGCGGGCGACGTGTTGCAGGTGTACACCACCCGCCCCGATACGCTCTACGGCGCCACCTATATGGTCATCTCGCCCGAGCACCCCTTTGTCGACCGGTGGGAGAAGCGCATCGAAAATATGGCCGACGTCCGCGCCTATCAGGCCGAGGCCGCCCGCAAATCCGATTTTGAGCGCACCGAGGTCGCCAAAGATAAAACCGGCGTGCGCCTTATGGGCGTCAACGGCATAAACCCCGTCACAGGCGGTGAAATCCCCGTTTATATCTCCGATTACGTTCTGGTAAGCTACGGTACCGGGGCCATCATGGCGGTGCCGGGGCACGATGCGCGCGACTGGGAATTCGCCAAAAAGTTTGATTTGCCCATCGTCGAGGTAGTAAGCGGCGGCGATATCACAGCGGAAGCCTACACCGACTGCGACGAGGGCATCATGGTCAACTCCGGTATGCTCGACGGTCTGAGCGTCGAGGCGGCAAAAGAAAAGATCACGGCGTGGCTCGTGAGCGAAGGCAAGGGTGAGCACAAGATCAACTACAAACTGCGCGACTGGGTGTTCTCGCGGCAGCGGTACTGGGGCGAACCTATCCCCATCATCATCTGCCCGCACTGCGGTTTTGTGCCGCTGCGCGAAAGCGAGCTGCCGCTCACCCTGCCCGAGGTGGAAAGCTACAAGCCCTCCGGCGACGGCGAAAGCCCGCTTGCCGCGCTGGAAAGCTGGGTGAACGTGCCCTGCCCTCAATGCGGCGCGCCCGCCAAACGTGAGACCGATACCATGCCGCAGTGGGCCGGCTCGAGTTGGTATTACCTGCGCTACTGTGACCCGCACAACGAGAACGCGCTGGCAAGCAAAGAAGCCCTCGATTACTGGACGCCGGTAGATTGGTACAACGGCGGCATGGAGCACACCACGCTGCACCTGCTCTACTCGCGGTTCTGGCACAAATTTCTCTACGATATCGGCGTTGTGCCCACGCCCGAGCCCTACGCGCGCAGAACCAGCCACGGCATGATCTTGGGCGAAAACGGCGAGAAGATGAGCAAATCGCGCGGCAACGTGGTCAACCCCGACGATATTGTGCGCGAATACGGCGCCGACACGCTGCGCCTGTACGAGATGTTCATCGGCGACTTTGAAAAGAGCGCGCCGTGGTCGGGCGAATCCATCCGGGGCTGTAAGCGCTTTGTCGACCGCGTGTGGAATTTGCGGCAAATATGTGTACCCGGCGACGAATACTCGCCCGGGCTGGAGGCCGGCTTCCACAAGACCGTCAAAAAGGTGAGCGAGGATATCGAGACCCTCAAGTATAACACCGCCATCGCCGCGCTGATGACGCTGCTCAACGATATCGCCGGCAACAAAACTCTTACGCACGCCGATTACAAAACGCTGCTGATTCTCGCAAATCCCTTCGCGCCCCATGTCACCGAGGAGGCGTGGGAGAAAATGGGCTTCGGCGGCATGGTGTGCGGGCAAAAATGGCCGGACTTCGACGAAACAAAGTGTAAAGAAGATACCGTCGAGATTGCCGTGCAGATCTCGGGCAAAATAAAAGCGCGCGTCACGCTGGACGCCGCTCTTTCGGGTCAGGCCATGATCGACGCCGCCAAAGCCCACCCCGACGTTGCCGCCGCGCTGTCCGGCAGGCATATCGTCAAGGAATTCGCCGTGCAGGGCAAGCTCGTTAACTTTGTGGTGCAATAGCGGGCGCTGTGCAACGCCGTGCCTTCCGGCCACGGTACGGTACCGTTTTTCCTGTCAAAGGCAGGGGCAAAACAATGAAACTGTGTCGCTTTTGCACTCTGTCTTGACATTTGCGCCAATTTACACTATAATATAGACTACGGTTTCTGGGGCTTTGGTCCTTGATACACTCCTGCCGCAAGGCGTGGGGAGGGAAAACAAGATGTCGGAAGTACGCTTAAAAGAGAATGAATCGCTGGATAGCGCCCTGCGCAGATTCAAAAGGTCGTGCGCAAAATCGGGTGTGCTGCAAGAGGTGCGCAAGCGCGAGCACTATGAAAAGCCCTCTGTCAAGCGCAAGAAGAAGTCCGAGGCGGCGCGCAAGCGCAAGTTCAAATAGCGGTTATGGCAAAAAGCGGGCTAAAACGGCCCGCTTTTTTCTGACAATTTTCCTCCGCCAAAGGCGAGGAAAAATACCCGGAATTACAAAGGAGCACGCGCATGTCCCTTCTGCACCCGACCGTCTGGCTGAAGCACATCACCGCCCTCACCCCCGGTCTTCTCGCGCGGTGGGGTGTGCGCGGGCTTATCCTCGATGTGGATAATACCCTCACAACGCACGGCAACCCTGTTCCGTCTCCCGGCATCCTCGCGTGGCTGGCCGCCATGCGCCGCGCCGGCGTAAGGCTTATCATCCTATCCAACAACGGCGCGCCCCGCGTCGCGCCCTTCGCGCGGCTGCTGGAGCTTCCGTTTGAGGCGGGCGGCAAAAAACCGCTGCGCGGCGGCTTTTTGCGCGCGGCAAAGGCGCTGGGCCTGCCCGCGCGCGCGGTGGCCGTCGTGGGCGACCAACTTTTCACCGATGTTCTGGGCGGCAACCGCGCCAACATGAAAACCGTGCTCGTCACGCCGATACAGCCAGAAAAGATGTGGTATTTCCGCATCAAAAGAAGGCTGGAAAAGCGCGTGCTGCGGAAGCTGAAAATGGAGAGATAGAAGTGATTCCGCCTCTCGCGATAGAAAGAAGGATACCTCAATGTATACATTGATCAAGCAAGAGGGCCGCGCACGTCGCGCCACGCTGGATACTGTTCACGGACGCGTGGAGCTGCCGGCCTTCATGAATGTGGGCACGGCCGGCGCCATCAAGGGCGGGCTGAGCTCGATTGATCTGCGCGAAATAAACTGTCAGGTAGAGCTGTGCAACACCTATCACCTCCACCTGCGCCCCGGCGACGATGTTGTGCGCGCCCTCGGCGGGCTGCACAGGTTTATGAACTGGCAGGGGCCTATCCTCACCGACAGCGGGGGCTTTCAGGTGTTCTCGCTGGCCAAACTGCGCAAAATCAAGGAGGCGGGCGTTACCTTCCGCTCACATATCGACGGGCGCGAGGTGTTTATGGGCCCCGAAGAGAGCATGCGCATCCAGTCTAATCTGGGTTCCACCATCGCTATGGCCTTCGACGAATGCGTCGAAAACCCCGCCGAATACGCCTACGCCGAAAAGAGCATCGGTCGCACGGCGCGCTGGCTCACACGCTGCCGCGACGAGCTTGAGCGCCTCAATGCCTTGCCCGATACCGTAAACCCCCGTCAGGTGCTGTTCGGCATCAACCAAGGCTCCACCTACGCGGATCTGCGCATCCGCCATATGCAGGAGATCGCAAAGCTGGATCTGGCCGGCTACGCCATCGGCGGCTTGGCGGTGGGGGAGAGCGCCGACGAAATGTACCGCATCATCGACGCCGTCGAGCCGCATATGCCTCCCGGCAAGCCGCGCTATCTCATGGGAGTGGGCACGCCGGTCAACATCCTCGAGGGGGTGCGGCGGGGCGTCGATCTGTTCGATTGCGTTATGCCCAGCCGCAACGCGCGCCACGGCACGCTGTTTACATGGCAGGGCGTGCGTATCATCGGCAACAGCCGTTACCAAAAGGACGACCGCCCCATCGGCGAGGGCTGCGGATGCCCCGCCTGCCGCCACCACTCGCGGGCCTATCTGCGGCATCTGCTCAACTACCGCGAGCTGCTGGGCTACCGCCTCGCCGTGCAGCACAACCTCTGGTTCTACAACGAGCTGATGGCGCGTATCCGCGCCGCCCTCGACGAGGGCCGTTTTGAGGCGTTCTGCCGCGAGATGATCCCCATTCTCGACAGAAGAGTAACAGACGACGAATAATACCGATACGGATAGTATGATACTACTCTTCGATTAGAATTCGTCTGCCACTCATATTTGCGCTTTTGCGCCGGGGCGGGGATTGGCAGGGCCAATGCCCGCCCCAGTCCGCTTATCCGCGCCAACCCGGCGCGGAGGTACTCGCCTTTTTATTACAGAATAATATGAGAAACAACACACAAAAAGCGGCGGCGATATTCTTCGCCGCCGCCCTGTTTTCTTTTAGCCGTTAGTCTTTGCCGGTCAATTCCCTGTCTATGGCAATGGCTGCCGTCCGCCCAGCGCCCATGGCCAAAATCACCGTCGCAGCGCCGGTCACGGCATCGCCGCCGGCATAGACATTTTCTTTCGTCGTGCGCATCGTCTCCTCGTCAGAGAGCACCAGACAGCCCCATTTGTTGGTATCCAGCCCCTTTGTTGTCTGGCTGATGAGCGGGTTGGGCGAATTGCCGATGGCGATCACAACGCAGTCGGCTTCCAAATCGAACTCACTGCCCTCCACCGGCACGGGGCGCGCTCGGCCCGAGGCGTCCGGCTCGCTCAGGCGCATCTGCTGGCAGTGCAGCCTCTTTACCCAGCCGTTTTCATCCGCCTCTATTTTCAGCGGCGCCGTGAGGAAGTGGAACACCACCCCCTCCTCCATCGCGTGGTGGATCTCCTCAAGGCGCGCGGGCAGCTCTTTCTCGGTGCGGCGGTAGACGATAGTCACCTCCGCGCCGATCCTGCGCGCGCAGCGGGCCGCGTCCATGGCTACGTTGCCGCCGCCTATCACGGCCACGCGTTTGGCGCGCATCACCGGCGTGCGCGAATTTGGCTCGTACGCCTTCATGAGGTTGATGCGCGTCAGATACTCGTTGGCCGAATAAACGCCGCTGTGCTCCTCGCCGGGAATGCCCATAAACGTGGGCAGACCCGCGCCGCTGCCAATGAAAACGGCCTCGTAGCCGTCGTCGAACAGCTCGTCCACCGTAACGGTCTTGCCAACGATCATATTGGTTTCCACACGCACGCCCAACGCCTCGAGCGATTCGATCTCGCGCGCGACGATCGCCTTGGGCAGGCGAAATTCGGGGATGCCGTACACCAGCACGCCGCCCGCCTTATGTAACGCTTCAAAAACGGTCACGGCGTAGCCCTTGCGCGCCAGTTCGCCGGCGCACGTGAGCCCCGACGGCCCCGAGCCCACAACGGCCACCCTGTGCCCGTTGGGTTCCGGTTTTTCCACGGTCTCGCCGCCCTGCGCCATCGCGTAGTCGGCGGCAAAGCGCTCGAGCCGGCCGATACCCACAGGCTCCGCCTTGATGCCGCGCACGCAAAAGCTCTCGCACTGTTTTTCCTGCGGACAAACCCGGCCGCAGATGGCGGGCAGCAGGTTGGTGCTTTTTATCACCGCGGCCGCCCCGGCAAAATCGCTCTCCTTCATGCGGGCGATGAATTCGGGAATGGGCACGCGCACCGGGCACCCCTCCACGCAGGGGCTGTTCTTGCAGCCGAGGCAGCGCTGCGCCTCGTTTACGGCCTGCTCGGCGGTGTAGCCGGTGGCCACCTCCATAAAGCCCCGGACGCGAACATCCGGTTCTACCTCCGGCATACGCGTTTTTTCGGCGGTCATATTGGGCTTAGCCATTGGCGCGCACCTCCTCCGTCAGCCTGCAAAGATGTTCCCGCTCAAACTCCTTATAGATGCCGTTGCGGCGCATGAGCAGATCAAAATCCACCAGATGCCCGTCAAAATCGGGCCCGTCCACACAGGCAAACTTCACCTGACCGCCCACCAGCAACCGGCAGCCGCCGCACATGCCGGTGCCGTCTATCATAATGGGATTCATGCTCACCGTTGTCTTGATGCCGTATTTTTCGGTGAGCTTACACACAAACTTCATCATGATCACCGGCCCGATGGCGATCACCTCATCGTACTCGTTGCCCGCCTCGATCAGTGCCTTGAGCGCGTCGGTAACAAGCCCTTTCGTCCCGGCGGTGCCGTCGTCGGTCACAAGCCGCACCTCGCTGCTCACGGCGGCGAATTCCTTTTCGAGAATCACCAGATCCTTGCTGCGGAAGCCAATGACAGAGTGCACAGTCGCACCCTGCGCGTGCAGCTGCTTGGCCACGGGATAGGCGATGGCGCATCCCACACCGCCGCCCACCACCGCCACCTTTTTAAGCCCTTCGGTGTGAGAGGGGGTGCCAAGCGGCCCGGCAAAATCGGCCAGAGCGTCGCCGGCCTGCTTCAGGGCCAGCCGCGTGGTTTCGGCACCGACGATTTGAAAAATGATCGTCACCGTGCCCGCTTCGCGGTCGTAATCGGCGATGGTGAGGGGGATGCGTTCGCCGTCCTCGTCCACACGCAGGATGATAAACTGCCCCGGCAGCGCCTTGCGGGCCACCGCCGGCGCGTCCACCGTCATGCGCACAACGGTGGGGTTGAGCTCCTCGCGTTCCATTACGGTGTACATGAAAAAGGTTCCACCTCGCTTTTTCTTTCTAACGTATGAACACAGATTCTTGATTACCGCCCCTCGGGCGGCTTTTTCGATTGGCTATAATTATAACATTCAAAAGCCGAATAGTAAATATAAAAATCGATTATTAATTATAAAAACAGAATCCTTACCGGACAGGGGAAGCTTTTGCTATTTACGCATGGCGTTCGCCACATGCGCGAAAACTTCATGCGCCGGCCGGTTTTGTATTTGCCGTGATGCGCAAGGGCGCATGAAGTATTATCGCTGCATATTCCCGCGTACCATTTCCCACAGCGCCCCGCCCTTCGCCTGAGCCTCCGGCAGAATAAACGCCCGGCTTTTCGTCACATAAAGGTAAACGCATCCGGCGTTCCGCCAGACGCCGTATAGGCGCTTCCACTCGTAGCGGGCCGATTGTCCGGCGGGGTTTTGGGCCGCCACGCCGTCGGGCGCGCCCGAAAGCGTAAGAGTGTAGGCTGCGCGCGGGGTCTCCAGCCCGTGGCTTTTTACCTGTACGCGCACTCTGTACAGCAGCGTGACCGCATACAGCGCCGGCAACACCAGCCCCACCGCCAGCAGCACGCCGCCCAGCAGCGCCGCGCCCTCCGCGCGCCCGCGCATCAAAAAGCAAAGGGACGAAAAGCCCGCCATCAGCAGCGCGAACAAAACCGGCCCGCGCCATACCCGCTTTATCTTCAGCAGATCAAAAAGGGTGAACTGCCGAAAGATCTGTTCGTCGATCACGGCCTCAACCGTCACGGCTTCCCGGTCCATTCGCGCAGCTCCTTTGTCCGGGCAGGCACAGCATAACGCCGCTGTCTGCCGGAGTGTGGTAAGAATTATGATATGCTCTGCCATTAAAATACCACGCGTGGCGGGCGATTGCAACCGCTTATCGGGCTCGATGCATGGATTTTAGTATTGTTTTCTGCGACTTTTTAGTTAATTTAGCTGTATTACACAAGAAACAACACATCTTTTTTGTTGGTTTACTAGTTGACCAGAATGGGATGACGATGCTATACTAAAATGGTTAAATGTGGTTGTAAAAACCGCGTTTATATGGTGTAAACATTCCATATGCCATACAGTATGGAACAAAAAAAGGAGTAGATAGCATGAAAAAACTGTTACCTGTTTTCCTTGCGCTTGTGATGATCCTTGGTCTTTCCGCGTGCGGCGGCTCTGCCGATTCCGCGGCCCCGGCGGGCGATAACCCCGTCACCCTTGTGTACGCCGAGGTGAACCCTCTGGAAGGCACCATCGTAGGTCAGACCGGCACCTTTTTCAAGGATAAGGTCGCCGAGCTCACAAACGGTACCGTGACCATCGACATTCAGGCTTCCGGCGTCCTCGGCGCCGAGAACGACGTTCTCGACTCTATCCTCAGTGGCTCCACCACCATCGATATTTCGCGTATCTCGGCCTTTGCTCTCACCAGCTACGGCGCGCAGAAGTCGATGCTGCTCTCCATCCCCTACACCTTTGTCAGCCGCGAGCACTTCTGGAACTTTGCCAACTCCGATCTGGCGCAGGAATTCCTCAACGAGCCCCAGACCATCGATTTGCCGGTGCGCGGCCTCTGGTATGGCGAGGAGGGCTTCCGCCACTTCTTCGCAAACAAGCCCATCAACGGCCTTGATGATCTTGTAGGCACCAAGCTGCGCGTTTCCAGCGACCCCATCATGGAGGGCATGGTACGCGGGTTGGGCGCCACTCCCACCGTCATTGATTTCAACGAGCTTTATTCCGCCCTGCAGCAGAATGTTGTCGACGGCGCCGAGCAGCCCATCGCCAACTATGCCTCCAACAAATTCCCCGAGGTCGCCAACAACCTGATCCTCGACGCGCACACCCTTGGCGCCATCCAGTGCGTCATCAGCGATAACGCTTGGAACAAGCTCAGCGCCAGCCAGCAGGAAGCCCTCATGGAAGCCAGCAGGCTCACGCAGGAATTCAACGCGCAGGTTTCGGCCGAAGCCGAAGCCAAGGTGCTTGAGGAGCTGCGCGCCGCCGGCTGCAACGTCGTTGAAGTGCCCGATATGGGTCCTTGGGCCGCCGCCTGCTCCGATATCATCTCTTCGAGCACCGCCAGCCAGGCCGACCTGTACCAGCAGATCCTCGATATGGCGCCCTAAGCTCCCCGCGCCCGTACATACAAGCCTTTGAATGAATGGCAAGGGCGTCGGAGTCCCGGCGCCCTTGCCGCCAATTACCAAAATTTCCCCCGCCCTCTGGCCCGGCATATAACGGATGCATTTCCTCTCCCGCCTTTGGTGTGGGGGAGGAAAAACGAACTGTTACAGTCACCCGGCTTGAAAACGATTGGCAGGGAACGGTCAGGACTGTTGCCTGCCGCATGATCGTAACAGTTGACCATCTGTTCGTTGCGGCGTGCCCGGGCGCATGAGGTTTTATCGGGGCGGCTCCGGCGAGGGAACAATAAAGTTAATCGGGGGTGTGTTTTGAGTGCCCGCTATATTTACGACGCTTGAAAAAGTCAGACCGTTCTTCGACGCGGCCCATCGCGTTTTTCTCTTCCTGTGCAAGGTATTTATCATTGTGGACGTCCTGATCGCCACGGCGGTGGTGGCGCAGCGGTTTATTCCCTTTATCCCGTCCATGTCGTGGAGCGAGGAGATCATCCTCACATGCATGTCGTATATGGCGGTGCTGTCCGCGGCCATCGCCATCCGCAAAAAGCAGCACATCCGTATGACGGCGCTGGACACCTACCTCCCCAAAAAGCTCGTCAAATCGCTCGACGTTCTGGCCGACTTGGCCGTGCTCATCCTCGCGCTTGTCATGCTCATCGTGGGGTGGCGGTTTGCCCAAACCATCGGCTCGCGGGGCTTTTACATCTCCATGCCCTTCCTCTCGCGCTTTTGGATGTACTTCCCCATCCCTCTGGCCGGCATCGCGATGATCATCTTCCAGATCGAGGTGCTTTGCGACGATATCAAAGCGTTTTATATTCCCGATGAGGAGGTGAGCGCGCGGTGACGGTACAGGGCTTAGCAGTTCTCACACTCATGGGCGGCTTCTTCATTATGATCTTGCTGCGGTTTCCTATCGCCTACGCCGTGGGCCTGTCGTCCATCCTCTGTATGCTGGTGCAGGGGCAGAACCTCAACGATATCTGCCGCCTTATGGTGGACGGTATCACCTCTTATACACTGATGGCCGTGCCCTTCTTCATCGTCATGGGCGGCCTCATGGGTTCGGGCGGCATCGGCGACAGGCTTATCAAGCTGGCCGACGCCTGTGTGGGCTGGATGCGCGGCGGTCTGGCCGCCGTCAACGTCCTCGATTCTTTCTTCTTCGGCGGCATCTCGGGCTCGGCTTCGGCCGATACGGCCTCCCTCGGCTCCATTATCATTCCCATGATGGTCGAAAACGGCTACGACGATGATTTTGCCACCGCTATCACTATCACATCGTCCTGCGAGGGGCTGCTTGTGCCACCCAGCCACAACATGGTCATCTACGCAACCACGGCGGGCGGCATTTCGGTTGGCAGCCTCTTTCTGGCCGGCTACCTGCCCGGCGCGCTGCTGGCCCTCTCGCTGATGGTGGGCGCTTATATCATTGCCGTAAAGCGCAACTACCCCAAGGGCTCGCCGTTCAACATTGTCAACTTGCTCAAGCAGGTCGTCAGTTCCTTCTGGGCGCTGGCCGCTATCCTTATCGTTGTCGTCGGCGTTGTGAGGGGCGTCTTCACCGCTACCGAATCGTCGGCCATCGCCGTCGTCTACTCCCTTATCGTCAGCCTGTGGATCTACAAGGGGCTGGATTGGAAGGGTGTGTGGCGCGTACTGGGCGAATGCGTCGATACCCTCTCCATCGTGCTGATTCTGCTGGCTACCTCCAAGGTGTTCGGCAACTGTCTCACCACGCTCCACGTGCCCGATCTGGCAGCCAAAGCTATCCTCGATTTCTCCAGCAACCCCATTGTCATCGCGTTGCTGCTCAACGTCATTCTCCTCATTCTGGGCTGTATCATGGATATGGCGCCAATCATCCTTATCACAACACCCATCCTGCTGCCTATTGCCACCTCCATCGGCATCGACCCTATCCAGTTTGGCATCATGATGGTGCTCAACTGTGGCATAGGGCTGCTCACGCCGCCGGTGGGCGCTGTGCTCTTTATCGGCTCGGCGGTGGCCAAGGTGCCGCTCGAAAAGGTGGTGAAGGCAACGCTGCCTTTTTATCTCTGTATGCTTGTGGCGCTGTTGCTCGTCACCTTTATCCCCGACATCAGCCTGTTTATCCCCAAGCTGTTCGGTTACGTGCCGTTGGGGGGTTAATGTGCCTTGTTGCTTTCTTCCCCGCCTGCGGCGGGGAAAAGGCTTAAAGTGTTCGGCTGCGTGCCGCCGGGGGCTAATGTGCCTTGTTGTTTTCTTCCCCGCCTGCGGCGGGGAAGAGGCTTAGAGTGTTCGGCTGCGTGCCGCAGGGGGCTAATGTGCCTTATTGCTTTCTTCCCCGCCTGCGGCGGGGGAGGGGAACTATCGCCTTTACCCTTATTCCCTTCCCCCGGAGGGGTGCCCACGATAGTAGCTGGATAAACACGGTATAACGCCGTTGCCTGTAAGATGGCGGGAATACTACTCTTCGATTAATATTCGCCTATCACTTTATGTTTGCGCTTTTGCGCCGGGTCGGCGCGATAAAACTTGGGCGGGAGCGGGCATTGGCCCT
>QMCE01001902.1_pt1 | contig 12001 bp, 10 predicted proteins | sample 1821851 | NCBI WGS metagenome assembly QMCE01 (sample SAMN09453174, study PRJNA476694) | Termite gut metagenome, whole genome shotgun sequencing project. | isolation source: worker | host: Odontotermes sp. | place: South Africa:Pretoria | collected 2016-01-28
GTTTTTGATTTAAGATTTAGGTTCTTTTAAGGGGTTGTGGTTTTAAGTTTAGAGTACGTTTCGCGATCGTTTTGCGTAGCAGATTCTTAATTTTTAATTCGTAATTCTTAATTGAACGAAGTGATTTAGGTGGTAATAGCATTGGGGATCACCTCTTCCCATTCCGAACCACGCAGTGGTCACCGACGGAGGCCCGTGAGTCAGCCGCAGGCTGGCGCGGGAAAAGCCGACGGAGGTAACAGAGTAAGGCCGGAAGGCCTTAAATACAGATTTAGGTGGTAATAGCATTGGGGATCACCTCTTCCCATTCCGAACCACGCAGTGGTCACCGACGGAGGCCCGTAAGTCAGCCGCAGGCTGGCGCGGAAACAGCCGACGGAGGTAACAGAGTAAGGCCGGGAGGCCTTAAACATACAGATTTAGGTGGTAATAGCATTGGGGATCACCTCTTCCCATTCCGAACAGAGAAGTTAAGCCCAATCGCGCCGATGGTACTGCAGTAAAATGTGGGAGCGATGAGTTTCGGCCTTTTTGTGTGTGTGTGAACGCGAACGGCAAACCGCTTTGCTCTGCAAATCGAAAACGGCCATACAAAGCTATGCGAGCATAGCTTTGTGGTCGTTTCGATTTGATGCCTGTCGGCATCTTTGCCGTTCGTTGCGCCTCCGGTTCTTTGTGCTCCTTAATGAGAATCGGCTGTGGGAGAGTTATCTCCCTCGCAAGATGCCTCCACCGGAGCCTTCGGCTCTGACGTTCGGCGCTCGGTCGCTGATTCCGCCTGTCGCTCCGCTCCAGGCTCAATTGGTCGCCGCCTCCTTAAGGAGCCTTTCACCAAGGGCTCCTTTATTTTTGTGTATGGCGTAGGCATTATTGAAATGAAAATTATTTCACCGCAGGGATGCCGACGGTCTGAGCCAACACGAAACGATAGGTGTCGGGGGCGTTGATCGCCTTCAGGAATTCGGGGCCGGGGGCCATCGCGCGTGTCACCGAAGCCATGCCGTTGGCGCAAGCCCACAGGTTGGCGTTCTGGCAGTAGCCCATCGCGTCCATCCCGCACAATTTCATCATTTCGGCTTCGGGCGTGGTCGCGGCACGCTCGCCATAAACCGCCAGATCAGCCACATAGACGATGTTCAGCGGCGCGGTGTAGACAAAATCCTGCATCCCCGACAAACGTCTGTGGTCGCCCTCGAGCACACGGGTCAAGGTGTGGGTCGGGGCGTCATAGAGATAAATCCCGTTCGGCAGCACGGCATAGGTGCGGATCGGGTACATGGCCATTGCGCTGGGGGCGGTCAGACGTCCGGGACGGTTTTCGCCCGCAGCGGCCCACATCACGCCCGAAAGTTGTTCCAACGATAGGCCGTCGGCGGCATATTCGCGGGTTGAGACACGGGCTTGCAGTGCCTGTAAAAGGGTTGCGCCCGTCTCGGCGGGCGTCACCAGAGTGATCTTTTCGGATTTCATGTCGTCGGTGGTTTGAGATTTGTTTTGTGCGCGGCCTATGCAGGCTGCGAGGGTTGCCAGCGACACCAGAGCGACGCACACAACGAGGGTGAGTTTTGTTGTTTTCATAACGGTTTATGTGTTTGATAGTTAAGGTTGTCAATTTGCCGCTAAATTGTTTCCCGGCCATCATCCGGCCATCATCCGGCCATCATCCGAATACCATCCGGCCATCGTCCTGCCATCATCCGAATACCATCCGGCCATCGTCCTGCCATCGCCCGAGGCCGTGAAGTCTATTTTTTCAGTCCGGCCATCGTCCGGCCATCATCCTGCCATCATCCTGCCATCATCCTGCCATCGCCCGATAATCATTCGATCACCGTCCGGGGTTGTGGCGTTCGTGTTGCAGGGTGAGTTCGGCGGGGTCGATTTTCACCGTTTCGATGCCCACCCGGCGCATCAACTCCACCCCGTCGTCGCAGTGATAGTCGTCGCACCACACCACGCGGCGAATGCCCGCCTGGATTATCAGTTTCGAGCACTCCATGCATGGCGAGGCGGTGATATATAGCGTGGCGCCGGCGCAGTTGTTGGCGCTTTTTGCCACTTTGGTGATGGCATTTGCCTCGGCGTGAAGCACATATGGTTTGGTGCGTCCCGTGACCTCATCCTCGCACACATTCTCGAAACCCGACGGTGTGCCGTTGTAACCGTCCGAGATTATCATCTTGTCCTTGACGATGAGCGCGCCCACCTGCCGTCGTGCGCAATACGAATTTTCGGCCCAGATTCGCGCCATGCGCAGATAGCGGATGTCGAGTTGGTGTTGTTTATTTTCGTCGTATCCCATAACTATTTCGTTTTGTTATATACACCCTCTCCGATATGGTTATTTACATCGGTGATGGTTACCGTCGTATCGTCTAAAAAAGTTATAACCAGTTTGGTCACGACAATGTGTGATATCACGTCGTTCGGGTCGTAGTATAGTTCTTCGAACTCGTATGTCCCGGCATCTTGGGGTTCGATTGGGCCGATACATCGTGCCCGCGACGATGTTTTGCCCACCCGGTCCGGTTGCAGGTCTCCGAACCGGTTGTAGGGTTTTGTCTCGAATACGACATATTTGATCGTTTTCCTGAAATAGTTGAAAAACGTAAGTTCCAATCCGAAATTACCGTAGTCGGCATAAGCATATTCCTTGACGATAATGAACGATTGCCGTTGGACGAGCCGTTTTATGATCTTGTCCCTCTCTGCCATGATGCTGTCCCTCTTGGCATAGAGATAGACAAGATATCTTTGGGTTTGTATGGAATCGGCTTCCCATGCAATTTGCATTCGCCTCTCCAACCCTTCATCGCCACGGCGCGACACATATTCCTTATACTGACCGTAGGTTTTGTATTGATGATCATCCGTCAGCATGACGGGCCGGAGGGAGTTGTACGACGGGACATCGACGAACCGGCCTCTGAAATAGCCCTTCGTATCACCGTATAGAAATACGGTATCCCGTGCTTCGGCCTCGACCGACGAGATGGCGCTGCTTAATCGAAACGCATGGACCCTGCCGTCCTCCAGAGAGTCTATACGCCTTTGTGCCACGGCGGCTAACGAGTCGGCTATTCGTCGGGCTTCCGCCTCCCGTTCGATGGCAATAACCTCGTCGCGGGTCAGGAAATCGGATCTGTCGAGTTTCCCGATCTCTACCGTATGGATGCGGGCGGTATTGTTGGCCGAGAACGAAAAGGTGATATCATACCTGCCATAACCCGACATATTGTGAGAATGTCGATGCCACGTTATGGTGTGCGCCTTGCCATGGAACGACGGCTCTCCCAATGCAAAGTTACTGACGGGAGGTTTCATGTATACATATCGTTCGTTCATCATCTCCAAGAGATCATCGTAGACGCTCCAGTTTCGCATCAAAGGCAAGAAGTCGAAATCGCCCTGTGCCAAATAATAGATATCACCCGACGTCTCGATCGGCAGATACTCTTTGTTCCTGATCGTGACCGACGGCAGAATTTTATATTCCTCACGACCTCTCAAGGAGTAGATCGTCGTTTCATCTATTTTCGAGAGCCTGTTTTTCTCATTCATCCGAAACACGCTCTTTTTAAGCGCTGCTGCGGGTATGGTCATCTCGACGATCTTGTTCTCGACCGATGCGTATGAATCGACTTTCCATTCGTCTCCCGTAAAAAGGGGCTGCCCGAGACCTGATACGGGCAGTGCCGAAACGATTAGCAGTATGGCAAGTTTTTTCATATCCCGACGTGTTTTATCTATTTTTCAGAACAGCTTCTTTTTCGAGGTGGTGATGACGAAGTCCTTGAGATAGAAGGGCTCGAAATAGGCGGTGTTCTCGAACCGCCCGGCTTCGAGGGCGGCAAAAGCGAGCGGTACCATGCCCCGCGCCGACGGCCCGACCTCTAAACAATGCGCCCACGGCAACGCCTCGCGGCACTTTTCCGCCCCACTGCCGAAGATATATACCTCGCGGTCGGTGGCGTTTGCGCCCGGGCGATATTCGGCGAGGCTGTTCTCGTCGATTATCAGCGCCTCGGGCGGGGTCAGTGCGTTTCCCTCCGCGTCGAAAACCTGCGCGAAGACCTCCATTCTTCGTGCATCTATCATGGGTATAAAGGTTTTTCGTGATAAGCAGGTGTCTGCTGCGTTATACTTGTCACCGAAATCCTCATTTACGTTCGAGTAAACTGCGGTTTCGGTTCCATCGCAAGCCTTGCAGCCACCCGCTTCTGACGAGAAACCGAAATTATGTTGCTGTTCAAAATACCTGATAGCTTCGGCACACAAACTAGCGAGCGAACCGACGCCTATCAGCGGCACTCCGAGCCCGTAGCACAGCCCCTTGGCGAACGAAACGCCTATGCGCAACCCCGTGTAGGAGCCGGGCCCCTTGCTTACGGCCACGGCGGCCAACTCTCGCGCCTCTATACCCGCTTCGGCCAACACTTCGGCGGCGAACACCGCTACCCGCGCGGCATGGTCTCTCTCGCCGTGGCTTTCGCGCAGGGCAACGAGAACGCCGCCGGCAGCCAAAGCCACCGAGCAGGTGTCCGTTCCGGTCTCTATGCAAATAATATAGCGTAAGTTACTCATAACAAAATCGCCGTGACCGTTGTGTCACCTGTGCAACCTCTCTATTTCGCGCTTGGCGTCCTTTTCTTTCAGATATTCGCGCTTGTCGTAACTTTTCCGGCCGCGCGCAAGACCTATCACGACCTTCGCCAACCCGCGATCGTTGATGAACAGCCTCAGTGCCACGATGGTAAGCCCGACATCCTGCGAGGCGCGCTCTAACTTCGACAGCTCTTTCCGGTTCAGAAGCAACTTGCGGTCGCGCTTGGGCTGATGGTTGTTGTATGTGCCCCAGTGATAGAGCGAGATGTTGAGCCCCCTGATCCACAGTTCGCCGCCGGAGAAGTAACAATAGGACTCCACCAGCGACGCCTTGCCCAGCCTGAGCGACTTTATCTCGGTGCCTGTCAGCACTATACCCGCCGTCCAATCCTCGATTATCTCGTAGTCGAACGTTGCGCGTTTGTTCTTTATCTGTATGTTTTTGTGGTCGGTCATAAAAAATATTTCGCTGCGGGCGCTCCCGCTCATTCATGCAAAGATAATAATTTATATATTTGCATGAACCGAAAAATCCAAGCAGATGATCTATACGATTGTAGTTCTTGTCATTGTCGCCTATCTTTTAGGCTCGATCCCGAGCGCCGTGTGGGTGAGCAAGCACTTCTACGGCGTCGATATACGCCAGCACGGCAGTAAGAACGCCGGCGCCACCAACATGCTCCGCGTTCTCGGGCGGCGGGCTGCATTGCCCGTCTTCGTGATCGACTTCATGAAGGGCTACGTTGCGGTGACGCTGTGCAACCTCGCCGAATTTCTGCCTATCTTCCTTCCGGGAGGCGAGCTGACCATCGGCGAGAGGGTATTCTCCGTGGGCCCCGACGGCATATTCGCCCTCAAGGTTGGCATCGTGGTGGCGGTCGTGCTGGGGCACATCTTCCCGCTCTTCGCAGGGTTCAAAGGGGGCAAAGGGGTCGCCACGCTCGCCGGAGCGGTGATGGGTGTTGCGCCTGCGTCGGTGATGTTGTGTCTGGGCGTTTGGATCGTGGTGCTCATGGTGTCGCACTACGTTTCGTTGGCGTCGATGCTCGCCGGGATCTGCTTTCCGGTCTTTCTGCTGCTCAATCCGCGCACCAACGGCTCGCTGACGCTGATAATTTTTTCGTGCGTGGTGGCGATACTGCTGCTCATCACCCACCGCAAGAATATAGGCCGCCTGCGCTCCGGTACCGAGTCGAAGATATACATCTGGCGCCAACCGCCTCGCAAAGGCACCGATCCCCCGCAGGAGGATCGCACCCCGGCCCAAGAACAAGAACCGGGCGACGACCCCCAAAAGTAGGGCAGATTAATTAAAAATTAAGAATTAAGAATTAAAAATTAAAAATCAGCTGCGCAGATATTGATCTTGCGTTAGCCGATCCCTAATTCCTAATTCTTAATTCCTAATTGTTAAAGCGTTGCTATGGCGCAATAGTTGTCGTATTGGCGCATCACTTTGCGCACGAAGCCGAGTGTTTGCTCGTTACCGCGAAACTCGCCCAGACGCACCACCTCGTCTTCGTAATAGGCGGGGTTTTCGAGCAGGGTCAGATAGCGCGCCACGACGTTCCATGAGTTGTGGTTCTCGCCATACTTCACGGCAAGCCGCCGTGCATCCAACACGCGCCCGACACCGCAATTATAGGAGGCCAAAATGATGCTCAGCCTGTCCCGTTCCGAGATCGTGCGCGGGAAACGGAACGTCTCCGAGATCTTGTCCAACAACCCGACGCCCATTCTCACGTTGGTGAGCGGGTCGGTCATTTCGTCGCGTGTGGTGACTTTGAACCCGCGTGCTACGGCAGGCATCACCTGCATCAACCCCACGGCGCCGGCGTAGGAGACCACATCGTGGTCGAACCGGCTTTCGGCAAAGGCTATCGCCGAGATCAGCCGCCAGTCGTAGCCCTCTTCCGAGGCCACCCGGCGGATAACGGGGTCGTAGGGCGAAATGATAAATTCCCGCTCGGAGTTGCTCCACGAGGGGGAGTATTCGCTCCAGGGGTTCGATGAATTTGCGGGCCCACCGGTCGGATTGGCCCGGCATACGCCGCTCGCTGCGGCAACGGACAATAGAATTAAACTGAATTTTTTAAACATTTTTTTACTCTCTGCGGGCAGCACTCGCGCCTCGATGAGAGCGTCAATCGTAGAAGTTCCACGAGATCCCCAGTTTCAATATCCGGCGGTTCATCGGATAGTGCAGCACGCTGAAAAAGTTGCGCGAACCGAACATATCGTCGCTCAGGTGTTGCATTTTAACAAAGATCCTCATGCGTTTCCACTTCGCATTGACAAAAGCGTCGAGCCAGACGTAATCGCCCAACTCTTTCTCCCTCTGATTGTAGAACCTGCCCGTTCCCGGATTGTAACCCGGGGCGTAGTAGAGTGTGTTGTAACGTCCGTCGACCCCCACCTGGAGCCTCAGCACATCCTTCACGACATTGAATTCGAACGAATAAGAGAGGTACACGCTCGCCAACGGGACCGGAACGACCTTCTGATCGCTACTCCATTGAAGCATTACCCTGTGGTTGAGATTCACTTGCGACGAGGCCCCGAGCCTTATCGGTAAATCTTCGCGCAGATACACGCCCGTCACGCTCACCGGTTCCGGCGCCTGCACCGGAACGAACGCCTCGCCATAGTAGACCTTGCTGCCGAGAACGCTTTGTGAGACGGTGGCCGAGAGCCCGACGTGCGGGATCGCGACCGAACCTTCGATCAGGGTCTCTGTCTCCTTGTCAAAGGAGTTCGACCATATAAAATGGTTAGAGGAGTAATTCTCGTCCCAGTAGCCCGGTTCCTGTGTTGAGAACCTGATGCGTCCCGAGAGAGAAAGGGGCCGTTCTTTTATGAACAGGCGTGCGGTCACTTCGCCTCCGGCCTCGGTGTCGCCTGCGCGGTCGCCCAAGGGGTGCAGGCGCAGGTTTGCCCGCCAATCTATAAATTTGTTCACATGGCCGTCCGCGCGGCCATACACATAAGTGTGTGTCTGTTTCACGGCGGCGTTTTCGACCCCCGTGAGGAAGTTGCCTGCCGAGAAGCTGAAATATCTCAACAAGTCCACACCCACCCCCACATCAATCGTGCCAACCGCACCTGCGCGGTCCCAGGGTTGCAGTTGCACGAACACACGGTTCGACAACCGGCTCTCGAACAGCGAGTCGCGCGACATGGCGCCGTTGAACCACGACTTGTCGTAGTAGTACATCGTCTGCGTCTGCTGCGTGGGGTCGTCGTACTTCGTGCCTGCGTATGTGTCTTCATAGCGTTTCGCCCAGCGGTCGTACTCTATCGAGTGTCCTATGAAGAAGGCGGGCCTGTCGCCTATCGTGAAGTCGTTCTCCGAGGTGCGGATCAGCGGAATGCCATAAGTTTGGTGCAGGAAGAAGGTGTTGCTGCGGATCGAGTTCACAGGGCTCGACATTCTCATCGGCAGCGTGCGCATCCGGTCATACTCGTTGAGCCTGATCGTGACGAGAGTGTCCGCCGTCACCCCGCCGTTCTCCTGGTTCTTCACCTGGTTGTGTATATACCCTGCGTGCACCGTCCATCGTTTGCCCGTGTGGCTCACCCCCATCGAGAAGCGTTTGTCGCGCGTGGCCTGCCACTGGTAGATACCTTTGGTGCCGAGGCTGCGGTAATCGAGGTTGAACCCCGTTTGTGGCGTGATGTTCTGGGCGTGTATCACCACGAGGTCTTCTTCCTGATATATCTTTTGTCCGGCCCACTCGTAACCCAACTGCGTGAATGGCCGTTTGGTGTTGTAGAATGGCATCGTCTCCACGGTGCGCAGATATGCCCCCCACGGCTCGGAGAAGATGTGGTTGCGGCCACGGTCGCGGTCGAACCAACTGAGCGGTTGCGCCGGTGCGCCCAGATTGCCCAGATAGGCGCTCCCCACGCCCCGTTTCATGAACGGATAGTCGTTCTGGAAGTCGTTCTGGATCGAGTCTATGTGCCCTATATCGAGGTGGTTTGTGTACGGATCGACCGTCCAGCGCATATTCCGCCTCGCGCGCTCCTCCATCGAGAAGTGGTAGCTTTCGAGCGGCATTCGCGGGCGGCGTTTCTTGACGGTGTCGGCATTCGGATCTATCTCCGTGCCTTCGCCGAAGAATGGCACATCGCCCTCTTCCTCCTCTGTGGCTTGTCCGGGGCGCAGGGGATTTCTTCCGGCGGGGGATTGTCCGGGGAGTTGTCCGCCCGTGGGGCGTTGCTGCTGCCCGAAACCGCTCCTGCCGTCATTCGTACCCCTTCCCGCGCCGGGCAACTGTCCGGTGGGGCGAAGTTGCGCGCCGAGTTCCGCCGCCGACAGGAGAACGATCCCCGCCGTCAGCGCCGCAAAATATATATGGGAGAGTCTCCTCATTTAGAGTCTGTTTCAACTTTATATCTCTCATTCTTTGCGCCTCTTTTCGGCGCTTTTCCCACCCTGCTCATTCGCCGTGGGTGTGCCTGCGGGCACCCAAGAAGGGTCTTTACATAGCCCCCTCCCTAAATCCCTCCCGTCGGGGAGGGACTTACTTACGCCTCAATCGCAGCGCAGCAAAATCTCTCGAAAATAGTCTGCAAATAATTGCGGCTACAAAATTTAAACAGACTCTAACGCTTCATTTGGTTTTTCCGCCGCCGATCAGAGCTTGTTTGGATTTTTCGCCCTTCGGCAGACCACGCCACGCACCGCGCTCATCACGACATAAAGCGCGATGCACGCCGCGACACCGCCGATGCCCAGCGTCGCAATAAGAACGACCGAAAGGCCCAAAAAAGTATATCGCAACCCATTTCCCCGCCACGCGAGGCTCTTGAATTTGAGCGAGAACATCCTGATGCGGCACACCAACAACCAGCTCACGAGCGCAACCAGCACCAGTACCGCCTCGCGCGGCATCTCCAACGCCCCGGCCTGCACCATCCATCCCAGCGACGCTATCGCCAGCCCCGCCGCAGGTGTCGGAAGCCCCTCGAACTCTTCGCTTTGCGTTTCGTCCACATTGAACTTCGCGAGCCTCAGCGCCGAGAACAACGCTACCGCAAAGACCGCCCAGCCCAGCAGGCCGTAAAGACCACCCGGCGCACCCCTCCACATCTCTGCCGCGAATGCGTAGATCGAAAAGAGCGCCGCCGACGGAGCCACCCCGAAGCTCACCACGTCGGCCAGCGAATCGAGCTGTTTGCCTATCTCCGAATACTGCCCCGTGAGGCGCGCGGTCATTCCGTCGAGAAAATCGAACACCGCCGCCGCCACGACCAGCCAGAAAACCGCATCGAGCCTCCCGTCGAAGGCCATGACCACGGCCCCGCAACCACAGGCCATGTTGGCCAGCGTCACGATGTTGGGCAGTGTGAACAAATTATTTTTCATAGATCGGGGGCAAAGATACGAAATTTTGGCTACCTTTGAAAACCGTACGAAAAGCCACACATATTTCGATCCTATGAAACGAAACTTATATTGCGTCATAATGGCGGGCGGAGTGGGCAGCCGCTTTTGGCCCGAGAGCCGCACCGCGCACCCCAAACAGTTCCTCGACATCCTCGGGACGGGCAAAACGTTCCTGCGCCAGACCTACGAGAGGTTCCTGCCCATCGTTCCCGCCGGGAACATACTCGTCGTCACGGGCGAGGGCTATCGCTCGCTTGTGGCCGAACAGATTCCCGAACTCGCACCCGAACAGATACTCGGCGAGCCGATAGGCCGCAACACCGCCCCCTGCATAGCCTACGCCGCATGGCGCCTTGCCGCCACCGACCCCGACAGCACGATGATCGTCACCCCCTCCGACCACCTTATCACCGGCGAGGAGGAGTTCCGCCGCGCCATTCGCGAGAGCGTCGATTTTGCAGGCACCCACGACGCGCTGATGACCATCGGCATACGCCCCACACGTCCCGACACGGGCTACGGCTACATCCAGATCGAGGAGAAGTGCGAGGGCATCTGCAAGGTGCGCACCTTCACCGAGAAACCGAATGCCGAGCTTGCGAAGGTTTTCGTCGAGAGCGGCGAGTTTTTTTGGAATTCGGGCATTTTTATATGGCGCACCTCGACGATCCTCGACCGCATGTCGCGCCACCTCGACGATATGCACCAGCTATTCGCCTCTGTGAAGGACGATTTCGGCACTCCGCGCGAGGTCGAGGCCGTTGGCCGCATCTACCCCGAGTGCCGCAACGTGTCGATAGATTTCGGCGTTCTCGAACAGGCCGGGGGTGTCCACGTTCGCCTCAGCGACTTCGGCTGGAGCGATGTCGGGACGTGGAACTCGCTCTACGAGACCCTGGCCCGCGACGCCGACGGCAACGCCGCCAAGGGGCGCGTGCGTATGGGCGGGGTGACAGGCTCGCTGGTTCGCGTGCCCGAGGGAAAATTGGCTGTGATAGAGGGGCTGCACGACTACATCGTGGTCGATACTCCCGACGTGCTGCTGGTGTGGCCGCGCTCCGACGAACAGGGCATCAAACAGGTCGTCACTTCGCTCCGTTTCGACAACCACGACGACTACCTCTAAGAGGTTGTTTGAATTTTCGACCGCCGCTATATTTCAAAACTACCTCTAAAGCGTCCCCGTTCGGAAGCGCTCCCGTCAAGACGTGGCGCGTCGAACAACCTCTCCCGTTAAAGCGGCTCCCAACCGAGAATGCGCTTCAGATCGGAATATTCGGCAATGACGGCGGCATCGCTCACCCCGTCCAACTGCCGCGACAGGGGATGACGTCCCGAAACATCGACAGGCGAGCCGTCGGGCGCGACACTGCCATATTCCCAGAAACGCCCCTCGAACCCTTCTGCGTGTATCTCGCCCCAGCCGACCGCCGGGATGTTCTCCAACACACAGTCTATCAGCACCGCTTCGGCGTGGGTGTACACCTTGCCGTGGTTGCGCGGCGAACGGGCGAAAACGCTGCCCTCTCCGCGCCCGATGAAGCGGCATCCGACGAACACGTTGCCGTGGTTGGCTTCGGTGTTGCGTATCCACATGAAGGGCCCACTGCTCGACAGGGTGCAGTTGCGATAGAACCCGGGCCCGCGCCCGAGTATGGTGTCGCCGTCGCCGTCGATGGTGCAATCTTCCAAATAGACCGAACCGTTGGCTTGCAGCGCGTCGCCCGAACCTGCGATGTGCACGTTTTTCAGATAGTTGCGCGCGCCCATAATTAGCAGCCCCTCGGCCTGACCTTTGAGGTCGGTGCGTATGGTCATGTTCTCGAACCTCAGATCGTAGCAGTTGTCCGCCGCGAATGCCGCCCGCCGCGACGGGAATGTGCCCGGCACCTCGTTGGTCTTGATATTGACGGGGTGTGGGTTGAATGTCTCGTCGTTGGGGCAGTGTATCACCACCCCCTCGCGACTTTCGCCCACCAGCGACACGTTGCTCTTGTTGCGAAA
>QMCE01001748.1_pt1 | contig 12000 bp, 5 predicted proteins | sample 1821851 | NCBI WGS metagenome assembly QMCE01 (sample SAMN09453174, study PRJNA476694) | Termite gut metagenome, whole genome shotgun sequencing project. | isolation source: worker | host: Odontotermes sp. | place: South Africa:Pretoria | collected 2016-01-28
GATACTGAATGGCTCCCATTCCGCCCGCAGCGGCGCCTGCACTTTCTATAGCACTGCCGGGACGGGTGCCGGAAAGTACTTCACGCGCCGATGTATAGCTTATGGCGCCGGGAGTGAATGGCGACACATCAACAAAGGTTATTGGTAATGTCGCCGACTCAATTTGTCGTGTGGAATTGGGCGGCATATCTATTTGCAATGTCGCACTACGGCTATCCAATAAACGGCACAATATTTCTTTGGGTATATCTAAAGCAAACATATAGGAAGTAATATCTACTTTTTTCACCGATTGATAATCATAATATTCTCTCTCGGTACGATTTAGCCCTGCTACATGTAAACTACTATATACCACCTCATTGTTTATTATTAAACGCACTACCACTTCCGGGCAAACTTCGTTGTACTTGTAATCGGTGATATACGAATCTACTTGACCATTACCTCCATGGTAAATGTGCTGTCCGTGGAGTACGTTCTCTATAACGTACTCCACATTCCAGCTATACATGCAAAACTCTTCACTTAAATGAGAACTGGACGTAAAATCAAATTCAACACGTGGAGAAATATAGTATGCGAGAAAACCATAAATATTCGTTTCCCGCACTTCTTCCACAAATGTTTCGTTAGAGGTAAAAACAGCATTTGCACCTGCACTCAGTTGAGTGATAATAAAACGCGGCTCTTCATAAAAAATTTGAACAGTCTGCGAATATCCGGCACCCCAGCACAATAAGCCCACCAGCAGTGCCAGAGACCGTGAGACTTTGAGACTTTGAGACCTTGAGATCTTGAGACCTTGAGATCTTGATACCCAACGTCGCCGCCATCCGTGTATGTATCTTATCCAGTCCAATTTAATTTATTATTTATTATTTCCTAATCTCTTAATCTCTTAATCTCCTAATCTCCTAATCTCCTAATCTCTCAGTCTCTTAGTCTCTCGTCTCTCAGTCTCTTATCTCCCATCATGGTACCTGTACTCATGCTCCTTCAGCACATTCCCCTCGTAGTCGCGCACCGTCTTCAACCGCCCGAAATCATCATACTCGTAGTAAGTAGTTATGCCGTTGGGATCCGTCTCGCTGGTTAAGCCGTAAGAGGTATTATGGGTATAGGTAGTAACCATCGCTGCCGGCAAATTATCCCTCAGTGTCTGCAAGCGTTGGCGCAATTCTTCATCTCCAAGGTAGTCATCAGCCAATTGCTGCGCCGCATCACTACCGCCAAGGGCTGCCACCACTTCGTCATAGGTGGAGCCTGTTATTTCTGCTATAAGATATTGGTTGTTGTAGCCCCATACATGAGAAACCACCAACCCGTCCGGCCCCGTATATTGCAACAAATTACCATTGTTATCATAAGCATCATAAGTCAGGCGCTTTTGTAAACGAGTATCCGTATCAAGAGTAGTAGTGTACTTATAATCATCAACGGGCGTAGTAATTTCCAAACGGCTTTGAAAATCGGGCAACAGATGATTCCCTTCTTTCCGGTAAGGCGCCAACAATGCACCCGTAACACGGCCATTACGATAGGTAATCGTCTCTACCGGAATACCTGTCATGTTTTTTCGTATCATAGCGGTATCTCCAAAGTCGGCCGCATAGCGGTATTCGGTTTTGACATTGCTACCAAGACGATCTCCCAAACTTCGTTCCTCACTGCGCAATAGTCCGCTGGCAGTGTATTCGTAGTTTACCCGACTGTTTATCGGCTGTTGGCCGGCAAGGTCATATATAGTCGTTTCCACTGATATTGGTTGCCATTCGTAGGTATATATTTTATAGAGCGCCCCCTCATCGTAACTCACGGCAGTTCCGCCACAAACATTATTAAATCTTGCAGCCATTGCATACACATAATTGTTCCCATTATTATTTATGTCATACTTTTCATAAGAATTCACAGTGCTCCTTATTTTTTTTCCGGCAGCATTGTATTCTTCTTTAAATTGCAACAAGCCTCTATCCTGCGCTTTGGAAGCGTAAGGCTCATAGGGGGTTCTCGACTCCTGAATAATATGAATGGCCGGCTCGTCTAAATAACCATTGTCAAAGTTTGTATAAAGGTAGCGCGTAAAAGCGTTATCTTCCCTTTTTTCTATTATCTCCGAATAGCCGATATGACTACCCTGTGCATTGTAGCAAGCAGGTAGAACGGAAATAGAGGAAAAAACACTCATTGTTCTTCTTACATCCGCTTCGTTAAAAGCATAAACGGTATACTCAAAATTATATTGTGTTCGGCCGCCAAGCACCCCGCTTGAATGATTAGCGGAAGTACTGTTTTGTAAATAATCGGATACATAAAAATAAGTTCTTTCGCCCGCTTTCACATTACCGGAAGTATAGTCTGTTATCCGTTTGATGCGCAATCCGCCGGATAAATGATTACTGTTTAAATCCTGGTATTGATTACGTATTATGGCAACTTGTTTGCTGTAATCATGCGGCTCAAACTCAAATTCCGTATACCCTCCGGTCGGATACACTATTTTATTCAATGTGCCATATTTTAAGTATTCTGCCTTAGGATTCCGGGAATTATAATAATTGGGGCCATCTATACGTGCATTAGTATTATTAAAAAAGCCCCAATGGTCTACTCTATTGGAAAGATAGCCGGGTAAACGATCGGGATGGTCATAGTCGAATCGATGGCTTTTTTTTCGTGCATTATTCCATCCGGATTCTTTTATACCCAATAACATTAACCGTTCCGATTTACTGTTATTATATTCAAAATCAATGGTTTTAATGAAAACGCCCTGATGATTTTTAACGGTTATTTTATTCATTTTATACCATTTCAGGTTATCAAGACATTTCGGATATAAATAATCTATATTCCCGGTTTTTAAAAAAGGTAAAAATCCTTGCATCCCGACACGCTGATACACGTCGGAACTTTGATATGTGTAAAATTTTCGGTCATAGATATCTTGCGTATAGTTTAATTCCGTACTCAATGCTTTATCAAACCTAATGGTTTCACTCGTTGATTTAATTTCTTTCAGGTAAACAGGGGCTATTAACTGGCCTTCGTAATAGTATGATATAGGCACATTAGGATCATAACCGTTGCACCCAATCCACGAAGATCCATTCGTAGAATATTTTATATTGCAATATACAGCAATATACATCTGATTAATAAAATCCCCACGCTCATAATGCAAACTGATTTCTTGTCCGTTTTGTAGGATAATTTTTGTTAAATACCAAGCTGTTGCATCCCATGAATTTTCTCTTTGCTTGAAAAAATCAATACTGTAGTCAATCGCTGTGGTATCGCCACCAAACACATACTGAATACCTTCTTCGGTGGTAATTGTAAATCCGCTATACGATGGCGAATATCCATAATCATCAGTAGTCCTTGTTCCCCACTCCTTAGAATTAAAAGGAATAGCCAAAAAGGCACCGTTAAAAGATACTTTTACGGGTTTATCACACTGAACCTGCCAATTACCCTGAGTGTTCAAATAGAATTTTCCATTATAGCCCGGAAAATGGAATGAGAACTCATCAGGTTCCGTATCTTCATAATAAGACTCCCTAGATTGTGCTACCCGGCGAAGATCTTCACGAGTAGGTAAATCCCCAGTGCGGTATAATTTACTATATGTATAATAATAACCTCCCCGATTCCCCGGAAGATTATAATCATCGGATATATCTTTGACATTCCGGGTAATTACCCCGCCGGCATTCAATGTCCAGCCTAATCCCACCCATCCGGGACGCTGGTCGGGACGTACGCCGGAAGCATGATAACTCAGGGATATAGGAAAGGTATATCCAAAACTCTTCATTTCATAGAGCGGAATGTTAATCGCCGGAGTACCTGTGTAAAGCGAAACAGGTACATTTCCATAGGTGCCCAAACTTGCAGCATTAGGACTTAACACAGACACCGGCGCTTGCGGTAATTGCGCCCATACTTGTTGCGAAATGGCCAATGAAGCCCATAAAATTAAAGCCTTTAAAAATACTTTACCGGAAAAAATAGCGTTTTTAGGCATAAAAAAATAGGTTATTGAGCGCAATATACGCATTTTTTTTGAAATAAAACACCTTTCCGGAAAAAATTAACAATGGATTGTGAAAAACAGGGGGAAAAGTTATTCCGGCCTCATTACTCATCGCGCACCACGCGCAGGCGGGCAAATTTCAACAGGAGGGTCTTGGCGCCTTCACTTTCAAACACCACAACGGCTTTAGCATTGGGCGGATCGCCTTCAATGTTGTTGACCACACCACGGCCGAAACGTTCGTGCTCCACCGTTTGCCCCTCGCGTATCAACCCCGGATCATCGGGAGTGAAGTTGGGAATGGGCTTGCGCGCCAGGGCCGGTGTACTGCGCATGGCCGGTATGGGATCTATGGTCAGCGGACCGGTAACTTTGGGCTTCACTTCCCGCCGCTGACGGGGACGGACAGGCTGTTCAACAGCGCCGGTGGTCAATTGTTCGCGCTCCGGCAACACCGGACGTTCCAGGTATTTCACATCTATATCCGACAGAAAACGGCTCGGTGCATTGGACACCGGCTTTCCCCAATTATAACGGCTCTGCGAAAAGCTCACGCTCACCCTGCGCTTGGCGCGGGTCACCGCCACGTAGAACAACCGGCGCTCTTCTTCCACATCATCAGGCGAAAAGAGGGACATTGACGAAGGGAATAAATTCTCCTCCATGCCCACCACATAAACATAAGCAAACTCCAAGCCCTTGGCCGAATGCACGGTCATCAGCGTTACCTTGTTCTTATCTTCGGGCTTATCGGTATCGAGGTCGCTGATCAGCGCCACATTCTCCAAATATTGATGTATGGTCACCATTTCATTGCCTTCATCGCTTTCATTGTTATCCGCCATATCGTCTACAAATTCTTTGACGGAGTTAAACAATTCTTCGAGGTTTTCATAACGGGCAACACCTTCCGGCGATTTGTCGGCATTGTAGTGCGACAAAATTCCCGTGCGTTTGCCCACCAGCATGGCAAAATCATAGGCGTCCATTTGAAACTGTTGTGCCGCCAACTCATCGAGCACTGCAGAAAATTCTTTCAGCTTGGCATAGATGTTGGGGCGTGTTTTAATTTCGGCAGCCGAAGCCTCCCGTATAACAGCGTAAATACTCTGCTCGCGTTCCAGTGCAAGGCTTTCCACATGCCCCATGGTGGTATCCCCCACCCCGCGCGAAGGTGTCTGTATGGCGCGTTTAAACGCCTCACTGTCGTTGGGATTAGTGGCCAAACGCAGGTAGGCAATCATATCCTTAATTTCGGCGCGTTGATAAAAAGACGTGCCGCCATAAATTTTATACGGAATATTTTTTCGCCGCAGGGCTTCTTCAAAGGCGCGCGACTGGGCATTGGTGCGGTACAAAACAGCAAAATCATTGTACGGCGCATTTTCTTCCTGCATCACCGTCACCATATCGGAGGCCACTAAAAACGCCTCTTCCTGATCGGTGAACGCCTTAATAACACCCACCTTATCGCCCACCGCCGCTTCGGAAAAACATTTTTTATTCAGCCGGTTAAGGTTTTTCTCTATCACGCTGTTGGCCGCATCCACAATGGTTTGCGTAGAACGGTAATTCTGTTCCAGTTTATATTCACAGTACTCCGGATAATCTTTCCTGAAGTTCAGAATATTTTCGATACGTGCGCCGCGGAAAGAGTAAATACTCTGTGCATCGTCGCCCACCACGCAGAGGTTGTTCTCCGGCGCCGCCAGCTTTTTCACAATAAGGTATTGGGCATAGTTGGTATCCTGGTACTCATCCACTAAAAGATAACGGAACCGGCTGCGGTATTTTTCCAATATATCGGGAAAATCGCGGAAAAGGATATTGGTATTCAGCAGCAGGTCGTCAAAGTCCATAGCGCCGGACAAGCGACACTTTTTAGCGTACAGCTGGTAAATTTCACTGAGGCGCGGACGGCGGGCCGCCACATCGTCGGCCTGCACCTGCATATTGCCTACGTAAGCCGCAGCGGTGATCAGGTTATTTTTTGCCATGGAAATGCGCGACAATACGGCGGAAGGCTTATACACTTTATCATCAAGCCCCAATTCTTTAATACAGCTTCTAATGACGCTAAGACTGTCGGCCGTATCATAAATCGAAAAAGCGGAAGGATAGCCTAAGCGGTCGGCCTCACGGCGAAGAATGCGCGTAAAAATGGAATGGAAAGTACCCATCCACAGATCGCGAGCATTCTCCTCGCCCACCAATTGGCCTATGCGGACTTTCATTTCAGCAGCGGCCTTGTTGGTAAAAGTCAATGCCAGCACCTGATAGGGTGCAATGCCCTGTTTCAGCAACCAGGCAATACGGTAAGTGAGCACACGGGTTTTCCCCGACCCTGCCCCTGCAATAATCAGCGACGGACCGTTAATATTCACCACAGCTTCGCGCTGGGCATGATTTAATGACTGGAGGAATGACTGCATAAGAAGAAAAACAAGGGCGCTAAATTGCGCCCTTATATGAATTTATTCTTCGTAACGTGATTTATCATACAAGCGCACGGGCACTACTATTTGCACCTGCGCCGGCTTTCCATTTTCGCCTTTGGCCGGTGTCCAGTAGCCTTCGGAAAGTTGCACCACGCGCACCGCCTCTTCTATTTCGTCCAATTCAACATTAGTGCCGACAGTGCCAATGTTTTTCACATTCGACACCCTGCCGGTAGCTTCCAAAATAAAACTGATAATCACTGTTTTTTGTTCGATTTCAGAAGGATTAATGTCAAGGATATTCGCATCAATAAAGTCAAAGAAATTAAGGTAATGCCTGTTATTGAACGAAGGCCATTCGTCGCAGGGCGAAATCATCAGGTCGGAGGCCAGCTGTTCAAGCGGCGACAAGTGGTCGAGCGAGAAGATGAACGGGAATACATAATGGCGGTTCACCTGTTTATTGCCAAACCGCGCCGGACGCCAGTTGGACGCATCGGGCAGGCGCAGCACACGAACGGCTTCTCTATCCAATTGCGGATCTACACCATTAAGTATTTGTACGCTATCAATTTTACCTTTGGTGTTAATCACAAAATCAACCACTACGGTGCCTTCATTGCCGGCTTCCTGCGACACAATAGGATAACGGAGGTTGTTGGTTACAAAGGTGCGGAAATCATTATTTTTTTCGCCTAAGAATACAGGTTCCTCATACACCAGCGATTTTCTGTCGTTACTATTCATTGGGGCCATGTATACCGACCTGGTTGTGTTATCAAAGGTAACCACCATCAGGCATTCGGTATTCACATTTTGTCCGGATTCGACCCCTGCCGTCCAACCGTTCATTATACGCGGGTAGTTCATAATCCGGTACACTTCATCCTCAAGGATTTTATTACTGCCTTGGGAAACAATACCCCACAATTTATCATCGCCGCCTACTACAAATTTCAGCAATACTTTACCGCCGATACCGTCGCGCCGCGCATCGTAGGGGTACACCACCAAGCGGTTAAAATAACGAACAAAATTGTTGAACTCATTATTTTCGAACTTGGGTTCTCGCCGCATAAACTGCATAGGCATGCTTTTATGCGTCACCGTGATGAAAGGACGCAATGCGGTTTTTTCCTTCACACGGCTAAACTCAAATACCACAGGAATAGTGAAAGGCGTTTTCACCCGCGTACCTCTCTTATAAGCCGGTGTCCAGTCGGGCGAAGAAGATACCACGCGTACCGCCTCCGCATCCAAGGCCGGATGATAGCCGTTAACTACACGCACATCTACCACACGGCCGTCATAATCGACATTAAAGCCAATCAGTACGGTGCCTTGTATGCCTTTGCGCAAGCATTCTTCCGGGAAATTAATATTACGCGTAACCCAATCCTTAAACCCTTCTTCTCCCTGGCCGCGAAAACTGGCAGCTTCATCTAACCCTGCCATAATTTCTACGGGACGGCCTCCTTTCCCCACCTTACGAACACGTTCTTGGGCCTCAGCCAGCGAAACAGTAGCGATCAATGCGCAGGTTATTACAATAAATAATGCTTTTTTTCTACCGGATGTCATATTCATGTTTATTTTTTCTATATTTGCTTTAAAATAAATCGGTGCAAGTTACTAAATTTGTACGAATATTTTAACATATAGTATCACATTTTTTGTTAACTAATTATCAATGAAGCTATTAATAGATAATAAAATTCCTTTTTTAACCGCCTTGCCGGCAATTTTTGAAGATATCCGGTATTTTGACGGACCATTAACCCGCTGTGAATTGGGTGATACCGATGTGCTGCTCGTCCGCACCCGCACCCGCTGCAACGCCGGCCTGCTGGAAGGCAGCGCCGTGAAATTTATAGGTACCGCCACTATCGGCACTGACCATATTGATATGGACTACTGTCGCAGCAAAGGCATTACGGTAGTCAACGCGGCAGGCTGCAACGCGCCGGCAGTGATGCAATACGTGGTGCGCGCACTGTTCGAGCTGGCGCACCGGCGCAATAAGGCGTTTTCTGCACTCACCCTCGGCGTGGTGGGCGCCGGTCATGTAGGATCACTCGTGGCCACCGCTGCCGAAGCGCTTGGCATGCGGGTGCTGCTCAACGACCCGCCGCGCGCCGCGCGCGAAGGACAGGCAGGATTTACCGGACTGCACGCCCTGCTGGAACAATCGGACGCCGTGACGCTCCACGTGCCGCTGCAAGATGACACGCGCGGGTTCGCCAATGATAGTTTTTTTGAAAAAATGCAGGAAGGCGCTGCATTCATCAACACTTCACGCGGCGAAGCAGTGGACGAAGACAGCTTACTACGATATCGTAAAAAGTTGGACTATATCGTATTAGACGTATGGAACCGGGAGCCGCACATCAATATCCCCTTGCTGCAGGCCGCCGATATAGCCACCTTCCACATTGCCGGTTATTCGCTGCAAGGCAAGCGCCGCGCTTCGGAAATGGTGACAACACAGCTGTTAGCATGGTATAAAGGTGAAAGGGTGGAAAGGGTGAAAGGTGAAAGGGTGGAAAGGGTGGAAAGTATAAAAATGAAAGATGAAAATGAACTTTATTTGGTAATTAACAAAACATTTCCTATCTTTGAGGTAGATAAACAATTACGTCAATCGCCCGCCGATTTTGAACAACTGAGGAACAATTACCCGCTACGCAACGACTTTTCGGCCTACACGGTGGCATTACAGCAACCCAACCACAAACCGGAACATATATTGCGCACACTTGGATTCCAAGTTTAAAGATTTAAAGATTTTCTTAGTCTCTTAATCTCCTAATCTCTTAATCTCCTAATCTCTTAGTCTCTTAGTCTCTTAACCTCTTAGTCTCTTTTTCAACTATGTTCTCTGCATCCGACCTCCAACAACTAACAACGCTCGGCATTACGCCCGAACAGGTAGAACAGCAAATCAATAATTTCCGCCGCGGATTTCCCTACCTGCCCATTACGGCGCCGGCTACTCCGGCACACGGCATCACACAGTTTAACAGCGAAGAGCAAAACAAGCTGGTGCAACGTTTCGACAAATGGGGCGGCAGCCGCCTCAAATTCGTTCCCGCTTCGGGAGCGGCCACCCGCATGTTTAAATCCCTGTACGAATTTCTCGACAACGGAAAGAAAAATAAGGATGTGGAAGAATTTTTTGCGAAGTTAAATCAATTTGCTTTTTACGAGAAACTGAAAGGCGATAAAAAGCCGGAAGAACGCACCGAGAAAGATTGGGTGGAAGGTTTATTGGACAAGGAAGGAGTGAACTACGGCAGCCTGCCGAAAGGCTTGTTGCTGTTTCATAATTATCCCGACGGGCCACGTACGGCGTTTGAAGAACATTTAGTGGAAGCAGCGCTGTATGCCAAAGACGACAAAGGAACAGCACGGCTGCATTTCACCGTATCACCGGAGCACCGGCGCGGCTTTGAGACCTTACTGAAAACCGTGCAACCGATCTACGAAAAACGCTATAACGTAACCTACGAAGTCAATTTTTCCGAACAGAAAAAATCTACCGACACCATTGCCGTTGATCTTAACAACGAGCCGTTCCGCAACGCCGACGGCACACTGCTCTTCCGTCCCGGCGGACATGGCGCATTGCTCGAGAACCTGGCGGAAACCAAAGAAGACATTGTATTTATTAAAAACATCGACAACATCACGCCCGACAGCCTGCGCGGCGATACCATACATTGGAAAAAAGTGTTGGCCGGACACCTGCTCCAGCTACGCAAACAGATAGTGCACTACCTCCAATTGCTGGAAAAAGGCGCCGGCGAAGTAGAGCTCAAAGAAATTGCCCGCTTCCTCGAAACCGCTTTCTGCATTGGCCTTCCGCCGGTGGAAGGCAGTGATTACGCGCGCTTATTATACGCCAAACTGAACCGTCCTATCAGGGTCTGCGGCATGGTGAAGAACGTAGGCGAACCCGGCGGAGGGCCTTTCATAGCGCGCAATGCCGACGGCTCCACCTCATTGCAAATTGCCGAAAGCGTGCAAATAGCGCCCAACGACCCTGAAGCGCAACAACACTTCAAAGCAGCTACCCACTTTAACCCTGTGGATTTGGTGTGTTCATTCCGCGACTATAAAGGCGGCGTGTATCCCCTGGCCGATTTCCGCGACCCCGACACCGGTTTCATTTCTCAAAAGAGCAAAGACGGCCGCGACCTCAAAGCATTGGAACTGCCCGGACTGTGGAACGGCGCCATGAGCGACTGGAACACGGCATTTGTGGAAGTGCCCCTTATCACTTTCAATCCCGTAAAAACAGTGAATGACTTGCTGCGCAAAGAACACCAGGGATAAATCCCCCACAGAACTCACAGATTTACACAGATAACCCCAAAAAGTCGTTCCGGAAAATGTAATTTAATACAAAAAGTCGTTCCGGAAAATGTAATTTAACACAGAAAGTCGTTCCGGAATTGTGATTTTTTATCAAGAAAGAGTATCTTTGTACTCTCAAAACTATAATAGAATGAAGAGAGTACTATTGGAAAAATTGAAACAATGGAAAAATAGCGATACACGACAACCACTTATTCTTCGAGGAGCGCGTCAGGTTGGTAAAACCTGGTTAATGAAAGAGTTTGCCAAAACCGAATACGAAAATTACATCTATGTCAATTTTGAGTTCGACAACGACTTGAAAACACTCTTTGAAACCGATCTTAATCCTGAGCGTATTTTGTTACATTTGAAATCATTTTCGGATATAGACGCGAAACCTCACACAACACTCATTATTTTTGATGAAATTCAAGAGGCGAATCGCGGACTTACTTCCCTAAAATATTTTGCAGAAAATGCACCTGAATATCATATTATCGCAGCAGGCTCTTTGCTTGGAATTACGCTACACAAACACGTATCGTTTCCTGTAGGCAAAGTTGATTTTTTGGATTTATACCCGCTAAATTTCTACGAATTTCTTTGCGCCATTGATCAGGAACGTTTCGCCGAACTGTTAAAGACAGGCGACTTTCAGATGATTACTTCGTTTAAAGCAAAATATATTGAATGGCTACGGCAGTATTATTTCGTCGGAGGAATGCCTGCGGCGGTAGCTTCATTCGCCAAAGAAAAGGATTTTATCAAAGTGCGCGAAATTCAGGAAAAAATCTTAGACGCTTACGAAAGTGATTTTTCCAAACACGCTCCTGCTGAAATAGTGCCGCGTATTCATCTGGTTTGGAACGCTATTTTGCCACAATTGGCGAAGGAAAATCGCAAATTTATTTATGCAAAACTACGAAAAGGAGCAAGAGCCAGAGAATTTGAATTGGCCATGGCATGGCTACTTGATTGCGGATTAATCAAACAAGTTTTTCGTGTCACGAAGCCTGATTTACCCTTAAAAGCGTATGCCGACTTTTCCGCATTCAAGCTCTTTATGGTTGATGTCGGACTAATGGCCGCGATGGCAAAATTAGACGCTAAAGTTCTTTTAAAGGGAAGTGAAATTTTCGAAGAGTTTAAGGGAGCGTTAAC
>QMCE01003419.1_pt1 | contig 11997 bp, 12 predicted proteins | sample 1821851 | NCBI WGS metagenome assembly QMCE01 (sample SAMN09453174, study PRJNA476694) | Termite gut metagenome, whole genome shotgun sequencing project. | isolation source: worker | host: Odontotermes sp. | place: South Africa:Pretoria | collected 2016-01-28
ATCGCGGTGGACGTGCCGGAATGGATTCCCGACAACTGCATTCAATGTAACCAATGCTCTTACGTCTGCCCCCACGCCGTTATCCGCCCGTTTGCGCTGGATGAAAACGAAGCCGCGAACGCTCCCGCGGGCGTTAAAAAGACCAAGATGACCGGCAAGGGACTGGACGCGCTCCAATACACCATGACGCCGTCCGTCCTCGATTGCACCGGCTGCGGTTCCTGCGCCAACATCTGCCCAGCGAAGGAAAAAGCGCTGGTGATGAAGCCGATCGAAAGCCAGCTGGATGTACAGACGGAGTATGATTACCTCGTTAAAGAAGTGTCCGACAAAGAAAGTGTCTACGACACCTTCAAACCCGACACCGTCAAGGGCAGCCAATTCAAACAGCCGCTGCTTGAGTTCTCCGGCGCGTGCGCCGGCTGCGGCGAAACGCCGTACGCAACGCTGGTTACGCAGCTTTACGGCGACCGCATGATGATCGCGAACGCCACCGGCTGCTCGTCGATCTGGGGCGGCAGCGCTCCCTCGACGCCGTATACCGTCAACAAGAAGGGGCAAGGTCCCGCGTGGGCGAACAGCCTGTTTGAAGACAACGCGGAGTATGGTTTCGGCATGGCGCTCGGCGTCACCCAGCGGCGCGAAAAACTGGCCGGGACAGTGAAAGACCTAATCGCACTGGAATGGGTGATTCCCGCCATCAAAGAAGCCGGGCAGAAATGGCTGGATACAATGAACGACGGCGAAGCGTCAAAAGCCTCTGCGATCGCGTTAATTGCCGCCTGTGAAGACGGCGCGGACGTAGAGTACGGCCCGTTCTTCACCGGAGAAAACGAAAAATATTGGGATAAAGAAAACAAGTGGTGTCTCTGTGAAGCCTGCACGCTGGCGCGTGAGGTTTTGAAGAACCAAGATATGCTGGTGAAAAAATCGGTTTGGATCTTCGGCGGCGACGGCTGGGCGTATGACATCGGCTTCGGCGGGCTGGATCACGTAATCGCGTCCGGCGAGGACGTCAACATCCTCGTCTTCGACACCGAGGTATATTCCAACACCGGCGGTCAAGCGAGCAAAGCCTCGCAGATCGGCCAAGTCGCGCAGTTTGCCGCCTCCGGCAAGACGCAGCAGAAGAAGGATCTCGCTCAAATCGCGATGTCTTACGGGTATGTCTATGTCGCCCAAGTGGCGATGGGCGCGAATTACGCGCAAACAATCAAAGCCTTTACCGAAGCCGAGAGCTATCCGGGACCGTCGCTCGTCATCGCCTACGCGCCCTGCATCAACCACGGCGTAAAGGGCGGCATGGGCAACTCGATCGGCGAAACGAAGAACGCCGTCGAAGCCGGTTACTGGCACAATTTCCGCTTCGACCCGCGCCTGACCGCAGCCGGAAAGAACCCCTTCCAGCTCGATTCCAAAGCGCCGAGCAAATCTTACAAAGACTTCATCGGCAGCGAGGGACGCTACACGAGCCTCAAGCTCGCCTTCCCCGACCGCGCCGAAACGCTGTTTGACAAAGCGGAGCAAGCCGCCGAAGCGAAGTTTAAGAAACTGGAGCGGTTTTCAAAGCTGTTCGAGGAATAAATAAGAAATCAACGGGGCGCTTCGGCGCCCCGTTGATTGGCTGGAACTTCAGATTATGGAAAACCCAAAACTTTCCCCCCTTGACAAAGCTGCGCTGCGGGAGTATGCTACGATTGCGTTCATTTGGGGGTGTGCCGCGCCATGAAACACGCGGATTTGATCAACAGTATCATTGAAGCCGAACAGCAGGCGCAAGCGCTTGCCACGGAGGCTCGCGAAAAAAAGCTCCGGCTCCGGGAGGATATCAGCGAAAGCGCCGAGAATTTGCGCCGGGATTATTTAGCGCAATCAGATGCCCGAATCAGCGCGGTGCGTGAGCGCGAGGAAAAGCAGACAAACGATGCGCTCGAAGGCATAGAACTTTTGCACCGCATGGAAATGGAAAGTATGGAACGGCTTTTTGAGGAACACCGGGAAGAATGGGTCGGGAAACTATATGAGATGGTGGTCGGGCGTTCATGACGGCTGATCTGACGCATTACGGAGCGGTCACAGCCAAGGTTCGCGCCATGTACGGCATGAGGCTGCAGGCTGAGGATTACGCGAAGATGGCGGCGATGAAATCGGTTTCCGAAGTCGCCGATTTTTTGCGGGATCACCCCGCTTGGGGCGAAGCTCTGGCATCGTCGGATACTTCCTCTCTGCGCCGTGAACGGCTGGAAGCGATTTTACGAAGGCGGTATTTAGCGCATATTCTGCGGCTTTTTCTCTACATGCGCCAAGAGGACAGGGCGGCAATGCGATACCCCATTCTCGCCGCCGAGATGGAACAGTTGATGCGGATTATGCGGTTGGCTTCGGCGGGGCAATCATCCGAGTATATCTTTGATCAGCCGGAAATCGTCAAAACACTTAGCCGGGTGCGGTTTGACCTTCTGCCCAACGCCGTAACCTATGACGACCTGCTGGAAGCCATAAAAAACACCGATTTCTATGCGGCTCTGAAGCGCATTCGCCCGGAAACCGGGGAGTTCCCCCCCTATTTGCTGGTGGAGGCGCAAATGCGGCGCGGTTATTTCCGCTCTCTCGGAGAGCTGCTTCGCGGGCGTAAGGGAAAGTCCGGTGAACTGCTTCGAGAGGCGATCGGGATACAGGCCGATTGGATCAATATCACGATGATTGACCGTATTTTGCGTTATTATCCCGCGTTAATGCCGGATGTTTTTCAATATCTCTTGCCTGCCGGGGCGCATTTGAAACCGGTGGAAATCCGTACGCTGATCGCACTGGAAACCGCTGAGAGCCTGCGCGGGCTGTTGGAGCGTGAGAGCCTGCGCGGGCTGTTGGAGCGGACTCATTACGGCCCGGATCTGGCCGGGCATGAAGGCGACTCTCTGGAAAAGATCGGGCAGATTTGTTTAATGTCTTTTTTTCGGCGACAAATGGCGGGCGGGTTTCCCTCCGTCTTTATGCCGATTGCCTATATCAACCTTTACCAGAACGAGCTGCAAAACCTGATCCATACGATAGAGAGCGTACGGTACGGGCTTCCGGCGGAAACCGCCGGGAGGCATTTGGTTATTATTTAAGAAGAGGAGGGTTGTTCATGTCTGTATCACGGATGAAGCTGGCCACCGTCGTCGGCCCGATGCGGGACTTTGACGCGGTTGTGCTGGACTGTATCGTGGGGCATGAATTCCATCCGGAATCCGCTGTTTCCGTCATGAAAAAGCTTAAGGGTCTTTACCCTTTCGATACGGCCAATCCCTACCTCGATAAACTGCGCCGGACTGAGCGGCTGATGTCGCTGTTAGGAATCGCGCCGCTCCGCAAGAACAGCGCGTCTTTGCCGTTTGACGCCGATAAGGCGGAGGAAGACCTCACAAAGCTGGAGGGACGCATCGAAACCTTGATGGCGGAACGGGAAGATTGCGCCGCCCGCGCCGCCGAGGACGTTCAACTCTTCAACCAGCTTCAGGTTTTGCAAGATGTTAACATACCGATTGAGGATCTGTATAACGTTACCTATATGAAATTCCGCTTTGGGCGGCTTCCGCGAGATATTTTCAATCATTTCTATCCCGTTATCAAAGACCGTCCGGACGTGTTTTTCTTCACCACCGACACGCAGCGGGATTATGTATACGGCATGTATATGATGCCGCGCGAAGGCGCCGATAAAGTCGACGCGCTGTTTACCTCCCTTCAATTCGACCGTATCCGGCTCTCGGAACGTCTGACCGGTTCCAGTGAAGAAGCGGAGCAAATGATCCGCTCCGATTTGGAGCAGCGCCGTGTGCGGATGGATGAAATCGGGAAAGAGCTGGTCTCAATCGCGGAGGCCGAACGCGGAATGCTGGACGCGGCATATCACTTTTACAAGAGGGTATCGGGCGCGTTTGAAATCCGACGCTATGCCGCGCATACCGACGAGAGCTTTTACTTGATCGGCTGGATCCCCGAAAAGGAGTTCAAGACTTTCGAGCAAACCTTTGGGCGCTGGGAAGAGGTCAACTGCATCCTTGTGGAAGAAGACGAGCAGGAAGCCATGCCGGAGTTCACGCCGCCCACAAAACTGAAGAACAGCCCGGTCTTCCGCCCCTTCGAGCCTTTTGTTTCGATGTACGGTCTTCCCGCCTACAATGAGATTGACCCTACGCCTTTGGTGGCGCTGACCTACCCGTTGATTTTCGGCGTGATGTTCGGAGACATAGGCCACGCCGTCCTGCTGCTGCTGGCCGGGATTTTACTGTGGAAGCTCAAAGGGATGTGGCTTGGGAAAGTCTTATGTTACTGCGCCGCCGGAAGCGCGGCTTTCGGGCTGGTGTACGGCAGCGTCTTCGGTGACGAGCATCTTTTGCCGGGGTTTAAGGTGTTGGAATCCAGTGAGGCGATTTTTTCCATATTAAGCGTCACGATTTACGCCGGTTCGGTTTTGGTGGCTCTTTCGGTTGTTCTCAATATACTCAACGGCATTAAACAGCGTAACTGGGAAAAAGTGCTGTTCGGCCCGGCATCGCTGATAGGGCTGATAATGTATACAGGCGTCGTCTTTGCCGTTCTGCCGTTCCTCGGTTTCGGTACGTCGCCGTTCCCTTTTCCCGTGCTGGCCGCTATGATTTTGGTTCCCACGGTCATCGTCTTTTTCAAAGAACCGATCACGCATCTGTTTGAAAAAAAACCGGTTCGTTTTGAGGAAGGTTTTGGCGGGTTCTTCATCTCCAGTTTTTTTGAGCTGTTCGATGTTTTTTTAAGTTTTATCACAAACTCCATTTCTTTTTTACGCGTAGGAGCATATGCCATTGCCCACGCATCGCTGATGGAAGTGGTGTTCAACATGGCGACCGCACCGGACGGTTCCCGCAACATTTTTGTGCTGATCATCGGCAACCTTATCGTCGCCGGACTGGAAGCCGTATTGGTGGCGATACAGGTTTTGCGTTTGGAATACTATGAAATCTTCGGACGTTTCTTCTCCGGCGCGGGGAAAGCGTATAAACCGCTGGGATCTGAATAACCACACAAAGGAGCGTTTTTTATGGAATACCTGCTTGTTCTCATTCCCGTCGCGATGCTCATCTCGCCTCTTTATGCAATTTATCGGCGCAGGACGAAAGGGAAATCGCCCAAGCTCGCGCTGGTGTGTCAGATTTGCGCCTTCTTCGGGGTCGTACTGCTGACCGGTCTTGTCGGCGTCGGCAACGCGCTGGCTGCCGACACGGCTGAGGCGGCAGCGTCCGGAATCACCGACATGTCTTGGGGCTTGATTGCGGCGGCGTTGGCTACCGGATTGTCCGGCATTGGCGGCGGTTTGGCTACGGCGGCGGCGGCTTCGGCGGCGCTCGGCGCGATCTCCGAGAACGAGAAGCTGTTCGGAAAGGCGATGTTATTCGTCGGACTGGCCGAAGGCATCGCGCTGTACGGGCTGATCGTGTCGCTGATGATTTTGGGGAGATTCTAGTGCGCTATTTCGCCGTATCCGACAATATGGATACCTTAACCGGCTTACGCATGGCGGGGATTGAGGGTGTAGTCGCGCATGAGCGTAAAGAAGTACGCGACGCCGTTTCAAAGGCGATCGGTAATCCGGAAATCGGGATCCTGCTCATAACCGAACGTCTCGCGTCTCTCTGTTCCGACTTGATCGGCAACCTCAAGCAGTGCGGTACGCGCACCATTGTGGTAGAGATCCCCGATCGTCACGGCACCGGGCGTTCACCCGACTCAATCACGCGGTATGTGCGCGAGTCAATCGGGATAAGGGTATAAATATATTGCAGGGCGATTCACGAATCGCCCGCTTTTACGGGATTATAAAGATTCGGGTGTTATTATGGACAATGTGGAAGCAAAGCTGGAGCATTTTATCTCCGCTATTTTGACTGACGCGCGGCGAGAAGCGGATACCCTGTATCAAGAAATCAAGGGAGAGAGCGACGCCGCGATGTCAGCCGCTGAGGACGCCGCGCTGGCGGCGGCGTACCGGAATATTAAGACGGAAGTCTCACGGATTGAGTCGGAGTGCGGGCGACGGCTGTCGCACACGGTTATGGAGAATAAGCGGGAACTCTTCCGGCGGCGCGAGGCGATGGCGGACGAAGTCACGGCGGCTGTCCGTGAAAAGTTGAACGCCTATGTGAAGACAGACGCCTATGCCGAGCAGCTAAAAAGCATTCTTCAAAGCGTTCTTGCCGTCTTTGACGCGGATACGACCGTATATCTCCGCCCGGAGGACATGCCGCTGGCCGGAACGCTGGCTTCGGTCGCTGGGAAGTATACCATTGTCTTCGCCGAGGGGGACTTTGAACTTGGCGGGTTGGAAGCGTCCTGCCCTTCTAAGAAGCTCCATGTAGACGAAACTTTTGACACCAGTATGTATGAGCTGCGCGGACGGTTTTCGGAGTTGTTCGGTCTGAAATTAGGGGAATAACTATGTCATATGAGATTTATTCTGTAAACGGGCCGGTCGTCACCGCGAGGGGCGGGGCGTCGCTTGCCATGATGGAATCCGTACGTGTGGGAGCGGATTCTCTGATGGGCGAGGTCGTCAGCGTGCGCGGTGAGGATGTGGTCATTCAGGTATATGAGGATACAGCCGGACTGCGGCCCGGCGATCAAGTGAGAGGGACGGGCGGCCCGCTCTCGGTCGAGCTTGGCCCCGGCCTGTTGCACAATATCTTTGACGGCGTATTACGCCCTCTGCGCGCGCTGGAAAGCGCGTCCGGTCCCTTCATGGCGCGAGGCGTAAATATCGGCGCGCTGGACGCCGAAAAGAAATGGGACGTTTCCGTTTTACTCAAAGAAGGCGACGCCGTCGTTCCGGGAACGGTTTACGCTGAATGCCGCGAGACTGACCTAATCACTCACCGTTGTGTCGCCCAAACCGCCGGAACGGTAACCAGCGTAAAGTCAAACGGGGCGTATACCATTGCGGAGGTTCTCGCAGAGATTAAAGACGCGCGCGGTAAAACGCGGCCGCTGACACTGCGCCAAACATGGCCGATCCGCACCCCGCGCCCGGTAAAGAGCCGTCTGCCGGTCAACCGCCCGCTGATTACCGGTCAACGTGTGATCGACACACTTTTTCCGGTAGGGAAGGGCGGCTGCGCCGCGATTCCCGGCCCATTCGGCGCGGGAAAGACGATCACGCAGCACCAACTGGCCAAATGGAGCGACGCCGATATTATCGTCTATCTGGGCTGCGGGGAACGCGGCAACGAGATGACGCAGGTGCTTGAGGAATTCTCTGAGCTTCTCGACCCGCGTTCCGGGAAGCCATTGCTTGACCGCACCGTTTTATTGGCGAACACCTCCAACATGCCGGTGGCGGCGCGTGAGGCGTCGATTTATACGGGTATGACGGTTGCCGAATATTACCGCGACATGGGATACCATGTCGCGATTATGGCCGATTCCACCAGCCGCTGGGCGGAAGCCCTCCGCGAAATCGCGGGAAGGCTGGAGGAAATGCCCGCCGAAGAAGGATTCCCCGCGTATCTTCCGTCCCGTCTCGCCGATTTCTATGAAAGGGCGGGATATATGGTCACCCTATCCGGCGCGGAGGGCAGCGTTACCGTCATCGGCGCCGTTTCACCGCAGGGCGGCGATTTCTCCGAACCGGTCACGCAGAACACCAAACGTTTTGTACGCACCTTTTGGGCACTCGACCGCCAACTCGCCTATGCGCGTCACTTCCCGGCCATCAACTGGACCGCGTCATACTCCGAATACATTGACGAATTGGATCCGTGGTACCGGGAGAAGTTTGGCGGTCATGAGTTTTCGGATCTCCGTACGCGCGTTGCGCGGCTGCTTCTGGAAGAAAATAAGCTGATGGAGATCGTAAAGCTGATCGGTGCCGACATTCTGCCGGACGATCAGAAGCTAGTTATCGAAGCCGCGAGGATCATTCGGCTGGGCTTTTTGCAGCAGAACGCCTACCATGAGACCGATACCTATGTGCCGATTGAAAAGCAAAAAGGTATGATGGAGATCTACCTCTATTTCTACGATGCGGTCAAGCCGCTGATTGACCGCAGCATCCCCATTTCGCAGTTGCGGGATACCGGAATCATTGACGCTCTGATCCGTATTAAATATGACGTGCCGAACGACGGCATCGGGTTGCTGGACGGATACCGCGAAAATATCGACGACGCGGTCAGGACGGTGTTGGAGGCGAATCTATGAGAATCAATTATATCGGCATCTCGGAAATTAACGGGCCTCTAATTGTGTTGGACGGCGTATCGGGCGTCGGCTATGACGAAATGTGCGAAATTACGCAGGGTGCCGGACGCCGCCGGGCGGGGCGCGTGATTAAACTCGAGGGAGAACGCGCCGTTATTCAGGTGTTCGAGGGAACAAGCGGCTTAAGCCTAGAAAATGTCTCAACTCGTTTTACCGGACGACCGATAGAATTGCCTCTTTCGAAAGAGATGCTGGGACGTGTCTTCGACGGCGCGGGCAGTCCGATCGACGGCTTGGGCGCCGTTTTCCCACAGGAATCGCGCAGCATTAACGGGAGCGCGATTAACCCGGTGTCGCGCAAGTATCCGCGTTCCTGTATCTATACCGGCATATCGGCGATCGACGGTATGTCTACGCTGATCCGGGGGCAGAAACTGCCGATTTTCTCCGGCGCGGGAATGCGGCACAACGAGGTGGCCGCACAAATCGTCAAACAGGCGCGTGTGAGCGGCGACGACGGAGAGTTTGCCATTGTCTTTGCCGCGATGGGCGTAAAAAATGATACCGCCGAATTCTTCCGGCGCGATTTTGAGGATGCGGGCGCGCTTCAACGAGTTGTGATGTTCCTCAACATGGCATCTGATCCGATCATCGAGCGGATTTTAACGCCGCGCTGCGCGCTGACTGCCGCCGAGTATCTGGCGTTTACTCTGGGTTACCATGTGCTTGTCATTATGACCGACATGACATCCTATTGCGAGGCGCTGCGGGAATTTTCCTCCTCAAAGGGCGAAATCCCGTCGCGCAAGGGGTATCCCAGTTATCTCTATTCCGACCTCGCTTCGCTCTACGAGCGGGCGGGGATGATCGAAGGGATGCCCGGCTCGGTGACGCAGGTACCGATTCTGACCATGCCAAACGACGATATTACCCACCCCATCCCCGACCTGACGGGTTATATCACGGAGGGACAGATCGTGCTCGACCGCGATATGGATCAGTCTAGGCTATATCCGCCGATCACGGTTCTGCCCTCCCTTTCCCGCCTGATGAAGGACGGGATTGGGAAGGGGTTTACCCGCGAGGATCACCCGGCGCTATCCAATCAGCTCTTTTCCTCCTACGCGAAGGTGCAGGAAGTCCGCGCATTGGCCGGGGTCATCGGCGAGGATGAATTAAGTGAGATGGATAAAAAATACTTGCAATTCGGCAAGCTGTTTGAGGAAAGTTTTGTGCGTCAAGAACCGGGGGAGAACCGTTCGATCGACCGGACGCTGGAAACCGGATGGCAAACCCTTTCTGTGCTGCCGCCCGATGAACTTGACCGTATAGACGCCGCCACGCTGAAGAAGCATTATAAAGAGGATGGGATTACCGCGCTGAGGGAGAGTCTGTAAATGGCGAATATTGTTCCGACAAAAGGCAGTTTAATAGCAATTAGCCGTACCCTAACGCTGGCGCGGATGGGATACGACTTAATGGATCGTAAACGCAACATCCTGATCCGCGAGATGATGCGCCTGATTGACGCGGCCGGAACGCTGCAAAGCCGGATTGACGCTACATTCTCCGTCGCATATCAGGCTTTGCAAATGGCGAACATCGTACATGGTACCTGCCGTGAAATGGCGGAAAATATCCCGCCCGACAACTCGGTGCAGATCCAGTTCCGCAGTGTGATGGGCGTCGAACTGCTCCGCGTTACCGCCGACCAAAGCCCCGCCAAAGCGATTGGGTTCGCCTCGACCAGCCGGGATTTTGACGAGGCGGTTTCGCGCTTCCACGCCGTGAAGCTGCTCACGGCGGAACTGGCCGAGGTGGAAACCTCCGTCTACCGGCTCGCTGCGGCGGTGAAAAAGACGCAGAAACGCGCGAACGCGCTGCAAAACGTCATCATCCCCGACCTGACCGCGAAGGTGAAGATGATCACCGCCGCGCTGGAAGAAAAAGAACGCGAGGAGTTCGTGCGGATGAAGGTGATTAAAGCACGTACCTGCAAATAAAACCAACAATCCCTCCATTGCATAATCCCGGCGAAATTTGCGAAAACTATTCGCACCCACGCAAGGAAACCACAATGGAAAGGATTCACCATATGGACAGAGTTGCTTTGATTTTCACTATTCTCGGCGCGCTCAACTGGGGCAGCGTCGGCATCTTCAATTTTGACGCCATTTCTTGGGCCTTCGGCGGCAGCACTTCAACCGGAAGCCGTATCATCTACTCCCTAATTGCGCTTGCGGGACTTTGGTGTGTGTCGCTGCTCTTCCGGGAGCGTCACAATCACAGAATTAACAACCGAATTGAGGATATGTAACCAATCTGCGAACGGCTAAATGCCGTTCGTACATATTTGACGCGAAAGGTTTTTTATGGTATACTGGCAGCGTGGATTCTTTATGGGAGGGATAATCATGCAATCATATGAGTTTTTTGCCACACCCGAAAACGGTGTTATTTCCATACCCGAACAATATAAAAATAAAATAACCCCGAGAATAAAAGTGGTCTTGTTCAACCAAACCCCTGCGAATCCAGGCATCGTTGGAAAGCGTACTGATTCTCTTTCCCCTATATCAATAGACACACGCGGCTGGACATTTGATAAGGAGGAAGCGAATGGGCGGTGATTAAAGCAAGCATGAAACACGCCGCGTCTTTCGTCACAGCCGGAAGAATGGCGGGAGCGTTACTGTTGCTGCTGACAACGCCGCTGTCAGCAGCTTTTTATGTGATATATTCCCTGTGCTGCGTCAGTGATATTTTAGACGGGTTTATTGCCCGTAAAACCAACACGGCAAGCCGCGCGGGAGAAATCCTCGACAGCGCTGCCGATTTTCTCCTAACGGTGGTTTTGCTTTATCTGTTTATCCCTCTAATGCCGTGGGAACCGTGGATGCTTTTCTGGATCGGCGCCGTCGCGCTGATTCGCTTTGTTTCCCTCGGCGTGGGGCTTGTGAAATACCGCGCCTTTGCCATGCTGCATACATATCTGAACAAAGCAACCGGGTTGCTTTGCGTTTGCTTCCCCTTGCTGTACCAAACACTTGGAATGAGCGCGACGGTTATTATTTTATGCTCTGCCGCGACGCTGTCCGCGTTGGAGGAACTCGTTATCATGCTTTCGGCGAAACCGCTAGACAGAAACACGCGAGGATTATTTTTTCCCTCTTGACTCTGCCGTTGGGGAAGCGTGTAAACTACCCGTAAACAAAAACAACAAAAAACGGGAGGTTTTTTCATGAACGAACTGGTAAAGATCAAGGACTTAGCCGGCAGATACGGCATATCTGCCCGCACCCTGCGCTACTACGAAGACATGGGCTTATTAACAAGTATCCGAAAAGACGACTATGCGTACCGGTTGTACGAGGAAACCGCGGTCAAGCGTTTGGAGCAAATCCTCATTTTGCGCAGACTGAACATCAGTATCAAAGACATACGCAGGGTATTCGGCAGCCCGGGATCCGATGTGGTTTTGGAAGTGCTGGATAAGAAGATCAGCGACATTGACGATGAAGTAGCGCTCCTTCATCAGTTGAAAGAAGTGATTCTGTCGTTTATCCGGCAAATCAAGGAAGCCGACTTCGGCAAAGAAAGCGACGTGAAACGGCTTTACGAAAAGGCGAGGGACATCGAAACTCAGCTTGTGAACATTGACTACGACGGAAACACAGCCACTGTAAACCGGCTGCTGGAGGTTACGGAAAAACTCGCCGCCACTCCCGATATCGTGGAAAGGCATTCTTACTGCTACTTGATATTCAACCTCGGAAGCGTAAG
>QMCE01001751.1_pt1 | contig 11996 bp, 11 predicted proteins | sample 1821851 | NCBI WGS metagenome assembly QMCE01 (sample SAMN09453174, study PRJNA476694) | Termite gut metagenome, whole genome shotgun sequencing project. | isolation source: worker | host: Odontotermes sp. | place: South Africa:Pretoria | collected 2016-01-28
GGAGTGCGGATAATTTTTTTTTCGCGCATATTTCCTCAACTTTTGAAAATTGCGATTAATGAGGATTTTTGTTCTCTTAATCAGTCCCTACAGAACTCTGGTGGCGTGGCGGGTGACGTGACAGCCGATGTTGACGGCCACGGGCAACCCGGCGATGTGGGTGGCGTAGGCCTTGATGTGGACGGCCAGGGCGGTGGCCCGGCCCCCGAAACCGGCCGGGCCTATGCCCAGATCGTTGACTTCCCCCAAAAGATCGGCCTCGACGCTGGCCCAGAAGGGGTCGGGCGAAGCTTCGCCCAGGGGGCGCAGGAGGCTTTCCTTGGCCATGAGAGCCGCCTTTTCCATAGTGCCGCCCACGCCCACGCCCACGACGGTCGGGGGGCAGGGGTTGGGGCCGGCCTCCCTGATCGCGGCGATTATGAATTCCTTCACGCCGGCCAGGCCCTGGGAGGGCTTGAGCATTTTCAAGGCGCTCATGTTCTCGCTGCCGAAGCCCTTGGGGGCCACGGTGATGGAGAGCCTGTCGCCGGGAACGACAGTATAGTGGATGACCGCCGGGGTGTTGTTTTTGGTGTTCGCGCGGCGAACCGGATCGGCCACCACCGATTTCCTCAGAAAACCTTCCTCATAGCCCCTGGCCACGCCTATGTTTATGGCCCCGGCCAGGTCCCCGCCGCGCACGTGCGCGTCCTGCCCCAGCTCCACGAAAACCACGGCCAGGCCCGTGTCCTGGCAGATGGGAATCATTTTTTCCTCGGCCACGCGCGCGTTTTTGAGGAGCGTCTCCAATACTTCGCGGCCCAAAGGCGACGTTTCGTCCTTCTCGGCCTGGACGAGGGCGCGTCTTACGTCTTCGCCGATGAGGCAGTTGGCGCGGATGCACAGTTCGGCCACGGCGTCGCGGATTTCTTCACAGGATATTTCACGCATAATGAACCTATTGTTGAGATGTCAATCGTTTAGGGGGCATAGCTAAAAACTTTTGCTTACTTCGGGATTGATGCGGTTGAAATCGTCGTCCCCTTCGGCCTGGCCGGCGATGGTTCCCACCAGGGCGTAGCGGCCCGTGGATTTGTCGTAGATGAAATCGGGCACCAGGTGGAATTGTTCAATGTCCCCGGTGTTGCAGACGTGAATGCGCGGACCCGTGCAGGGTATGACGATGTCGTCGCCGATCTGGATATGGTTTTCGTCATGATAGCCTATGTCCAGATTTTGGGCGATGAGTTTCTTGACGAACTCTTCCACTTTGGGCAGTTCCACTTCCAGCTTTTCCGGGAATTTCAAAACGAAGCCGCCCCGGATGTCGCTGTTGGCGTTCTTGAACTTGGCGAAGGGCACGTGATAGATTTCCTGAAGGGCGTAGGCCGTCAGGTCTTCCGCGCTGTGGGCCATTCTGCGCTTTTGGAGCGAAGGGATGACCACGTTGTAGATGTCCTGGGGCAGCGGCCCGAAAAGCGTGGGGCGGGTGACGACGATTTCCTCGCCAATGCCGATGATGATGTCGGCGTTGATTTTCAGGAAGGGATAGAGCAGATCGAAATGCTCCACTATAACCCGGCGCCCGTGCTCTAAGGCGCCTTTCACGAAATCCACGATTTCGAACATCTGGGTGAAGGCCATTTGAAAGCGCATGTCGATGTGGTAGGTGGCGATTTTGAAATCGTGATCCAGGTCCATCGGCCGCACCTGCATGACCTTGTCCATTGCGATGACGTCGTCGTCGTTGGAGAGGGCCACTCCGGGAAAGAGCCCCTTGATGATGAGCGATTTGCCGCTGCCGGAATCGCCTATTATGGCTATCAGACGGTCCTTGTAGGAAAGGTGCATGTGGGCCAATTGCTCCCCGAGGCTCATGAGGCGTTCGCGGCCGCGGGGAGCGAAATAGACCGAATAGATATGTTGCAGGGATATGGCGTCCATGACTGTCTACATTTCAAATTCCAGCCCCAGAAGAGGGCCGTGCTGCTGGGCGCCGTACACGTCGGTTTCGCCCAGGTCCCCGGAGGCTATGGGGCGGGCGATGGTGGCCTTGATGGCCTTGGCCGGGGGAAAGCCCAGGACGCTGATGACTTTATCTTCCGTCACGCCGTAGAGCTTTGCGAAAAGTTTTTTGCTGAAGAAGCCGGAGGCGGCCGCCTTTTGAAACATGGCCTCGTCTTTGAATATAATATCAAAGGTGAGTTCGTAGGGGCCGGAATTTTTGCTTCTGATGACGTCGGCCAAATTGATGAGCTTATACTTCATGGCGAGCTCCTTAAATATCTCTGATGCTTATGGGGAAAGGCGCGGCCGGGTCGTCCACTTCCATCAGGTGATAGAGGCTGAACTCATACACTTCCCCGGCCTTGAAATCAGAGGGCGAAAAGGGGAAGGCCAGGTTTCCGGCCGTGGAAATGCGGCCCTTATAGCCATAGTGCAGCATGGTCGAGCGGGCGAAGGCGCAGATGGTGTTGGCTTCCGCCTGGGTGGGGGCCACGGCCTCGATGATGATGGCCAGTTCCGCCGGAACCGCGCCGCCCTGTTTCAAATCCTTGAACATGCCCAAGACGGCCTTTTGGCCGTAAATCTTGAAATCCAGGAAAAATGATTCTTTGGCCAAATGGGTGAAGTTGGAATAGACCCGCTCCTTAACCGCTTCCACGATATTGTCCATCTGGCCGATCATGATGGGATCGGCTGTGGCCGCGAAGGAGACGGTGCGGAAGCCCACGCGGCGGGCGCCTTCCAGCTTGACGGCGTATTTTTCGCCCGCCGGAACGGGGATATGGCGGCTGCCGCGCACCTCCACGGAATTTTCCGAGACCTGGGTGAAGGTGGTCTGGTTCAGGTCCAAAACTCCGCCGGGGCCGGGCAGCACCAGGGGATTGGATTTTTCGTACAGGGTGTGGGCGGCCACTGACAGCGTGGTGCATTTGCGTTCGGCGGACAAGGGCTCCAGGATGAAATGGTCACGGCGCAAGGTCCCGAACATGCAGTCGCTGCCGCTGCCGGGGGTGGCGGCAATGGCCGCGCATTCCAGGATTTTGCCCAGATGGATGGCCAGCCCCGCGTCGAAGCCTTCCTTAATGGCCAGCGCGGCGAAGACCGCCGGGTCGTAGGCCCGGCCGGCCAAGATTACGTCAGCGCCCTGCTCCAAGGCCCGAATAAAGGGCTCCACGCCCATCTGGGCCACGATGGCGGTGGATTGCTCCACCATTTCGCGGGTCAGTTCCGGGGCCGGGGCCAGGGGTTTTATCTTGCCGGCGGCCAGATTTTTCAGAACTTCCTCATGGGAAAATTCCGCGCTGATGGCGGCCAGCTTGAAATGGAGATTTTGCTCACGCGCTATTTCCTCCACTATTTCCACGCACCACTGAAGGTGGACGTCGGCCCCGCTGCCCCCGGCCGTGCCCACGATGACCGGAATCTTCCTTTCGAGGGCCGCCGGGATCATGATGGCCAAATCGCGTTTCACGGCCCCGCGATCGGTGAAGGATACGCCCGCGCCCAGGTAGTAGGGGCCGGGGTCGGTGGAGCCCGCGTCCACGGCGATGACATGGGGATTTTTGGCCAGGGCGTTTTTAAAGGAGGCTTCGGGGAAGCCGTAGCCCAAAATGGCCGTGGTGGATAAAATTCTGATCTCGTCCATTGCGTTACCTCCCTAATTTACTCAAAGCCAAGATGCGGCGCATTTCATTGCCCACGATCATGAAGCCTTCGTCCACGCCCATGCCGGGCTTGGCCAGGCACTGATCGGGCGAGGAGGCCATAGCCGCGTGGACGCAGACCTGGGCCGAGCGTTCGGTTTCGTTGCAGCTGCCGCCAAGGTAGGCTTTCATGCCTTTCTGTTTGCAATAGATGACCGCCTCGATGGAGTTGTTGATGCCGCCCAGGTCCGGGGTTTTGATCTGGACCATGTGGCCGGCCTTGTTGTCCGTAAAATCGCGCACGTCTTCCAGGGTGTTGCACCACTCGTCGGCCACTATTTCCACATTTATTTTTTTGGCTTCCAAAAGCTCCCTGATTTTGGCCAGGGCCTTTATCTGCGCTTCGCGTTCGCCCATGTCCACCGGGCCTTCTATGCGCAGTTGATAGGGGGCGGCGGCTTTTTCCAATTCTCCCAGAAAGACCGCGATTTTTTCAAAATCGTTTTTGAAGGCCAGGCTCATGGTGCCGTACACGTCTATGTGGAGGACGGGCTTGTAATCCTGGCGCGGCTTTAATTTGGCGACGCGGGCGGAGAGCCACTCCACGTAGGCTTTCAGCTTTTCGCCGTTTTCGCCCAATTTGTCTTTCACGTTGTTGAAGAGGGCATGGGGCAGAACGTCCGCGCCCTTCATGATGGCCTTGTCCGCGTTGAGATAGCGGTCGTCGCCCGACTGACAGAAAATGGGAATGAGTTTGTCGGAAATTTTAAGGCCATATTCGTCGGCGGCCACCTGGGCCATTTGGGTGTGCCGACTTTTGGCCACGGCGTCCAAAATGGCCTGGGTCACGCCGTAGCGTATGGCGGTGTGGAGCCGCCTGCCCTCGCCGGTTTTGTGGTGATCCACCATTTCGGCCATTTGGCGGAAGGTGGTGATTTCTTTACCCACCAAGAGCGGGGCGATTTCCTTTTCAATTATGGGAATGAAATCTTTGGCCAGGAAGAGCGGATCGCGCCCGCCCGCGCCGGAATACTGCACGGCCGCGCAATCGCCGTAAGCCATTTGGCCGTCTTCCAGGATGAGCATGACGCTGATGGCCTCGCCGGCCTGGCGCACCTGGGCGAAGCCCGGTGTTTGGGGTTTTCCGATATAGGCGTTGCCGTCCTGCTCCGCGCCGCCTTTTATGGCTTTTTGGTCGTCGAAGAAGAAGCCGGTGGAGCCGGAGGAATAGATGAGCCGGGTGATTTTCATGGGTGGATTGCTCCTTGGGGTTTATGATTTCGGGCCGTGTCGGGCGGGGTCTTGGTGAAAAACTTTTCACTCCCCTTTTATTTCGCCCTTAAACTCGCTTCGCTCAAACAGGCGGGCGAAATAACGGGTCTTGAAAAGTATTTCACCGCGACCCCTCTGCCCTGCCCATCATGATATTTATTAATCGTACAAAAGTCATAATAAAAAACCTGCGAGCGCCGGGCGAGGCGATTTTTTCGCCAGACGACGCCAAATTGAGCTTTCACAAGGGGATAGGCCTAAAGGGCCATCCCCGTCCCCGGAAGCGATATTTGGCGAAGTTACGGCGGAAAAAGCGTCCGCCCCCTATCTACCTTGAGGATGCCCTACCAAATGGCCTTTGCCTATGGCGTAGATGTCATCGACTACCATCTGGAAGGAAACCGGGCGGCGCTCGGCCTTGCCGCGCTCCTCCAGCTTGTCCTTGTGGAATTTTTTGAGGGCGTCGGTGAAGGGCAGATTGCCCGTGTCCAAAAGACGCACGGCCCCGTTCATGTCGCGGGCGGGCAGAATTTTGCCAGCGTTGTATTTGCTGGGGGCGAAGGGCACGTCAATGATCCCGGCGGCAAAGGCCCGCACCGCGCCCAGGGCGAAATCGCCGCCGCCCAGCTCTTTGGCGGAATTCAAAATGGCGCGGGTTTCCTCCTCGATGACGGCGGCTTCGTCGTTCACCTCCCTGAGGTTTAAGAGGCTCTGATCGGCGAGCATGGAGACTACCTGGCGGGTGGCCTTGAGTCCGGCGGCGTTGGCTTCCTTGGTGGGCACGCCCATAGCCTCGTGGGGGGTCTTCACAATGACCTTGGTGGCCCCGGCCAGGGCGGCCGCGCTGGCGCCCCAGGCGATGACCCCGAAGGCCTTGGATTCATCCTGGGGAAAACCGCCCATCCACTGATGCAGAACGGTGGTGACCACGACCTCGTCGAAACCGTGTTCCCTGAGGTAGGCCTCCGTCACCTTGCGAAGCGATTTTATGGCCGCCACATCCTGAATCACGTTGCCGCACTGGCCGTAACCCACGGTGAGGTGCCTCACGCCCTGGGCGGCGGCGAGGAGGCTCTCCAGGACGGCCACGGCATGGGAAATGCAAGGCGGCACCAGGGTGCCGGTGAGGGGGCCGAAGGGTTCGCGGTTGATGGTGACCCCGGCTTCCTCATAGAGACCCGTCAGGCGATCGCAATACTGCCAGTCATAGATGGTTTTTTCCAGGGAATGTTCCTTGGCGTAGGGGATGTTGTAGGAAACGCCGCCGCCTTCGAAGGAAGTGAAGCCCCCGGCCAGGGTGATCTCGGCCAGAAGGCGGGCGTCGGGCGTGCCGTGGCGCACCTGCACCGGACTTTTGACGGCGGAGGTGACCTTGCGGCAGAGGGCCACGCCGTGGTTGACCGCCGGAAAGCCGTTCAAAAGGGAACGGTTGCTCTTGCGGCTTTCCTCCACGCCCGCTTCCGCTTCCTTATAGCGATTGTGGCGGGTGTAGCTGTCGATGGTCGTTGGGAGCAAATCGGCCTCGCCCTCCGTTTCCAGAAAGCGCAACAGCTCTATGTGCTCATCCGGCAGAGCCACCCCGGCCCGGGGCTGGATCAGGGTGCGGCCCGCTTTGTCGGCCTTGTCCAGCTTGGCGGAAAAGCGTTTGGCCGCCGGAATTTCTTTCTGGCTCTTCACGGCCTCTTCAAAATCCACATCGCGGCCGGTGGGCCACTGCGCCAGAACCTCCTGGCGCAGCTTGCTGAACAGATCATCCGACAGTTTCTCGTTTTTCAGGATCATGGTGGAAAAAAACCTCCCTGGAAAGCTCTAAGATGTTATTTCACTTTTCATTATTTCCAGAGCCGCCAAAGGCTCAAGTTTCGCCAGTATGCCCAGGGCCGAAAGGATGTACTTCCGGTCAAGCAGAATCTCCGGGGCCAGGGGCTTCAAAAGGTTCGTGTCCTCGGGGCCGTAGACGGCCGCCCGCAAAACTCCGCGCGGGTTTTCCGCGTTGATGACGGGGCCGCCCGTGCCTATGATGAAGCGCACGTCGCTCAAATCCTTGCCGGTCTGGGCGAAGCTCGGTCCCATGCTGGTATACACGGTTTCCACAAAACCCACGTGGCGTTCCATGGAAAGCTTTATGGCCGCCCCGGCCATTGCTTCGTCGATTTTTTTGAACAGGCTCCCCGGCTCCGGCAGGGTTTCGGGGGCGCGGGCGCAAACTTCAAGCCACTCCCCCACGTCCTCCGCCCCTATGCCCAGGCGGTCCGCGATGTTTTCAGGGCCGATGGCCTCGCTAAGCGGTTTTAAGCTGTAACGCACCCCAAGATCGCCCTCCACCGTTCTTTTGGCGAAGGGGTGGCGGAAGCCGTGGATGAAGACATTGTCGCGGGTGGGCCTGCCCTCGGCCATTGAATACACGTCGGTGGTGGCCCCGCCCACGTCGAAGACCAAAAGTTCGCCCAAGCCGGCGGCGCGTCCATCCAAACCTTTGCTCAAAAGCCGGGCGGCCTCGAATACGGCCAGGGGCGTGGGGACTATCTCGAAATCCAGGCCGCTTTGCAGCTCGTCCAAACCCTTGGCCGAAATGATGTTTTTGATGAACAGATCGCGTATGGCTTTCTGGGCCGGCTCAATGTTCAGCTTGTTCAGTTCCGGCATGACGTTGGCGCAGAAGAGAACTTCCCCTCGGAAATCTTTGAGGACGCGCCGCAAATCATCCGTTGCGCTTTTATTGCCGGCCACGACGATGGAAGATGCTAGGGGCGATTGGGCCAGCATGCGCGCGTTGTGCAGAATAACCTCTTTATTGCCGCCGTCCGTGCCGCCGGAGAGCAGAATCATATCCGGGGCGAGGCCGACTATTTCCCGCGCTTCGTCGCCCGAAAGCTCATAGGAATACGTTTTCATGATCTTCGCGCCGGCGTTGGCGGAAGCCATGCGCGCGGCCTGCGCGGTCAAATCGGGCACAAGCCCGACAGCGATCATTTTAAGGCCCCCGGCGGCGGAACTGGCGGCCAGTTTCTTTTCAAAAACAAGGGGGCCGCATTGGGCGCGGAGCTCGTCCAGGGCCTTGCGGCAACCATCCATCACATTGCTTTCAATGGTGGTGAAGGATTTGGCCGTGCCGATTATTTTTCGGGCTTCCACATCCACGGCGGTCAGTTTAGTGAAGGTGCTGCCCACATCCGCGCACAAAAAAATTCTCATGGCATGATATCCCTATTGCGGCCAGTAAAAATTCTCATGTCGGCACATCCCTATTGCGGCCAGTAAAAATTCTCATGTCGGCACATCCCTATTGCGGCCAGTAAAAATTTCGTGGCGGCATAAGCTACAGGAGATCGGCTTTGAGATCGGCCACCGTGGTTTCGGGGGGCGTGCCCGGCGCGTAGACGCGGTTGAAGCCCATAGCCTCGAAGGTGCGCCTGACGTCATCGAAATCGGCCTTGCCCACCACCAGATTGCCGCCGACGTAGAGCTTTATTTTGGAGAGGCCCGCCTCCTCGCATTTTTCGCGCAGGCCCCGGCAATCGAGTTCGCCGTGGCCGTAGAGGGAAGAGACGGCGATGACGTCGGCGTTTGTTTCCACGGCCGCGTCTATAAAATCTTTTTGGGAGGTCATGACCCCCAGGTTGACCACTTTGAAACCGGCTTCTGAAAAGGCATAGTCCAGGATTTTATTGCCCACGGCATGAACGTCCGCGCCGATTACGCCCAATATGATGACTTTTTGCGTCATGGAAAGCTCCTGTTTTAAGCTGTTTGGGCTGGAATGGAGGCAAGGAGCGTGCCAAGGGCGGAAAGCGGCGGGCGGCGCGGCGTTGCGGGAAAGGGGGTGGGATATGGTTCAAATAATGAATGATTGGGGGGAAGGCCGAGTTCATATTTTAAACATACGTTTAGAATATGAACACAATGTTTGAGGCGGCTAGTTTTTCACCTCGCCGCCCAGATTTTCTCTCCGGCGCCGTATCTGCTCGCGCTGGTTGGTGAATATCCACTGGACGATGTCGTTCTGATCCTTGCCCAGAACGTCGAAAAACTCCACTCCGTAGGTGTGGACATGGCCGGCGTTTGGGTCCCTCGGCTCGATGATGCGCACAACTTTTCCGGCGATGTCCATGAGAGCCAGATCGGGGCCGGGCAGTTTCAGGCCTATTTCCAAAATGGCGCCCTCCTCTATGTCCATAGTGTGGCCGAAGGAGAGGCCGAATTCGGAAATGTCCTGCACGGTGCCGTGATACAGATAGGTTTTGCGGCCGCTGGTTTCCGCCATCATGCCCACGATAAGCGACAGTTTTTGATCGATGCGGTAAAGGAGGGTCTGGGTTTCGGTTTTGGGGGGCGGGGCTTTTATGGCGTCAATGGCGGCCAGGCGCTTGGTGACCGAAGACTGGCCGCGCACATAATCGGCGGACACGGTCAGGATATTGAAAAAAAAATCCGCCGGCAAAGCCGCCCGCAAACCTTTTCTGCGCTCATCACTGGAAGGCATAGGCTCCGTCCTTCGTTACTGGGGTAATAGACAAATCGGAAGCCAGGCGAACCGTGTCCCGGCCTTCCCTTTTGGCTGTGTACAAAGCTCTGTCAGCGCAGTATACCATATCTTCCGGCGAATTTACCATAAAATGTTCGCTGTCAACAATGCCCTGGCTGACGGTCTGGTGGAAAACGGCGCCGTTCAGTTCAAAGCCCGTTTCCTCCAGAATAGTCTTCAGGCGGCCGGCCAGAAAGGAAGCCTGCTCCTCGCTTGTGTGGGGCAGAATGACGGCGAACTCCTCGCCGCCCACCCTGGCCGCCAGATCGGCGCCTCTGGCCACCTGGGCGATGACCCTGGCCACTGATTTCAAAACCAGATCGCCGGTTTGGTGGCCGAAATTGTCGTTGACCGCCTTGAAATGATCCAGATCGATGCTCAAAAGGCTCAAGCTGTGGCCGTGCCGTTTGGCTTTGGCGAATTCGCGCTTTAAGACTTCGTTGAAAATGCGGCGGTTGTAGAGGCCGGTCAGGCCGTCCCTGGCCGCCAAATTGACGGCCTTTTGATGCTTGTCCACCGCCTGGAGGGCGTTGGCGACGGTTTGGGCTATTTCCAGCATGATGGAAGGGTCCTCCGCCTCCATTTCGTCTTCGCCGTCAAAATAAAGGCGCATTTCGCCAAACTTCTGATCTTTGACGCTCAGTTCGAAATCCAGGCGGCGCCCGGCGGGACGGCTCCCCGCGCGCCCTGGAGGCAGGTCGCGAAAGCCTTCCGCCGCGCCGTTTTCAAAGGAATAGATGGAATCGGCGAGGGAAGGCGCCAAATCCAGCTCCACCCTGGCGGCCCCGGTCAATTTTTTGAGGGACACGATGACGTGATCCGTCAAGGAGGCGATGTTCAGACGGCCGGCCAGTCCCTGATAGAAGGCGGCCAGGGCTTTATATTTAGAGGATATAGTAGTGTGCGCCATAATCCCGCCTCGCTTTGATGATTTAAAAAGTTCTTGACCTAATCTGTATGCACATTCCCTGCCAAAAAACATTAATTTTAACTTATGGACTTTTTAGCGTGAATGGCGGAGAGTGTCCGGGGAAATTCTTTTCAGTTCCACAGCGGCGCTTGAGCCGCAAGGAATCTGAAGAGTTTTTTCACGCTCGACCTTTTATTTTGAGAATTGCCGGCTGGGCTTGACTATATAGCCTCCAACATGCTAGTATACATGCAATAAAGTTCCTGAATAACGCTGTATTCAGCTAAATCATTGATAAAGCTGAAGATATGAATGTGTATGTTCATATTGAGGAGAACTGATGAACTCTTTTATAAAAACAACCGCCATTTTTTCGCTCCCCCTCATATTCGCGCTCTTTGCCGTCGGCTGCCAGCCCGCCGCCAAACAACAGGCCTTAAAGGCCCGGCAAATGCAGGAACAAAAAATAGCCGCCAACCAGAACCGGGTGGACAGCGTTCTTCAAACCGCCTTTTCCCAGGTGGGCAGATTATATCGCTACGGCGGCAACACCCCTGAAACAGGTTTCGATTGCAGCGGCTTCGTCCGCTGGGTTTACGATCAATACGACGTTGATTTGCCCCGCACCAGCCGCACCATGCTGGGCGTGGGCACGCCCGTGGCCCGCGACGAACTGCGGCCCGGCGATCTGGTCTTCTTCGGCCGCAAGCGCGTTTCCCACGTGGGCATCTATACCGGCGACGACAAGTTCATCCACAGCCCCAGCCGGGGCAGAAGAATCCAGGAAAGCGAGATGAACTACGGCGGCCGGGGCGAAAGGTTTATGGGCGCCCGCCGCATCATCGACAATGAAGGCGCCGAAGTTGTCGGCGAACACCTGAAGCAGGCCTGGGTTGAACTTTCCCGCCAGCAGACCGCCGCCCAGAATCCCCCCTCTTCCGCCAAAAACAGCCAGGCCCGCGTCAATAAAGAAAGCGCCGCCAAACAAGCCAAAAAGCACAAGGTCCGCTCCGGCGACACCATCTATGAAATCTCCAAAAAATACGGCGTCAGCGCCGCCGCCCTGGTCAAGGCCAATAACCTGAACGGGCGCCGGAAAAGCCAATTGCGTTTGGGACAGACCATTTTAGTGCCCGCCGCCAATTAGGGCGCATCGCGCTCCCGGATGTTCAGCACGGGAAATTGTTTTTTTGGCGGACAACGCGAAATAATGAAAACGGGCGTGGAGATAACCTTAAGGTCGTCTCCAGGCCCGTTTTCGCGAGATGCAAAATTTACGGATGAAACCATGATATTTTTCTAAATGTGAAAAATCCATACAAAAAAGGCCCCTGGAGAGCACGGGCGAGGCGGAATTAGTTTTGAGTGCGGGGATAGACCTGAGGGTCTCCACGCGCTCAAAACGAATTTCAATAACCTATGGCGGAAAAAGCGTCCGCCACCCTGCCATGATTAGATGCATAAGCCCCCGCCCCCACTTGCAATGCCGATACAAATATGACAAAATGCGCATAAATTAGGAGCTTCGCCATGTTCGATTTCGACATATATCGCATTTTGCTGATGATAATTCCGGTCCTAATGGCCCTGACCGTGCATGAATACGCGCACGCGCTGGCCGCTTTCAGGCTGGGGGACCCCACAGCCGAGCGCGAGGGCC
>QMCE01005932.1_pt1 | contig 11991 bp, 7 predicted proteins | sample 1821851 | NCBI WGS metagenome assembly QMCE01 (sample SAMN09453174, study PRJNA476694) | Termite gut metagenome, whole genome shotgun sequencing project. | isolation source: worker | host: Odontotermes sp. | place: South Africa:Pretoria | collected 2016-01-28
GGAGAGTGTCCACGGCCCGCCCATCGGGGTTCTCCAACCGCTGATGCTCGAGGCCGAGCCGCCGTTCACAAAGTCGCACGCGTCGCCCCAGCCGTTAGCCGCGTTGTGTGCGGGTATGTTGTAGCCGCCTGTGCCGTAGGGGGGTGCGGGAGCGAAGTTGTTTGCATGATCCCAGTCGTTAGCGTGTATCAGACTCGGGTTGAACCCGTTGTTGACCCACACCACATCACTCGAGAGGTAACCTGTGCTGTTCTTTCGGCCGATCACACCCACGGTCGAGCCCCACTTGAAGTAGACCGTGTAGACCGGTTCGTCCTCCAGACCGTTCAGACCGTCTCGTTGGGCAATGTGTTCCACCCACGAGCCTTTGAAGGTGTTAGACCCGCGGACGGTGAGGCTGTACGAGCCGTCGCCACGGGTTTTGCGTCCCGCCCGCAGATCCATCAGGTCGCTGTGGCGGATGCCGATCACTCCCGGAGGAGCCTCGGCCAGATCGGGCTGGGGAGTGACGCGCGGTACCTCGACACATCGCACGGTGAGTCCGCTGTTGTGGTCGTTGTTGCTGCGTTGGACGTCGCTCGCGCCGAGGAAAAGGTTCCAACTCTTGGCGGCGTTGAAGGGACTCGACGACCAATAGTAGCCGAACGTGCCGGTGTTGAACAGCCCGCCGCCCGACATCGCAAGGTGTGCCCCCGCCGCGGGGAAGAACACGCTGGCGCGGGTGGTGGGGTTGTAGAACAGGCGCCCGGTGTAGGCCACGTTCGATCGTCCGGTGCTCACGGCGCTTTGGGGCGTTGCGGCCACGGCGTTCTCGGTGCCCAGGGCGCGGCGGTCGAAGAAACCGTCGGCGTAGTAGCCCCACACCGAATTGCCCGGGCTGTCGTCCAAGCCGACGGGCGGGGTCTGCATGAGCGATTGGTGCATCTCCGACTCGGCCGGGTTGACGGTCGGGTTGAGCGCACCCGCATTGCCGTCGGAGGGACGGCGCCAACCCACGGGACAGCCCTCGTAGAGTTCGGCCACGGCGCTCCACGGCTCGGTGACGGTGTTGGTGTTATTCCATTCGGCCACGTTGCCGCCGCTGGGGTTGAACGCGCGAATCCCCTCGGTGTGGGCCCACTTGAAGAAGGCCCCGGCCTGTGTCGGGTAGTCGGTGAACACGCCTTCGCGCGGGGTGAGCGCCAAGTGGGTGGGTGATCCGCCCGCCACACCGGCGCCGTTGAACCCGGCGGCAGTGAGGTTGTAGGGGCTGAAGCGCACCGAGCTGGGGCGACCGGCGAAAACGTAGTCGGCGTCGTGGCCCTGCCGCAACCACAGCACGCGCGGGTTGGTGAATCCTCCGCTACCCGTCACCGAACCCTCCACCAGCAGCACCCGGGCGTAACGCGCCGGAGATCCCGATGTGGCGGCGTGGACCGAGCGCAGCCCGATGCGGAAATATGGCTCGCCACCCTCGCCCGAGGCCCAACCAACGGTGCTTTCCACCGGGTGGGCACTCTCGAAACCGGCATCGTTGCCCAGCGCCGGAGTGACGCTGTTGCTGTGCACCGCCGGGTCGGTCGACAGTTTGTTGTCCATCACCACCCAGTCGGCCTGACCTCCCTGGTCGCCGTCCATCACGAATGCCGACCACTTCCGGCCACCCTTCAGGCCGATGAGGCGTTCGCCCCTTTGGTCGGCCCTCCAGAATGCGCCCACATAGTCGGTCAGCACCGTCGAGGTGCCCACGACCGCTTCGGGTCGCGGCAGCTGGATGAGTACCATGTCTTTGAAGAGCTCGCCCGCCGTGATGGTGAAATTTGTCTTGCGGAGTGCCGAGCCCGTGTAGGCGCTGCCCACGGTGAGGGTCACCGGCACCGCGCGCGGGCCGTTGGGTGTGGCGGTGCCCCGGGTGGCGGTAACCACCTCGCCCGGCCCGAAGGAGGCCGACGCCGGGGTGAAACCGTTCTCGTAGTCGGTGTACACCATCACCGTGGCGGTGGCGCCCGCCTCGGAGCCTATCACCACCACCGAGCGATCGGTGGCGAGTTGGTAGCGGCCGTTCCAGGTGTGTTCTCTCAATCCCGCGTCGCCGTCCTCGCCGTCCTGCGCGTCGATGGAGAAGGTGAGCCCGGCGGGGGCGTTTTCGTAAGCCTCCTGCTCGGTGGTGTAGCCCCGGGTGGAGATGCCGGTTATGGTTACATCGTACGAGAAGTTGCGAATAATGTTGACCCGCGGCGGGTTGTTGCCGCCGTCGGCTTTGAGCAGATCTATGCGGAACCACGTCTGCTGGCCTCCGCTCGCGCTGCCTCCGTTGGGCCCGTCGACGGCGAAGGTGTCGAAGCAGACCAGCAGACAGAAGTTGTCGCGGTTCCAGTCGAGCCACGTGGGGCTGTCGTTGTCGGCCAACTGTTCCCACACGAACATGTCGCCCGTCGAGGGGGTCGACCCCGCCGGATAGTCATACACCAGCCGTCCGGAGGTGGTGTGGCTGCCCTCCACGTGGTTGAGCGCGGGGGCGTACAGCATGTCGGTCTGGTCGCTTCCGCTCACCTTCGTGCCCCACTCCTCGGAGGGGATGAGGTGTCCGCGGGTGTTGAAGTTGCGCACCACCACTTTTGAGATTCTCATCGTGCCCGTGCCCGCCAGCCTCTGGTCGAGCGTCACGCTCACCCTCGAGAGCGAGCGCAGCAGCCTCACGGGATCGGTCTCGAAGTTGCGCACGAGGGGAACCGTGAAACTCTCCTGACGCGACGACATGGGGAACCGTCGATAGAGCGCACCCCCCGGAGTGGCGTTCCACGGCGTGGAGGTCGACAAGGTGTGCGCCACCTCAATGCCGTCGCGCATCGAGGCGATGGTCTCGGCGGCCTTGAGTTGCGCCTCGCTGCGGTTGTTGATCCAGGAGGTGATCTCGATCTCGGCGTTTGCAAGCACAAGCGCCTTGTATGTTCCGTCGGTCAGGTTCTCGAGCGTGAAGCGGCGGCGGGTGAGGTCGCCCTCCACGGTCGTCATATCGGCCGCGTCGAAGTGACGGCGCTCAAGGTAATTGCCGTCGGCGTCGAACAGTACCACCGTAAGCTCCTCCACATCGTTGTCGGCCCCCGAGCCATCCACAATGGTGCGCGTGGCGCCCTCGTTGGGGGGCAGGGGAGCGGCGGGAACAACGCCCGACGCCGCCGCCGGACTCCTCTCCCAATTGGCCGCCATGGCCTCCACCGCCCGGCGGAAAGCCTCGGCTTCGTCGGTGGGATTGGCGCCCGCGCCCGCGCCGTCGCTGTAGTTGCGATAGTCGGCCGGAACTCCGTCGGGGAAGTGTCCGTTGCCGCCCTCTGTATCTCTTTGCGCGACTCGGCTCAAGGAGCTTTCGCTTGCCGTCGGCGCCGGAGTGCTCACCACAAAAGTTACCTCTCCCGAACCACCCACCGGCGGAACGGGTCGTTCTCCCCCCCCATCATTGATACACGACGAGAGAACCGCCGTGACGGCCCCCAGAATCGCTGTTGTCAATTTTGCTGCTCTCATAGCCTCTTATGGTCTGACGTTATGGCGGATGTATTGCCAGCCGTTGATGTAGAATACCGTCTGAAGTTTCGACGACACGTCGATCGAGATGTCGAACTCGAGCACCTCGTTGAAATCGACACCGCGCCGGTTGAACCCGTAGGCGTCGTTTATCAACTGCACCAAATCTTCCTCCCTGTGGATCGATGTGGTGGTGTCCTCGGAGTTGTGGTGAATCTCGAAACTTGTAACCGTGTCGTCGTGCAGTTGCATCAGGTAGATCGACGCGGCCATCGCCACCGGCGGTTCGGCGCGCGTGTCTGTGCCTGTGTCTGTGCCTGTGCGCGTGTCGTTCGACTCGTCACCGACGGGGGCGAAGGGGCGTCGATGGCTGTATGTGTCGAGCTCGGGAACGTTCAGGCTGTGGAAATCGTGCTCCCAGTTGCTGTCGGTCACGGTGAGTGTGTGATCGGTGGCTTTGGTGTTTGGCGACACGCCGGTCACGGAGATGTTCACCCGGTGCAGCGACGGCATCATGGCGATGATGTTGGGCCCGGGCGACAGGATCGAGTTGTTGGACACGTAGGCCCGCTCCAGAATGCCGTGGTGGCGGTGCCTCAAATCGTCCTCGATCGCCCCGCCCTCCCCGGGAAGCGACATGGTCATGCGCATGTCGTCCAGGTAGAACTCCTCGCCGGTGGTTTCGCGCCTCGCCTCCAGATCCTCGAGGTTGCTCAGATACTCGTCGCCCTGGTTGGTCCACGCCACGAAGGTGTAGACCCCCTCCCGGAGATTCATCTCTATAAGAGGTATCTCGAACTCCTCGCCCGGAGTGTAGCGCCCGCCGTGCCACACGGTCACATACCTCTCGTTCTCGTCGAAAACGTACACCGCCACGGTGTCCATCGAGCTGTACCACTCCTCGATGTCGGCGGTGCGCGAGCCATAGTAACCCATCTCATGGTCGGTCATCATGTAGAGCCTCACGTCGGGCGGACAGTCGGCCAGCGGCTCGGCCACACACGAAGCCAATGTTAGCATTGCCGCCGCCGCGAGGAGAGTCGAGATAAGTCGTTCTGGTTTCGGTCGTGTCATCGGTTTTACTTTTTTTTATTTGTGCCCCGCGGAGGGGTCAGGCTCCGCGAGGCTTTGTAGGGTCATATCATGGTTGGGACGATCAGAATTCGCCGCCACCGATGGTCACAGCGTTGTAGCGATAAACCCACGGACGGAGGTTGACGTTCACCATCATCGTGGTTCTCTCGGGCTGGATCGTTCCGGGAGTGAGCGGGTCGGGGTTGAGCGGGCTCATCGGGTCGATCGGAATGCGGGGGTTACCGGTTCTGGTCATCACACCGGGAGAGAGGTAGTAGGTCGCCTCTTCGTTGTTTTCACCCACGGTGCCGGTGAACTTGTAGGCACCGAACGTGGCTTCGTCGCCCGAGTCGTTGAGACCTATCACTTCGAGGTGTACGAACTGGTTGCGGAGCAGGTCGAAACGGTTCACATCCACATTGTTGAGATAGAAGTGGTGGTGGGTGTAGCCGTTATGGAAGATGTACTGCTTGATAACGAATTGGGGATAGAGGATGAGGAAGTCGGCCATGGTGATCTCGATACCGTTTTCGGGATAACCATCGTCCACACCGGTGGGGGTGATGTTGTAGTTCCTACCGCCGGTTTTGGAAGCCCTCATGGCCACACCCGTAGCGATGGCATCCACGTCTTCCTTCTGGGTGAAGTACCTGCGGCCGGCGCTGGCATCCCACTGGATTACGTAGATGTCCTTGGCGTTGGCATCGGTGGTGGTCACCATGTCGGCGCCCCAGGTGGTGGCCGCAACCCACACGATGTCGTTTGCGGTGGTGCTCCAAACGGCTTTGGCGTTGGCCTGAACCTTGAACGAAATGAAGACGTAGGAGGTTTTCTCACGGTCGCCGTTGCTGGCGTTCTCACCCACGTACTCCCTCTGGGCGATGCCCAAACCGGTGGCGGGATTGCCTTTCAGTTCGTCGTCGGAGGGCGAATTCAGGGAGGCGGGCACTATGAACGCCTTCTCGTTGTTGAGCGTACTCTCGTTGTAGCTGTTGATCGACGAGTCGGTCGAGGTACCTTTATAAGTATCGGCATACTGTCCGTTACCCAGAGGCAGCGTGTAGTGGGGAGCTACCCACGAGTCGGTGGCGTTCTGGAACACGCGCCAGTGCGACACGAAGTAGGTGAGCTTCACACCGGTGGCCAGTTGACCGTGTAGCCCGTGGCGGCGGGGAAGATATCCTTCCTGGCCGAAGCCACAACCTTTGCAACCACGCGGTCGACGCTGACACCGATCACGTTGCCGGCCGGAATGGGATCGCCCGGAAGCACCTTCTCGAGGGTGGGCTCCGCAGCCGCGGCCGAGAACATGGTGAAATTATTGTCGGTCGACATGGCGGCCGCCGAACCGACCACAGCCTTCATGGCATCCTCGCTGGCGAAACCGCCGTTGGGGATCTGGCTGACCACTGCCGCCGGAAGGTTAACGCCAACCCAGATACGGACACCACCCGAGGAGGTTTCCACCGATTTGTCGCTCTTCATGGTGTAGGTGACCACGTTGCCGTCCACGCTCTGGGTGAACCAGTCCGCGAACGTGTCGGTACCGCTCGGGATCGCCGTGTGGGCGCCGAAATCGGCCTTGGCCGTTCCGCCGGGTTTGAACACGAACACGTGAACGTTGGAAACGGACGTTTCGTTGGTGGTTGCGCCGATGGGGGTGTTGTTGGTAGCTCTCGAGAGTCCACCCGGGGCCGCGCCCATCACGAAGTTGATCTTCGCCGAGGTCTGTTCACCGTTACCGTTGGAGGAGTTGTCGTCCCCACCGTTTTTTTGGCAGCCGCTCACCCCCATTGCGAGTGCGGCGGTGGCCGCGATCATAAAAATTTTTCTCATGGTACATTAAATTTGGTTAATATGAATGAATGTTGAAGATTGTGTTCGGGTCGTCCATGCACCCCTCCATAATGATGTCCAGGGCCCGTCCTTTGGCCCGTCTGTCGCGCGGGTCGTCGAGCCAGGCGTAGAAGTTGGCCGACAATTCCGCCGACACGACTTCGCCCTCCATCGACCGCCGCGCCGCCTCGTCGAGCCAGCCGCCGATCAGTCGGAGGGCGCGTTCTTCGGCGTCCGAAACGAAAAAGCCGGGCGACAGCTTCCCTGTCACCGCGGCCGCGGTTGTACTAACATCATGTCCCGTTATGGTAATAGTCACAGGGTCAGCTTGTTAAGTTGGTCACTTCGGTTTTCATATTAAGTTCTTATGCTGAATAAGCGACAGAACCAAAAATACAAAAATCACAACAAGCAGACAAACAGAGTGTTGCGGATGTGTTGTTTGGGCGGGAAATTCAAACCGGACAAAAAGCGAACAATTGTGTTTTCTGATGCTTTCTCCAGTCGGCGCGGCGCGCAAGATTAAAACAATGAACCACAGCACATAAAGAGCTGAACACGAAACCGAAAAAATTATCCTGCAAGAACAATAATCGAACAGCAGTTAGGACAGTCCAGATAATCAAGCAGATACGGCCCGAATAGACATGTGGTTAACGAGGGCAAAAACAGAGAAAGTGATATTTTTTTGACCTACAGGGTGGTTTTATATAGATTTTTATCTATCTTTGCATATCGGTTCTGTCGCTTATTCAGAGGCAGAATCCAAGGGTGCTCATCTCCCCCTTACCCCCAAGCCGGGATGCTCTCGCAGGCTCCTTGGGAGCGCGTTTTTGCCGATCGTGTTACCTGTCGGCGGTGAATGTTCGTTGCGGCCCGTTTTTCAGACAGTTTGTGTCACAAATCGGGGTTCACATTCTTTTTCAGGCTCCGGCAAACCCCTGTTTCCCGTATGCCGGATATCGGGTCGGAGTGGCGGAGCCATAGACCTCCGCCCCGCGCCCCCGGCCGCCCGGAGCGATCCGGTCGGTGATAATCGCGTCGGATACGACTTTGGAGGCTTGGTCGAGCACCGATCTTTCGAGCGAGGCGAGATAGATCTCGGTGGTCTTTTGGTTGGAGTGGCCCAGACCTTCGCTGATAACGGCCAGGGGCAGCCCTGCGTTTTTAGCGATCGTGGCCCATGAGTGTCGCGCGGCGTGGGTCGAGAATTTCCTCGGTATTCCGCACTGTTTTGCGAGTTGTCGGAGCCGTTTATTTTGGAGTCTGAGACCGCTTTCGTACTGCAGGTTGAAATCTTTGTCGATCTCGCCTATCACCGGGAAGAGGTAGTGGCTTCCCGCGACGCGCGGAGCGAACCAGTCGATAATTCGGCGCATGACGGGCAGCACGTGCAGTTCGATTGGTTGTCCCGTTTTTTGTCGTCGGTAGGAGATTGTATCTCCTCTCATATCGTTTTTTTTGAGGTTTGCCATATCCACGAAGCTCATTCCACGAGCGTGGTAGCAGAACAGGAACATTGCCAGCGCCTGGGCCAGATGGTCGGGCAGCGGTTCGTCGCCCGCACCTTTGGTATCGGCGGTGGGGTCGTGAGCGGTGAGGGTTGCGAGTTCGCTGTGGGTTAGCGAGCGTTTTCGGGTTGTGGCGACGCCGGTGTACACACCCGCGAAGATATCCTCCATTCGTCGCGCGACGCGTCCTTCGGCCACGGCTTTGTTGTATATCGCGCGCAGGGTTCGCATGTAGAACGATATGGTGTTCATGCTCCGTCCTTCGGCTTTGAGGGCGTGTTGAAAGTCGTTCATCAGCGTGGCGTTGATATGTTCGTGGCTGAGGTCTTTGATTCCGGCGAACAGTTGCAGTCGGCACGCGGCGGTGCGGTAGGCTCGCGCCGTGCGTGGGTTGCCGTCTCGTTCGAGTTCCGAGGCGAGTTTTTCGGCGTACGCGACCAGGGTGTTATTTTTAATCACCCCCCGGTATCGGTTCATCAGTTGGTCAATGGTGTAGGCGCCTTCTCGTTCGAGGTTTCTTATCACGGCGTCCATTCGTCGGAGGTCGCCCATCATCGAGGCTTCCATTTCGGCGAGTTCGCGGCTGCGTGCATTTCGGCCGTACGGAATCACGAGGCGTCGCCTCACGGCGTCCCACTCTTCGGGGAGGACTCTGTAATCGGTGGTCACGCTGCGCGATTCACTTCCGTGCACGACCCTGAGATACAACTTTCCGGCGCCTCCTCCTTGGCGCGTCGAAGCTCTCAGACTAAATCCATAACTTGGCATATCGAATCTTTTATTATGGTCTTGTTATAGAGGGTTTGGTGGCTATCTGAAAAGCCGGTCGATACGGCTCTCAAAATTACAAACTTAATTAGACATTCCTTTATTGTTTTCCGATATCATCAATTATTCTTATAATGGTATACAAAAAAGAGAATAATTGGAACATTTTTTTTTGCTATATTTGCCGCTCGCAACTCCCCTAATGAATCCGCTTTTAGCCATCGCCATGCTCTTTTGCCCGGTCGGGCCGACGCCCCGGGCCGACTCCGTTGCCGTTGCCATCGAGCCGGTCACGGTGTCGGTGTCGCTCAAGCACGGCGGTGATTACGACCGTCAGCCGGTGATGTCCACCTCGCTCACCACGGTGGGGGCGATCGGCGGGCAGGTGGTCGAGGCGAAGGATCTTTCGCTCACCGTGCCGGGCATGCTCCACGCCGACTACGGGTCGCGCATGACGGGCTCGATTTACGTTCGCGGCCTGGGGTCGAGAATGGACCAGCCGGCCATGGGGCTCTACCTCGACGGGGTGCCGGTACTCAACAAGAACAACTACGACTTCGACTACTTCGACGTGCGCCGCGTCGACGTGTTGCGCGGGCCGCAGGGCACTCTTTACGGCCGCAACACGATAGGCGGCGTGGTCGACGTGCAGACCCTCTCGCCGTTCGACTTTCAGGGCATTCGCCTCGGTGGGGGCTACGGCACGGCGGGCACGTGGCAACTGCGGGCGGCGATCTACCGGCGGCCCACGCGGCGGTTCGGCTGGTCGCTCAGCGCCCACCACCGCGCCACCGACGGATACTTCACCAACACCTACGACGGCTCCCGGGCCGACAGCGGACGCGACAGCGCCGCCCGCCTCAAGCTCCAGGCGTGGCTCTCCGACCGATGGATGGTGGAGAACACACTCTCGGCGGGCCTTGTGCGTCAGGCGGGTTTCGCCTACGCCCAGTGGGACGAGACAACGGGCACCGTCGGCCCCATCGATCACAACGACCCCTGCTCCTACGACCGCCTGAACCTCGTCGAGGGGTTGGTGTTCCGCTACTTCGGCCCCCGTTTCAGCCTCTCTTCCACCACGGGCTGGCAGTACACCGACGATCGGATGACGCTCGATCAGGACTTCTCGCCCCGCTCGATGTTCACCCTGCGCCAATCGCAGCGCGAGCACTCGCTCACCCAGGAGATCACCTTGCGCTCGCCCGGCCGCGGCCTCTGGGAGTGGATATCGGGTCTTTTCGCCTTCGCCCGCGGTGTCGACATGTCGGCCCCCGTCCACTTCAAGCGCGACGGCATCGACGAACTGATTCTGGGGAACGCCAACAACGGCATCCACACCCTCTTCCCCGACGCCGACCTGCTCATCGCCCAGGACGCCTTCCCCATCCACAGCGACTTCCGCCTCCCCTCGGCCGGGGTGTCGCTCTACCATCAATCGACCCTGCACTCGGGCCGCTGGAGCTTCACCGCCGGGGTGAGGGCCGATTGGGAACACACGGCGATCCGCTACGAAAATTCCACCGAGATAGACTACCGCTTCACCCTCACGATGGACGACTACAAGCCCCTGCCGGTGGCGATGTCGGGCCGCCGGTCGCGCAACTTTCTCGAGGTTATGCCCCGCGCGGCGGTGATGCTGGCCACGGGCGCGGGCAACATCTACGCCTCCGTCACCCGCGGCTACAAGGCGGGCGGCTACAACACCCAGATATTCTCCGACATCCTCCAAAACCGCATGATGTCCGACCTGATGACCGACCTGGGGCTCTACCTCGACGGCGGCCAGAGCTACGACGTGGAGGATGCCATAGCCTACGAACCCGAACGGAGCTGGAACTACGAGCTGGGTGGCCACTTCAGCCTCGCCCAACGCCGTCTGCACATCGACGCGGCCCTCTTTTGGATCGACTGCCGCAACCAGCAGCTCACGGTTTTCCCGCCGGGCCGCGGCACGGGTCGCCTCATGTCGAACGCCGGCCACACCCGCTCGCTGGGCGCCGAGTTGACCGTTGGCTACACTCTGGGCGATGTGCAACTCACCGCCAGCTACGGCCTCACCGACGCCCGTTTCATCGACTACAACGACGGCCGCGCCGACTACTCCGGCAACCGAGTGCCCTACGCGCCGCGCAACACCCTCTCCGTGCAGGCCCAATACGGCGTCGGGAACTTCACTTTCGGCGCGGGAGTGCAGGGCGCGGGGCGCATAGAGTGGAACGAGAGCAATACTATTTCCCAACCCTTCTACGTTATATTTAACGCCTCGGCAGGGTGGGAACACGACGGCCTGGGCATCTCGCTGTGGGGCCGCAACCTCACCTCGACCCGCTACAACACCTTCTACTTCCGCTCGGTGGGCCACTCGTTCGTCCAGCGCGCAAAGCCCCTTCAGGCCGGAGTCACTGTGTCGTTAACCCTTTAACAAAAACATAAGACAATGAAAAACACGATTCTAACCCTCGCCACCACCCTGTTTCTGCTTGCCTCGTGCGAGCCGAAGGTCACCAACATTCTGGTCACCGATATCGTTATCACGCCCGACCATATGTCGCTTTTCGTCGGGGGCACGCCCGGCAAGATATCCGTCGAGGTTCTCCCGGCCGATGCCACCCTCAAGTTGGTCGAGTTGAGGGTCGTCCCCGAAGGAGTGGTCACCATCGACGACGAGGGCACCGTGACTCCCGTCGGCCCCGGCACCGCCATCATCACCGCCACCGCGCTGCTGGGCGACGCCACCAAAACCTGCACCGTGACCGTTCGTGGATCGAACGAACTGAACGACACCTACACCGGAACGATGTGGGTTGCTCCCGATACCGATAACGCTTTCGTCCTTGAGGATGTGGAGGTGAAATTCACGCCGAACGAAGGCAAAACCACGGCCGACATCGAGATGATGCAGGTTAAGTTTGCCGAGGGGATGCCGATGCGATTGAACATGGTCATGTCGGGCGTGGCGCTTACCTCGGCCGACAATAAATACAACATCAGCGGCGACGACATAATCCCAACCGCCATGAACGGCCAGCAGTTCCCCCAATACACCATCACCGATCTCACCGGCACGGTCGACGCGCAAGGTCTGGAGTTCGAGATGACGTGCGGCCAACATCCGGTCAGGTTCATCAGCCCCGCCCCGTCTGTCAACGACAGATAATAAAGAAGAAGCCCTGCGAACCTCGGTTCACAGGGCTTCTTTGAGCGGAGAGAGGGGGATTCGAACCCCCGGTACAGTAATCCCGTACGACAGTTTAGCAAACTGTTGGTTTAAGCCACTCACCCATCTCTCCGAGCGCCG
>QMCE01001753.1_pt1 | contig 11987 bp, 10 predicted proteins | sample 1821851 | NCBI WGS metagenome assembly QMCE01 (sample SAMN09453174, study PRJNA476694) | Termite gut metagenome, whole genome shotgun sequencing project. | isolation source: worker | host: Odontotermes sp. | place: South Africa:Pretoria | collected 2016-01-28
GTTGAATACATGGCATACATGTTGAAATACGACACCATTCACGGTCAATTTGACGGTACAATCGACATCAAAGACGGTAATCTGATAGTAAACGGTAACTCTATCCGTGTAACGGCAGAAAAAAATCCTGCAGATTTGAAATGGAGTGATGTTGGCGCTGAATATGTTGTTGAGTCAACAGGCTTGTTCCTTTCTAAAGACAAAGCGCAGGGACATATTGATGCAGGCGCAAAATATGTTGTCATGTCTGCTCCTTCCAAAGATGATACCCCGATGTTTGTATGTGGTGTAAATCTGGACGCTTACGTAAAAGGCACTCAGTTTGTATCCAACGCTTCCTGTACAACAAACTGTTTGGCTCCCGTTGCAAAAGTTTTGAACGACAAGTTCGGTATTACCGATGGTTTGATGACTACGGTTCATGCTACGACAGCTACTCAGAAAACAGTTGACGGCCCTTCTGTAAAAGACTGGAGAGGTGGTCGCGCTGCATCCGGAAATATTATCCCGTCTTCTACAGGTGCAGCTAAGGCGGTAGGCAAAGTAATCCCTCAATTGAACGGCAAACTGACAGGTATGGCATTCCGCGTTCCGACACTGGACGTTTCTGTAGTTGACCTGACGGTAAATCTGGCGAAACCGGCATCTTACGAAGACATCAAAGCTGCCATGAAAGCGGCTTCGGAAGGTGAACTGAAAGGAATACTCGGATATACGGAAGATGACGTGGTTTCTTCCGATTTCATTGGCGACGCCCGCACATCTATCTTTGATGCAAAAGCAGGAATTGCCCTGACCGATACGTTCGTAAAAGTTGTTTCATGGTATGACAATGAGTGGGGATATTCAAGCAAAGTATTGGAATTGATCGCTCACATGAAACAAGTGAACGGATAAAAGATTAGAGAATTTTTTTTTATAAAATTTTGTAGTGATAAAAAGCCGCATCTCTTTACAGATGTGGCTTTTTATATATCACTTCGCTGTTAAATTTTTATAAAGACGTCAAAAACAGAACAGTTGTCATTTTTTTTCGTTATATTTGCAATAGACTGGGGCATGTGATATGTCTTTCATATTATGTTTAATTTATAAATGCTAAAAGTCATGGATAAATTAGTTAAAAAAACTGTTTTCTTTTCCGGCAACACTCCGGAAAAGAAAGATACAAAACCCCAAACGCATCAGGATTTTTTTAGTGAAGGTCAGGATGTGAACGACCCAAATGTAAAGGAAGAACAGGAAATGACAACGAAAGAAAAAAACAAGAGGCACTTTGTCGCCAATTACAATATGTTCTTCTAATATAAGATAAGCAGACTCCCCGTATAAAAACGGTCGGTCTGCTTTTATTTTGCGGTACTTTTTATATCCGTTACCTTTTGTAAGAAACGGAATAACCCTTATATTTGTTCCCCGATGGAACAAATTGAACTTATTACGGTTTTAGGCCCTACAGCCAGCGGGAAAACGACGTTTGCTGCAGCTTTGGCCAAACATCTGAATACAGAAATCATTAGCGCCGATTCAAGACAAGTATACCGCCGTATGGATATCGGAACAGGGAAAGATCTGGACGATTATAAGGTAGAAGGAACAGACATACCCTATCACCTGATTGATATCTGCGAACCGGGAACAAAGTATAATGTCTTTCAATACCAACATGATTTTTTCAATATCTTCAATCAATTAAGGAAAAAAGAAAGAATACCTGTCTTATGCGGGGGTACAGGCATGTATATCGAAGCAGTCCTGAAAGGATACAAGTTACTGGATGTACCTCCCAATCCCCTATTACGCGAATCATTAAAAGGGAAATCGCTGCCGGAACTTGAAAAAATACTGACGTCATACAAAACGCTTCATAACAAAACAGACGTAGACAGCGTCCAACGTGCCATACGCGCCATTGAAATTGAAGAATACTATCAAACGGCATCTCCTGAAAAAAATGAATTTGAACCTATAAACAGCTTCATAATCGGCATTGATATCGACCGTGAGTTACGGCGTAAAAAAATATCCGGACGGCTGCAACGCCGTTTAGATGAAGGAATGGTTGATGAAGTCCGCAGACTCATCGATTCCGGGATACATCCGGACGACCTGATTTATTACGGACTGGAGTATAAATACCTGACATTATATATAACAGGCCGGTTGACATACAAAGAAATGATCAGGCAATTGGAAATTGCCATTCACCGGTTTGCCAAACGCCAGATGACCTGGTTCCGGGGTATGGAACGGCGTGGATTCACCATACACTGGATTGACGCTTCCATGCCTACCACGGAAAAAATAGAATACGTAATGAATAAAATAAATAATTATAATATCTATCAAATCAACAACACAACAAACATATAACAATGACTATAGAATACGTAACAAATTCAGAAAACTTTTTCCTGCTGGCAGGACCTTGTGTGATTGAAAGTGAAGAGATGGCATTACAAATAGCGGAACGTATCGTTGCCATAACCGGAAAACTAAATATCCCATACGTTTTTAAAGGCTCTTACCGGAAAGCCAATCGTTCACGTATAGATTCCTTTACCGGAATCGGCGATGAAAAAGCGTTAAAAATATTACGCAAGGTACATGAAACATTTGAAATTCCCACCGTAACGGATATACACGAAACAACAGAAGCCGAAATAGCGGCCGAATACGTAGATATACTCCAGATCCCGGCATTTTTATGCAGACAAACGGATTTATTGGCCGCTGCGGCCAAAACCGGGAAAATTGTAAACATCAAAAAAGGACAATTTCTGGCTCCCGAATCCATGCAATTTGCAGCACAGAAAGTGATTGATTCCGGCAATCCCAATGTTATGCTCACGGAAAGGGGCTCAACTTTCGGATATACCGACCTTGTTGTTGATTTTCGCGGTATCCCGCAAATGAAAAAATTCGGTTTCCCTGTCATTACGGACATTACACATTCACTGCAACAGCCGAACCAGCATTCCGGCATATCGGGAGGGCTGCCCGAACTTATTGAAACCATAGCCAAAGCCGCCGTTGCCGTTGGAACGGACGGCCTGTTCATCGAAACACACCCCGAACCATCAAAGGCCAAATCGGATGCCACCAATATGCTTTCATTGGATTTATTGGAGGGATTACTAAAGAGATTAATACGTATAAGAGAAGCGGTAAGATAACAAAACCAAACAACCGGAAGCGGTCTTTACAATAAAAACTTCATTTCTACGGGAAATTTACGGAAGAACTTGCCTATTCCGATACGATCTGCCTAACATTATACCGGATAACATCCGGTAGTGTTTTGGTACCATTCCGTCCCGGAAAATTCAGAAGTTGCACATAGCCTTTATCAGAGAGGACTTCTTTAAACGGTTGGCCGACCGGATTATGAATGTTGTCAATAATCATAAATAGATCTTTTTTTGCCGCTCCTGCAATTTCCGAAGCCTCAGGAGCGGACGGACCAAAAAGAGCAACGGGTATCAGACCGAGCTCTTCCGCTATGGAAGATTGAAAACGATGCACCATAACCGGTTTGCCGGATAAATTTTTATTCAGCAGAACCGATCTTCCGTCATCCAAAGCCTTGCGGATCGCAACAAGGTTCTCACGTGCAATATCTTCCGTTCCTAAATGTTCAGCTATATTTAGAACCGACTTTTCGATCGTCTCATAACGGTAATCCGTATCTACAAGTAATAATTTTTCCTGCGGAATACCCAGTCCTTTCTGCAATCTCTCCGCCACCACTTCATATCCGGCATAAATAATCAGCCCCGCATCCATAATTTCAGGAATATCCCCCGGCCGCAACTCGTATTCGGAGGGATGCTCCATCTCAAAAGGAGCCAGTATAATAATTTCTTTTGCACCTGCCGCTTCGGCATAGGCCGCCGTCCATGCAGTTGTCGAAACAACAACGACCTCATCCGAATGAGAAGTCTTTTTCTTACCTTGGCATGAGGCCAAAAATACGGTCAGACAAACAGTACCGGTCAACAAGTTTATCAATAATTTATTCATTTCCGTTTGATAATATAAATAACGACAAAAACAACGGAAGCCAGTGCGGCGATAGCGGAACTGGCCGGGATATCGATAAGCAACGCGATAAAAAATCCTCCGATCGCTAGTATCCCTCCCCACAGAGAAGACCAGATGAGTACGCCCCGCAGGCTTTTTGCATGAAAGGTTGCGATCAGAGCCGGCAACAGCAATAACGCATCAAGCAGCAAGGCGCCGATTATTTTCATAGCCATGGCCACCGTCATCGCCGTAAGCAAAACAATCGTATAATACAAAAAACGCTCATTGACACCTGAAGTATACGCTATTTCCCGGTCAAAAAAAAACGCCTGCAATTTGCGGTAATAAACCAACTGGAAAGTGATCAGTAAAAAAGAAAACACGACCACCGCCGCCACTTCTCCCCACGTGGACGTATAAAGACTTCCCCATAAAAGAGAAAGCGTATCTTTTGCCTGTACGTTAAATTTATAGACAAGGATAAATGCAAGCGATATGGATATGACCATAAAAAACATGCTGATATAGCCGGTATCTATTTTAAGGGAACGTGAAGCGTTTGTCATCAACAAAACAAGCAGTAAATTGACTACAATGGTAGTAACAAAAGGGCTCCATGAAAAAGATAAAGCGACAGCGCCTCCGAGAATAGCGCCATGCATTAACATAAAACGAAGCGGCAACAGGTTCAGGCGCAACAGATAAACACCTGTTACCGGAAAAGATATGCCAGCGATAACCAGCAGAATCAAGCCTTTGATAATCGGCGAAAGCGTCAGTAATTCTAACATAAACATCCTCCCTTCAACTCTTTCTTTTCCCAAGCCAATTGCTCTATCCATGCCATATCATGTGAGACCATTATCATGGTAGGAGCTTCGTTGCGGCAAAGTTCCTTTAACAAAACGATCAGATCGTCTTTACCCTCCTGATCAAGGAAAGAAGTCGGTTCGTCAAACAATAATACTTTGGCATGCTGGCACAGGCAACGCGCCAGTGATACACGCTGTTTTTCCCCGCCCGACAACGAATGATACGAACGTTTAAACAAATTGAAACATCCGGTACGGCGCATGGCCAGTTCTACATTATACAGAATCTCGGAAGCCGGCATGCTGATACCGGCAAGTCCTATGGATACGACTTCCCCCGCCGAAACCGGAAATGTATTTTTTATATTTTCCTGATGGACATAAGCCGTATGCATGCGGTTACGCATCCAATTTTTACTCCCGACCTGATAGTCGCCGATTGTGATCATACCACATACAGGTTTTACCAGCCCCAGCATAGCCTTCAGTAAAGTCGTTTTACCAACGCCATTAGCGCCATGTATCACAAGTTGTTCGCCGGCAGATAACTCCAGATCAAGATCTTTTAAAACAACGCGCGCGTCAACCGAAAAAGAAACATTTTCTATTTTAACAGGCAATCCCTCTACCCTACCAGCGCGTTTTCGCAAAAAAAGCCATGCATCATCTACCGACATATCATCACCGATCAGATATTCCGTACGGCAATCGATATGTTCCACCATACAATCATAAGAATACGCAATGCCGGCTGCTTCAAATACAGGCACCGCACGTTTGCTGATTAGCTCAATGTGACATTTGGTAATGCCAAGATAGGCCATCATACATGCCGCCGCCTTTCCGGCAACTTTGTCGCGCAGAAACAACTCTTTGGCAGATAGTTGTTTTTTCTGCAGAAAATCATTCAACTCAAAAAGAGGGTGAAGCCAGTGGGAATCACTGGTAAATATGATATTGTTTTGATAACTTATGATTAACGAATGCTCCACCGGACAGGTTTTTTTTAAGAATCAACCCCTGCGACTTACCTTACGCAATCGTTCTTCATCTATAATTTTAATCTTTCTTCCGTCCATCGCGATAATATGCTCGGAAGCAAACATGGAGAGCGTACGGATCGCATTGGAAGTGGTCATATTGGAAAGATTAGCCAGATCTTCACGTGAAAGATAAATACTGATTGTCGCCCCGTCTTCTTCCAGCCCGTAACTGTCGCGAAGGAATAACAACGATTCGGCCAAACGCCCGCGTATATGTTTTTGTGTAAGGTTCACGGTACGTTCATCCGCAACACCCAAATCTACCGACAATTGCCGGATAAAAAACATCGCCAGGTTCGGATTTCCGTATATAAGTTGTTCCACAATCGTCATAGGAATAACACAAACGGTAGACGCTTCAAATGCGGAAGCATTCGTCAGGTACGCCTCCCGTGCAAATGCAGCGCGATAAGCAAAATACTGGATAGGCTTAATCATACGGATTATCTGACTACGCCCGCCGACTCCATCCTTAAAGATTTTAACCTTACCTTTCAGAAGACACATCATATCCACAGGCTCATCACCCTCGCAATAAATCATTTCATTCTTTTTAAAATTCTGAATTTTTGAATTATTACGTAAAATATCCCGCTCCTCTTCCGTAAGAACCCTCCAAACCTCTGACAGGCTGGTTGATATATCTATTATCTTTTTCTCCTGCTTAACCACGATTGCTCAATAACATACTTACGAAGCACAAATATACAACATGTTTTGAATTGAAAAAACGTTTCCGGGAAAATTTTTTACTTGATATTCTGCGGTCTGATGATCATAAGACCTTTTGTATGTTGGGATTGTTCCACATATTTCCGGACAGGCTGCGGATTAATAATGACCTTTTTTGCCAATGACGAAGCATGAATAAAAGTCAGTTGTCCGGCTTGGCGATACATGAATCCGACATGCGTCACATCCAATCCTTTAATATCCGTGACAAAACAAACGATATCACCATCTTTCACAACATCTTCACACGCATTTACTCCGGCGCCGGGAATAACCGAATATCCGCTCCTTTCCGAAATTTCATGTTCTTTTTTTCGCAATTTGGCTATAAATCCGGTATTAGACTTCAGTTGACGATAACGATCCGGATGCGAAGACATAAAACCCAGTTCCGGACTATACGGCTTTCCTCCTGCTTCTTTTGTCACGTCATCAACGAATCCGTTCTTTCCGTTCTCATAGATCCAATCCGTAAAATAATGCAACCGGTCGGTATAATCATTGATAATGCCGTTTCTGTATCGAATCTGTTGCAGCGTTTCACGGAAATCTTCAAAAGTCGGATGTTCCGAATTGCCGACGGTACATGAAAGAGCGAGCACCGTTTCTACAAAAGTAGTACAATCAAATTCACGCAGATTGACCACCAATTGCTCAGGTTCTTCTTCCAATGTAGACGCCACATAAGGCCTGCCGAGAAAAAAACGCGCTGTTTCGATGACCAAATCCGCTATCACATCAGACCTGAACGGTTCTATATGACGGATGTAATCATCAAAAATAAGGTGATCTTCCGTCGTATACCCGCCCCGGCACGGCGAACAGAAGAGCATAAAAGCCGGCAATAAAATGACAAATCTGAATTTTAACATAACGTATACAGCATAAAATATCGACACTCCAAACTATAAATGATAGTCATCAGCTATCATTTGAGGGAGTATTTTTTTTATCCGTTGATTTCTTATCCAGTATATCCTGTAATTTAAGCATTTCGTCCCGATACTGGGCGGCTTCAATAAAGTCCAGTTTCCGGGCGGCTTCGGTCATTTGTTTTTTCGCCCTTTCAACCGCCTTTTCAAGTTGTCCCCGGTTCATATACTGCACTACGGGATCAGCTGCCAACGATGGTTCTTCTTCCACATAAGCATATGCTTCCGCCGGTTTCGGCTTCGTCTCTCCTAATATAGAAGCCGTATTTTTCACAATCTGACGAGGCGTGATACCGTGCTTTTCATTATAAGCCATTTGTTTCTCCCGGCGGCGATTCGTTTCGTCAATCGTCAGCTTCATACTCTCCGTCATAACATCAGCATAAAAAATAACCTTTCCATGAATATTACGGGCAGCACGTCCCGCCGTCTGCGTCAATGAGCGGTGTGAACGCAAAAAACCTTCCTTGTCGGCGTCAAGTATAGCAACCAGCGATACCGAAGGCAAATCCAGGCCTTCACGTAAAAGATTCACGCCCACAAGTACATCAAACAAACCATTCCGTAAATCATCCATAATCCGTACACGTTCCAATGTTTCCACATCACTGTGAATATATTCGCAACGCACCCCCATACGGGTCATATAATCGGTCAGTTCTTCCGCCATACGCTTCGTAAGTGTAGTTACCAGCACTCTTTCGTCAACCTCCGAGCGCTGTTCTATTTCTTCCATCAGGTCATCGATCTGATTCAATGTCGGACGTATATCTATGACCGGATCCAGCAAGCCGGTCGGACGTATGACCTGATCTACCACCACCCCCTCGCTCTTCTCCAACTCATACTCCGCGGGAGTCGCGCTGACATAAATGGCAGTAGGCGTAAGCGTCTCAAATTCATCAAAGGTCAGCGGACGGTTATCCCGTGCCGCCGGAAGCCGGAAGCCGTATTCTACCAACGTATTTTTCCGTGAACGGTCTCCTCCGTACATGGCGCGGATCTGTGGTACTGTCACATGGCTCTCATCAACAACCAGCAAATAATCATCCGGAAAATAATCGAGCAGGCAATAAGGACGTTCCCCCTCCTTACGTCCGTCGAAGTAACGCGAATAGTTCTCTATACCGGCGCAATGTCCTAATTCCTGAATCATCTCCAGATCATAACTCACGCGTTCACGCAACCGTTTAGCCTCAAAAGGCTTACCGATACTTTCAAGAAAATCAACCTGCTTTCCCAGATCCACGGCAATCTGTCCCAGGGCGGAATGGATGCGGTCCTGTGTGGTAACGAACAGGTTCGTCGGATAAATATTCAGGCTATCCTGCTCGTCATATTCATATCCGGTTCGCGGATTAAACGATGAAATACGCTCAATTTCGTCCCCCCAGAATTCAATCCGGTAAGCCAGTCCGTCATAACCCTCTATCGCAGGATAAACATCAACCGTATCGCCGTTTACACGAAAACATCCGCTGTGAAAATCCACTTTATTATTCACATACAATGCATCTACAAAGCGTCTCAACATTTTATCCCGCGGAATATGCATCCCGCGCTTAAGATAGACCACCTGCTCTGCAAAAGCGCTCGGATCCGCCATACCATAAATACACGATACGGACGAGACCACCACTACATCACGCCGCCCCGACAATAACGAAGCCGTGGCGCGCAAACGCAATTTGTCTATTTCTTCATTGATTGCCAGATCTTTTTCAATATATGTATCCGTCGTAGGAAGATATGCTTCCGGTTGATAATAATCATAATACGAAACAAAATACTCTACCGCATTACGCGGAAAAAAACTTTTAAACTCACTATATAACTGCGCCGCCAACGTCTTGTTATGACTCAGAATCAACGTCGGGCGCTGTACTTTTTCGATAACATTTGCAATCGTAAACGTCTTTCCCGAACCGGTAACCCCCAACAATGTCTGGTAAGGCACCTTTTCGTTAAGGCCATCCACAAGCGCTTTTATTGCCTCCGGTTGATCGCCGGTAGGTTTAAATGGTGATGAAATTTCAAAATTCATTGATCCTCCTATATTTACTGGAATCTACAAAGGTAGTGAATATAACACAAAGCGCAAGCAAGTCATATGATCATTTTAGACTCTTTCAATAACACAAAGTTTTCCTGATTTTAATTGCAGAAATATTAACTTCGGACACATTATCCTAATAATGTTAAAAATATCATGTATTACTATTTTTATTTGTATTTTTGCCCCGTAGAACTAAAAAGAAAGGTGTTTATATGAAACGAATATTATTTAATTTACCGGTTTACATGCTTCTTTTCTGTTTCCTGCCGCTTACGGCGCAAACAACATATCATGTAAATATCAACAACGGAGATGATACAAATGACGGATTAAAATGGAGTACAGCGTTTGAAAGCCTGCAAACGGCACTTGACAAAGCAAAAGCCCGTGATACGGTATGGGTGTCCTCCGGTATTTATACGCCGACAAAAAAATATGCCGACAAGTACGATGACGGCACTCCGACAACAGATCGTGATTGCAGCTTTATTATACCTGACAGTGTGGTTGTTATGGGAGGATTTCCCGCCAATCCGTCGGATATTACCGGTTTAGGTTCGCGGGACTGGAAGACGAACAGAACCATATTATCCGGCGACTTATATGGTGACGATTTGTATGGCATGAATGTCGAAAATGCATATCACGTGATCATACTTTTTGATGCTACCCCGGAAACCGTCCTGGATGGTTTCTATATAGTCGGGGGCAACAGCAATGCGCCTAAAACAGCATTTTATAATGATAACATATCCTATCCCATAACACACGGGTGCGGAGGCGCCATATACAGTTTTTCCAATATTACGGTTGCATCGCCTACCCTGCGCAACCTTATCATTCAATCCAACACGGCATCATACGAAGGCGGAGGATTATTCAATTATGCATTCAACGACGATGCATCACCCGAAATAACACATGTGGAATTTATCAATAATAAAGCGGAAAGCGATGATAATGAAGGAGGTCTTGGAGGGGGGCTCTATATTGATGGTACAACAAACCATGCTAAACTTACCAATGTCATCCTATCGGGAAACAGCGCTTTATCAATGGCGTCTTCCCGCGGGGGTGGTGCATATTTTAACTCTATCAATGATTGTAAACCGGAAATACAAAATACGCTTATTGCCGGAAACATTGCAAATGCAGGGGGCGGAGCTTATTTCAGATCATGGGCCAGTACAACCGCTCCTGTTCTTACCCATGTTACCGTCAGCGGTAATAAAGCCATGGCTCAAAATAATACGGACGATAGTGAAGACGGAGGAGGTATTTCCGTTATCGCTCCTACCGGAAGCGCAGATCCGGTATTCCGGAATACCGCTATTTGCGACAACACAGGAGATAAACAAAACGAATTATTAATAATCGGAAGAGGAGGTTCGACCCCTACCTATTCATCCAGTTTCATAAAAGGCATGGATTTGGGAGGAACAAATTTGGATGGAGATACAAATACGGAATTAATGTTTGCCCATCCCGGAAACGCAGAAAATGCCCCTGCATACAGTACCTATTACAATTATCAATTACGGTTGGAAAGTCCGCTTATAAACAAAGGGGATAACACGTATGCAACATTGTCTGAAGATCTGGCGGGCCAAACCAGAATCTATAACGGAACTGTTGATATCGGAGCTTACGAATCACAGGGAAAAGAACCTGTAAATAATGAAACCATTTTCGGAAGAAAAACGATTTGGAGCCATGATGGCTATTTATATGTGGACGTTCGGGAAACCGTTACCCTGCGCATCTATTCACTAAACGGAACACTGATCAAACACATTGATAATCTTGGAGAAGGCACCTACAACTATACTTTACCTCAAGGATTATATTTTGTTACATTCAGTAACGGTACGGCGGAAAAAGTGGTTATCAGATAATTTCAGATATAAGCCGTTACTTCTTTGCGATCGGTTTGTACCGTTTCGAACTCTGAGGTAACAACACTGCTTCCCATCGGAACATTTTCATTCCTGTATTCCATTTGGCTGTAAACAATACTTCTTGCCGATGTATGAAATTCGTTGGCTCCGGTCTCCGCTTCAATCCGGGCAATATTCGTGGAACGTACGCCCGCTCCCGGCATAATGATGATGCGTCCGTCCGCACGTTGAACCAGTTCCCTTATCAGGGGTATTCCACGCACGGCATCCGGTTGTTGACCCGATGTCAGTATACGGTCACACCCCAATTCTATCAATTGTTCTAATGCAACAAACGGATCGCGGCATACGTCAAAGGCGCGATGACAGGTTACGGACAACGCTCCTGATGCATCTATCAGCTTACGCATCAACGGAACATCAATGTCCCCCTCTTTTGTCAGGCAACCGAATACCACTCCATGAACATTCAATCGCTTTGCCATATC
>QMCE01005217.1_pt1 | contig 11985 bp, 9 predicted proteins | sample 1821851 | NCBI WGS metagenome assembly QMCE01 (sample SAMN09453174, study PRJNA476694) | Termite gut metagenome, whole genome shotgun sequencing project. | isolation source: worker | host: Odontotermes sp. | place: South Africa:Pretoria | collected 2016-01-28
GCCCCGCCGGCTACCAGCTTTCATCCAAAAGCATTTCGCGCAGCGCGGCCTGGGCGCGGGCGGTCAGGCGATTGAGGTTTTCGCCCGGAATTTCCGGGAGGGGGGGACCGATTTTTACGGCGACCGTGCCGGGCCTGGGCCAGAATTTGCCGGAGGGCCAAACCTTTTGCCCGTTTTTGACGGCCACGGGCACTATGGGCGCCTTCGAATGTTTGGCCAGGATGAAGGCGCCTTTCTTGAAGGGCAGAAGGGGCGCGTCTGTTTTGTTGCGGGTGCCTTCGGGAAAGATGACCAGAATCTCATTGCGGGCCAGGCGCGTCGCGGCTTCTTCCACCATTTGCTTGGCCGCCTCGGCCCCGCCTTCGCGGTTCACCAGCATGTGGGCTTTGACCATAGCCCAGCCGAAAAAGGGAATTTTGCCCAAAGAAGCTTTGGCCACAAAGGACACCGGGCGATCGACGGCCAGGGAAATGGCGGGGATGTCGGTTAGGGAAGTGTGGTTGGCGTAGACGATGAAGCCGCCCGCGCCGCTCCCGCCGGGGAGGTTTTCGCGGCCTACGGTTTCAAGGCGTATGGCCGCCGGGTCTAAAACTATGTGCCCCCAAACTTTATTGGTGAGGTAGCGGGCGGCCCTGGTGGAAAAAAGACTGACGACGAGGCAGACGGAGGCGGCGACGATGGTGAGGCCCACGAAAATGGGCAGATACCACAGCACATAAAAAAATCTGAAAATGGGGTTGTTTTTTATATCCATAATTTGCGGGGTCTCTCACTTTTTTTGGGCCAGCCATTTATTGAGTTCCGGCAGGACCTTTTCGCTCCAGGCCGAGGACAGGCGCAGTTGCAGGAACTGCCCGAACAGGGCCTCGATTATGGCGTTCAGCTCGTTCAGAAGGGCCACCCGTTCCATGAAGCGGCCGATCAGGCTCTCGTCTTCCTCGTCTTCGCCGTGGGTGAAGGTTTTGGGAAAGCTTACGCCCTGGGGGGCCAGGCTGTCCGCCGAGAGGGTGAGGCTCCATTCCTTTTCCTCCACGCGGATTTTAAGGCGGCCACGGGCAAGTTTTTTGGAGCGGCGCAGGGCCGTGTAGGCTTCCGACCACTCGGCGCCGGGGTTCTGGCAGGTGACGCTTTTTTTATCCGCGCCCTCGCCGCTTTCCAGCGAGAGGCGGCTTTCGAACCACAGTTCCACCGCGCCCCGCTCCCCCAGGCTCAAATAGTTGCCGCAAATTTCCGAATTCATCCACAGCCAGGTCAGAAACTCCTGGCCCAGGAAAAGTTTCTCCTGCCACAAATCCAGAAAAGCGGCCGGTTCCAGTTGATTATCTTCAAACATATTGTTATTCCTTCATCTTACCCCATCTGGCTGTAAGTCCCGCTGCCGCGGCTGACCAGCCGCGCCGGCCGACCAACTTGCTACGGACCGGATGCGGAGCATCCGGGGGTGCAGGGCGCAGCCCTGCCCTGCTAGCCGAGCCAAATGGGCGAGGCGGTGGAAGAAAGGAGGGCTTTTTTCAGTTCCTCGTTGACGATTTCCAGCCCCAGGGTGACGGGAACCAGCATTTGAAGGGAGAGGCCGAAGGTGCGGCTCCACAGCTCTTCAAAGGTCTCGCGCCGCTTTTCGCCCTGGGCGGCCAGCCAGATTTCGTTTTCTTTATAGAGCCAGGCCACTTCCATAAGCTCGGTGTTCACCAGGGCCCGGCGCAGAAGTTCGCTCTTCACCGCGTCTTTCAATTCCTTCTTGGCCAGGCTGTTGGGTTTTCGGCCCGTCTTTTCGATGTACATGGCCTCCCGGATGGCGTAATAGCGCGAAATGGTCTTGCCGGGCAGTTTGCGCGTGTCCAGGCGCAGGGTCATGGCCAGCATGCCGCCGAAGCGGTAGGTGGCCGGATTGAAATTGCCGTCCAAGTGGTTGAAAAATTCCACCCAGCCCAGGCTCTTCTCCTCCGGGACGTTTTCAATGTCCATGAAGGCGTTTTTCGCCAGGCGTTCCGTGATGTAGTCGTCGGACAATTCCTCCGGCGGCTCTTCCAACACCCGGTAGCGGGTCAAGGACAGCGATCCTTTTATCAGCCCCATGTAATACTCCTAATTAATATACCAGCCCGACGCGGCGGCGCACGTTTTCCATCGTCGCCCCGGCCCTGGCCCCGGCTTTTTTCGCGCCTTCCCTCATTATATCACGAATAGTGTCGGGCCGCGCCGCCAATTCGGCCCGCCTGGCCCGGTGGGGCTCGAAATGGTTCCAAATGAGTTCCAGGAGTTCCTTTTTGACCTCCACATATTTGAGGCCGGGGGTGAGGTAGCGGTCGCGCATCTGTTCCGTCTGTTCCTGGCTGGCGAAGAGTTTATAAAGGGCGAAGAGGGTGCAGCCATCCGGATCCTTCACCTCGTTCACTCCCCGCGCGTCCGTGACTATGGCCATGATCCGCTTTTTCAATTCGCCGTGTTCCAGAAAAATTTCAATGGCGTTGTTGTAGCTCTTGCTCATCTTCTGGCCGTCCAGGCCGGGCACGGTGGCCACCTCGTCGTTTATCAGGGGTTCGGGCAGGACGAAGGTTTCGCCATAGATGTGATTGAAGCTGCCGGCGATGTCGCGGGCCACTTCCACGTGCTGTTTTTGATCGCGGCCCACCGGCACCAGGTGGGCCTGATACAGGAGGATATCGGCGGCCATGAGCACGGGGTAGGCGAAGAGGCCGTGATTGGGCGTTATGCCTTTCGCTATTTTTTCCTTATAGGCGTGGCAGCGTTCCAGAAGGCCCATTGAGGTGTGGTTGTCCAGAATCCAGGTGAGTTCCGTGTGCTCCGGCAGATCGCTTTGGATCCAGAAGAAGCATTTGTCCGGGTCGAGACCCAGGGCCAGGTAGTCTATGGCCGCGTCCAGGGTGTTTTTGGCCAGAAGGGCGCCGTCGGTCACCGTGGTCAGGGCGTGGAGGTTCACGATGAAGCAGAAGAGCTCGCTCTTTTCCTGCCAGCGGATCATTTCCCGCATGGAACCGAAGTAGTTGCCGATATGAAGGCTTCCCGAGGGCTGGATGCCGGACAGGACGCGGGGTTTTGAAGTCATTGGTATGGTCTCCTATATGAAGTGGCGGCTTTTTAAATACGACAGGCCGTCCAAAAGCTGATTGAATTTGGTCATGCGGCACTGGGGGCAGCGCGCTTGGCAAAAGTTCGGCGAGGCGGCCAGCGCGGCCTGGCGGGCGCGTTCCGGGCCTTGCCATATCTCGCGGAAAGATGATTCCAAAAGGCTCCCGATGGGCGGTAGAGCGCCCGGCCCGTTCAGGCGGCCGCAGAGCCACACGAGCCCGTCGGCCCCGATGACCGTGGTGAGGCTGTGGGCCAGGCAGGGAAGGCCGTTGTTGCCCAGCGGCAGATTTTCGTGGAGAGCCGCCAGGTTTACGGAAAAATCCGGCGTCTCCAAATCTTTCAGGAAACCCAAGGGGCGCCGGCTGATTAATTCCGGGTGATCCACCACCGGGCGGACGTGGAGATAGGCCGCGCCCAGCTTGCGCAGTCTTTCGGCCAAATCGCGGAGCCGATCCGGATCGTCGTTGCGGTTCGTGAGCACATAGCCGACGCCCAGAAGGGTTTCGGGAGCGCGGGCGGCGAGGCGCGTCAAATTATCCAACACGCGGTCGAAGCCGTCCAGGCCCTTGAGTTCCAGGTATTGGCCGGGGCTCGCGGCATCCAGGCTCACGCGAATCCATTCGAATTTTCGGTAAAAATCCGGGGGCTGGCCCTCATGGAAAAGGTCGAGGCCGTTGGTGATGAGGCCCGCCGCCAGGCCGTGCTCGCGAACAGCGAGAAGGGCCCCGGCAAAAAATTCGGCCCTGGTGGGCTCGCCGCCGCCCTCAATGGTTATGCCCTTCGCGCCGCCTTCGGCCAGATCGGCGAAAAGATTTTTCAGAAGGTCCAGGCTCAGGCGGTCCGGCGACCTTTCGCGCAGGTCTTTGTCGGAGCACCAGAGGCAGTTTTGATTGCAGCGGTTGGTGAGGGACAGCTCCACTGAAACGGGGTACAACGCATCCACAAGGCCGTGGGCCGCCTGTTGCAGGGCGGCCAGCTTTTCCGGGAACAGCAGTAATTTATGAAGGCCGACTTCTTCCGTGGCGTGTTTCACTGCCTCTTCGCCTCACCAGTCAACATTATTTCCCGCCGCTCTCGTCCCGCAAAAAAACCAGGAGCGTGCGCACGGCGAAGCCGGAGGCGCCCGCCGGCGTTGAGGGGCGGGCCTTGTCCGCGCGGGCCGGGCCGGCGATGTCCAGATGCGCCCAGGGCGCGCCCACGGGCACGAAGCGGCGCAAAAAGAGCGCGGCCACGATGGCCCGCCCCCAGAGGCCGCTGGGGCAATTGACGAGGTCCGCGCTGCGGCTTTCGAGCTGCTCGTCGTACTCGTCGATCATGGGGAGGGGCCACAGGCCCTCGCCCGCGCTCCGCGCGGCCGAAAGGAGGCGGCCCTCCAGGGCGCCGTCATTGGCGAAAACGGCGGCGTGGAGTTCGCCCAGGGCCGCCTTGGCCGCCCCGGTCAGGGTGGCCACGTCGATGATCAGGCGCGGCTTCATTTTTTCCAGGGCGAAGGTCAGGGCGTCGGCCAGAACCAGGCGGCCTTCCGCGTCCGTATTGGTTATTTCCACGGTGAGGCCGCTTTTGGAGGTCACGACGTCGCCCACCCGCGCGGCCCCGCCGCCGGGCAGATTTTCGGCCAGGGGCATGATGGCGGCGAGGTTTATCGGCAGCTTCATTTGGGCGGCGGCGCGGACGACGGCCAGAACGGCCGCCGCCCCGGCCATGTCGGTCTTCATGGTCTCCATGCCGTTCGCGGGTTTCAGGGAGAGCCCGCCGGAATCGAAGGTAATGCCTTTGCCCGCCAGGACGACGGGTTTTTGGCGGGCGGGGCCGCCCTTGTATTCCAGAACGACCAGGCGGGGCTTCTTCGTGCTGCCCTGGCCCACGGCCAGAATGAGGCCCATTTTTTCTCCGGCCAGAGCTTTTTCATCCAGGACGGAAGCTTTGATGTTCAGGCCTTTGGCCAGGGCGAGGGCTTCGCGGGCGAAGCTTTCGGGATACATGGCGTTGGGCGGTGCGTCGCCCAGGCGGCGGGCCAGGAGCGTGGCCTCGGCCGTGATTTGGGCTTCCTGAAGCCTGGCGCGGGCGTTTTTGACGGCGGAGGCCGCGCGGAAGCGGACGCCCGCCAGAGACTGCTCGGGGGGCGCCTCGCTTTTGAATTCCGTTTGGCGGTAGAGGCTGAGGAGAGCGCCCTGGGCGCAGAGTTCCAAAACCGCACCCTCGGCCGCATCCGGCAGGGGCGGCAGAATGAAATCGAAGGTCTTGGCCTTCCTGGTCAGGGCCATTTTGGCCGCCGCGGCCGCCGCCTCGATTATCTTGGCCGGGCTTATTTTTTCGGGAGAGCCCAGGCCGACGAGGAAGAGCCAGCCGCCTTCGGTTTTGAGAGGCAGTTCGGAGAGATAGGAGCCTTTGAACTCGCCGTTTTTCAAGAGGGGAGCCAGGAGAGGCGCGAAATTTTTCAGTTCCGGCCTTTTTTTCAAATCGCCCGCGTCATAGAGAAAAACCGCGCTGTTGGCGGCGGGGGCTTCCAGTTCCCCGGCCTTGAAGGTGAGTTTCATTATATTATTTCCTTTGATATAGGGTTTTACAGCCCCAACCATTCAGCCGCCGCCCCGCCCATTATTTGACCGATGGCGTCTTCGGAAAGGCCAGCTTCCAGAAGATATTTGCGGTAGCGGGAGGGCGAAAGCAGCGGAAAATCAGTGCCCAGAAAAAAGCGCGCGGGCTCCAGAAGTTCCAGGGCCATGCGGATGGCCTGGGGCTTGTAGAGGAAGGGCATGGCGGCCAGATCGAAACGGACGTCGTCCAGAAATTCCGCCGCCTCTTTTTTGAGGGCGGCGAAGAAGGGCAGGCCGCCGCCGAAGTGGGCCAGAAGCAGCTTCACGCCCTGACAGCGGCGCACCAGGGCGTCGATGTGCCCGATTTCCAGGGGGGCCTTGCCGGGGTATTGGTGGCCCATTGGTTCGTTCACGTGCATGAGAAAGACTTTCCCGGCGCACAGACGGCCCAGGAAATCCAGGATGTCCAGCTCCCGATGGCCGAAGCCGCGATCGTAGAGAGCCAGTTCCCCCAGGCCGAACATGCCGGCGGCCAGCATTTTTTCAGCGTGGAGACGCGACCAGGGGGCCAGCGGGTCGAAGGCGGCCAGGGGGTAGAGGCGGCCCCTGTGTTTTTCGGCCTCATTCAAAAGCCACTCGTTGTGCCGCTTGGCCTTGTCCTCATTCGACCAGGGAAAGCCCATGACCAGGGCCTTGTCCACGCCCTCCGCGTCCATCATGGCCAAAAGCTCGCTTGTATCCGCCATTTTGGCTTTGGGGTCCGCGTAGAGTTTGGCCCAGGGGCCCTCGCCCTTCAGAAAGGTTTCGCGGTCCCGGATAATTTCCGGCGGGGTCAGGTGAACATGAACGTCTATAATCATGGCAGGGTCACCGTGTAATAGGTCAGGCCCCGCTCGGGGTCGCGGTTTAAGGCCTGGTAGAGGGGATCGGCGTAGCGGGCGAAACTTTCCCCGTCGTCCAGAATTATTTCCAGAGTTTTTCGCCCCGCCCGCTCAATGAAGAGGCGGGCCTTCACCGGATAATCCACAATGACGTCGCCTCCGGCCCAGGCCGACTGGTCGTAATGGGGCAGGGGTTCGAAGACGAGTTCCAGTTCGCCGCGCGCGCCCGTCCGGCCCGCGCCGCCGGCGGGCTCGAGAAGGCGGGTGGGCGCTTCCGTTTCCACGCGAACGGGAACTCCGGGCGCCGGCCGGAAATCTTCCCGTTCCAGAACCACGACGATGCGGCGCAGGTAGGCCTCCGGGGGCCCGGAAAGGCCGCCAGGCCAAGGGCCAGCATCGCGCCCAGTAAAATTTTACAGCGCGTTTTCAGGGGCATGGGTCTCCGCCTCGCAGGGGGCGTCGTCGTGGGCCAGGTCCGGGGACGAGGCCTGAAAAAAGTCGCCGCGCCCGCCCCGCACTTCGCCGGGTTTCAGTTCTTCGCTGGCCGCGCCGCGCTTCACCTGCTCCACTTCGATGCGCCCCGGAGTATAGGAGGCGTCGCCGGATATGACCACCTGGGCCTTGTGGCGTTCCTCCAGGCGGCCTATTTCCTGACGCTTGAAATTGGAGAGATAGTGGGCCACGTCCGGATTCAGGCGCACCTTGACGGCGGCCAGATTCCCCTTGGCCAGGGCGTGGGCTATTTGACGCAAGGCGCCCAGGGAGGCGTTTTCCGGGGTCTTCACCGAGCCGCGCCCCTGGCAGTGGGGGCAGGTGATGTAATTGCCCATTTCAATGGAGGGGCGCAGACGCTGGCGGGAAAGTTCCAGGAGGCCGAATTTGGAAATGTGGCCGAAATCGGTTTTGGCCTTGTCGTCCCTGGCGGCCTCGCGGATGCGCTTTTCCACCTCGCGGCGGTGCTTTTCCTCCCGCATGTCGATGAAATCCACCACCACCAGCCCCCCCAGGTCCCTGAGACGCAGCTGACGGGCCACTTCGTCCGCCGCTTCCAGATTGGTGTGAAGGGCCGTGTCTTCCAGGTTGCCTTCCTTGGTGCCGCGCCCGGAATTGACGTCGATGGAGACCAGGGCCTCGGTGGGGGTGATGACGATGGAACCGCCGCTCTTCAGGCGCACGCGGGTGTGGTAGATGCTCTCCAGCTGTTCTTCCAGTTGGTGGCGGGCGAAGATGGGGCGCTTTTCCTTGTGGAGGCGCACGATTTTGGCCTGGTCCGGGGCGATGATTTTGACGTAGTCGCGCACCTTGTTGAAAGTGGCCGCGTCGTCCACCAGGATTTCCCGAACCTCCCGGGTCAGGTGGTCGCGCAGGATTTTCACGGCCAGGTCCTGCTCCCGGTAGATGAGGGCCGGGGCCTGGGCCTCCTGGCCGCGCTGGCGGATGTCTTCCCAGAGGTTGAAGACCTGCCACAGATCGGCGGCCAGTTCCTTCTTGCTGCGGCCTTCGGCCACGGTGCGGACGATGTAGCCGCAGCCCTCGGGCACGGGCAGTTCGTCGGCTATCTTGCGCAGGCGGTTGCGCTCCTTGTCGTTTTCTATCTTGCGGCTCACGCCCACGTGGTCGCGGCCCGGCGTGAGCACCACGAAACGCCCGGCCAGGGAAATGTAGGTGGTGAGGGCCGCGCCCTTGATTTCCGAGGGCTCCTTCTGCACCTGCACCAAAATCGGCTGGCCTTTTTTAAGCATTTTTTTGAGATCGAAACCGTGGCGGCCCGAGGGCTCCTCCTGGAAATATTCCGGGTGGATGTCGCCCACCTGCAAAAAGCCGTTGCGGTCGTTGCCGTAGTTTACGAAGGCGGCCTGAAGGGAAGGTTCGATGTTCTGGATGACGCCTTTGTAAATATTGCCCAAACTCAATTCGCGCAGGCTGGAATCCGTATAATATTCGCGCAGATGCCCGTCCGAATCAAGCATGGCCACCCGGCACTCTTCGGTGTCAATGGCGTTGATGAGAATTTTCACGCATACTCCTGATTTGCTCGGCGGGGCTCAAAGGCTCCGCCTTGGATTTGACGTCCCCGGTCAAGGCCTTGTTCCGGCCCCGAAACCTTCATGCCGCTCATAGAAATTTCTGACCTGATACATGAAGGCTTCCAGGCGGGCCTGGGTGTTGGTCTGGCTTTGACCGTCGTAGGACAAATTTAAAGAGGGCATGCCGCCGGCGGCGTCCCTGAAATTCTGGGTCAATCCCCCCACCACCATGCCGGGCATGCAGGTGAAGGGCATAATATTGATGAGGCCGCCGGCCCGGTGGTGGAAAAATTCCAGACCCTTGCCCAGGGATAAGATGGCCTCGCCCTGGAAACTGCGGTGCAGGAATTTTTCGCCCAGGTCGATGAGGCCCTTCATGGGCGGGTCCACCGCGCCGTCCAGGAAAAAGCCTTTCCAGGGCCCGGCCAGATGCTTCAAATCGCGCTCCTGGACCCAGGCCGTGGCCGCGTGCTTAAGGCGGCCCAGGAAATCTCCCTGGCGGCCGGCCCGCATGGCGTTGACGAAACCCACATAAAAAATCCACTCGGAAAAGGGCGGGGCGATAACCTCGGCCCCCAGGGCCTCCAGGCGGCGGATTATGTCTTCGTTGGCGAAGATGTTCTGGCGCACGTAGGTCTCCCCCACCAGGCCCACGCGGGGTTTGGCGCCCAGGGGGATGTTGGAATCCTGGACGGCCGCGAAACGCTGCCGCGCCGTCTTCATCACCAGGAGGACGTCGCCGTTGGATTCGATGGCGCGTTCCAGATCGGCCAGGGCGGCATTATAGGCCGCGTCGGCCGCGCCGGGCGCGTTCTCGCGCGGACGGGTCTGCCACAGGGCTTTTTGCAGAAGATCCGTGGCCACAACGCCCCGCCAGAAGCGCCGCGTCGGCGAATTTTTACTGGCGCCGTTTTTTTGAGAAGCGGCATTGAGGGCCTTGTACATCCCGCCGCCCACCTGGTCGAGGGAGAGGACTTCCAGTTCCTCCAGCCCCAGACGCTTCATCACCAGGCGGATATAGCGGCCATACTGCCCGAAACGGCAGGGGCCGTTGGAGGAAGGCATGAAGATGAGCGATTTGGCCGGATCGAAGCCGGGCCTTTGGGTCATTTTTATGAAATCGCCCACGGTTAGAATTAAGGGATAACACTCCTTGCCCGAGGTCTGGGAGCGGCCCAGGTCGATGGTTTCGCGGTCGGACGGGGGCAGGGAGACGGCGGAAAGGCCGATGCTCCGCAGGGCGGCGGCGGCGGCGATGGTGTGATCGCACATGGGGGGGATGAAAATGGTTTTGGTCAGCTCGGGTTTTCTGGCTACTGTGAGCGGCTTTATCGTGGCCGCTGGTTGGATAAAACCCCTGGCGCGCCGCGCGGCCAGACTGTCCAGAAAGGCTTCCAGACGGGTGACGGCCCCCACGTCCGAAGAATGCTCGTCGATTTCGATTTCCAGATAGGGCTTGCCGCCCAGTTGGTGCTTGAAGAAATGAAGGATGAAGGAATCCGGACCGCAGCCGAAATTGCTGATGTACAGGGCTTCCAGGCGATTGTCTTTGGCGATTATGTCGGCGGCGGCCGTGATCTTCTGGCCGTAACGCCAGTAGTGGGAGGCCGCTTCGCCGTGCCCCGTGTCCAGGGGCAGAAAATCCATGGGGAGGCCCATAACGCCCAGATCGGCCAGCTTTTGATTGAGGCGCAGATTCAGCCCCGGATCGAAGCCGTTGTAGGGCCGGGCCACCACCACCATAGCCTTGTCCTCCGGGCCCAGTCGGGCCAGCATTTCCCGGCCCTTGTCCATGAGGCGGCGGCTGAAATTTTCCTGGGCGGCCAAGGCTTTCGCGAGAGCCCCGGACAGCGCGGCGGCGGACACGCCCAAAGGAGCCGCGAGGGCCATAAGGGAATCCCGCAAAACTTTTTCGCCCTCGCCGAAAAAGACGGGGCCGCTTATCAGTTTGCCCTTGTCGAAGCCCAGGGCGGCCTGGGCCGTGTAGGGCAGGGACTGGACGTAGGGACAGGCCGCGCTGTCGGGCACGTTCGCGTCGTCCGCCCCGACGAGGTTCCCGGTGGGGAGATTGACCAGGGAGGGGAGGAAAATGTAATCCGGCTTCTTATCCAGCAAATCCAGCAAATGGCCGTGGGCCGATTTGATGGGGAAGCAGAATTCGCTGCCCGCCTTTTCGCAGCCGCGATGGATGACGCTTTTGTTGGTGGGGCTGGACCACAGGGGCGCAAAGCCCAGGGCGGCCCAGAAGGCGCCCCAGAAAGGGCCCAGCTCGCCGAAGAACATGGAGCGGATCATGCCCATCGTCTTTTTCGCGCCGCCGTTCCGCCCGGCCGCCAACAGTTCCGCGACTTCCGGCGGGTTGAAGGCCAGCTCGGCCCGGTATTCGAAAAGGTCCGGCCACCTGGGCGCGGCCTTCTTTTTCACTTCCTCGTCGAACTTGCCGCAGCGGCTGCCGTAAAAGAAGGGCTGGCCGCCGGCCACGGTCACCTTGCGGATTTCGCAGCGGTTGGCGCATTCGCGGCACTCGAAACTTTTGATTTCATAAGGGCGGGTGGACAGATCGAAGCCCACGAAGCGGCTCTTGTCCCAGGACCTGCGGTCGCGGGCGATGAGGGCCGCGCCCACGGCCCCGGTGACGTCGGCGTTGTCCGGCACGGTTATGGGAAGGCCCAGTTTGGAGGCGAAGGCGGCGGCCACGCCCTGGTTGAAGCTGGTGCCGCCCTGAAAGAAGATGTGTTTGCCCACCCTCCTGGTTTCCACCACCCGGCCCAGGTAATTGTTCACAATGCCGTAACAGAGCCCGGCGGTGAGGTCGTCGTAATCCACGCCCTTTTGCTGGTGGTGCACCAGATCGGATTCCATGAACACGGTGCAGCGTTCGCCCAAAGAGACGGGGCTCCGGCTCGCGAGGGCGGCCTCGCCGAACTCGCCCTTGATTTTAAGGCCCAGCTTTTCCGCCTGCTCCTCCAGAAAGGAGCCGGTGCCGGCCGCGCAGGCCTTGTTCATCATGAAATCCACGATGACGCCGTCGGCTATGGAGATGTATTTGGAATCCTGGCCGCCGATTTCGAAGATGGTGTCCACCTTGGGGTCGATGGCCACGGCGGCGGTGGCCTGGGCCGTGATCTCGTTCACCGTCATGTCCGCGCCCAGGTAGTCCGCGCTGAGGTAGCGGCCCGAACCCGTGGTGCAGACGCCCAAAACCTCGGCCTTTTGGCGCGCGCCCTCCGGGATGTTCGTAAAGCCGATGGCGATGGCTTCCAGGGGCCGGCCGGCGGTGGGTAGATACTGGCGGGAGAGGAGGCGGCCGTCTTCCGAAACCAGGACCACGTTGGTGCTCACCGAACCCACGTCCACCCCGATGTATACGGGGACGCGGTCCGGCGCGGAAGTCCAGTCGAATTCGGCGACCTTCGGCAGACGCTCGGGGCGTTTGAGCGGCGCCAGGCG
>QMCE01005712.1_pt1 | contig 11985 bp, 10 predicted proteins | sample 1821851 | NCBI WGS metagenome assembly QMCE01 (sample SAMN09453174, study PRJNA476694) | Termite gut metagenome, whole genome shotgun sequencing project. | isolation source: worker | host: Odontotermes sp. | place: South Africa:Pretoria | collected 2016-01-28
ACGGGCGCGCTTTCCATTCCCGCGAACACCCGCGCCGCCGCGCGCCGCACCCGCTCCCCGTCGAGCGAAAGCAGCCTGCTTCTGAACTCCCTCCGGAAGGCCTCGTCCTCTCCCCCCAGATGCCGCCCCATCGCGACCACCACCGCGCTCGGCGGCCGCATCGGCGCGTCCAGCGTCTTCACCGTGCCGATGACCGCCTGCTCCACGCCCGCCGGCGTCAAATCCATCTCCCGCTCCACAAACGCCGCCGCGCCGGAAAACGCCGACAGCGTCCGCCCGATGTTCGGATCCCGGAACGAGGAAAACGTGAAGCTCCCCCGCATCCCGTCAAACCCCGCCCGCACCCCGTACGCGCCCCCCTTCACCCGCACCTCGTTCCACAAATACCCGAACGACAACTGCACCCCCAGCAGCGGCAGAGCCGGGGCATCCGCGTCCGACACCCCCGGCGCAGGAAGCGCACGCGCCGCAAACGCCACATCCGCCGGCGCGGCCAAACCCACCCGCGCCGAATCCGGCGCCGCCGCCGGCAGCGCCTGACGCGCGCCCCGCCCGCCGAACTTCCCGGCGTTCGCCGAAAGCCAGTCCCGCCCGAGCGCGCAGGACGCGTCCGCGCCCACCATCGACGCCGCCGGCGTCGCGCCGCGGAGCACCCTGTCCCGCAGCTCCGCGAGACGAGTCGGGAGCGTCTTCAACTCCAAATCCAGCACCCCCGCCAAACCGTCCATGAACCGGCCCTGCGTGCACCCGCCCAGCATCTCCGACACCTTCAACGCCGGCGTCAGGTTCCGCGCCGCGTACAGCGCCGCATACGCGTTCCCCGCCGGCACGATGTCGTTCCGCCAGCCCATCCGGGACTGAAGCACAATGTCCCGCAGCCGATCAATGTCGCCGAACTCCGCGTGGAACAGGCGCTCCGACAGAATCCCCAGCGCCTTCTCCCAGTCGCTGTCGAGCGCCTTCAGCCACACAGACATCCGCAGCGCCGCCTTCCCCGCGCCGTCGACATGCGTGGCCAGGCCGGCCGCGAAATCGAGCGCCCCCGTCGCCGCCGCCTCCCGCTCCGCCATCCGCGCGTAATCGTACCCCGCCGCCCCCGTCTTCCCGAGCGCCTCGCACAGGAGCGGCAGCCAGAGGAGATCCTCGTCGTCCAGCCCCCCCAGCGTCAGGTTCAGGTTCATGTACCCGACGCCCCCCGCGTACATCGGGACGCGGAGGAAGTCGTGCCCGGCGGCCTGTTCCACCTCGCAGCGCAGCGGCAGGGGATCGGGCGAAACGTCCGTCTTCGCAAGGCGCGGCAGGGTCGCCAGCGCCTCCGGGGAATTCTCCTCCGACTGCGTCCGTTCAAGACGCCGGGCGACCGCCTCCGCCCCCTTCCGCTCCTCCGGCGAGAGGGCGGCGACAATCCCCTCCACCTGCCGCGCCGTTTCCGCGTCGTTCCTCTCGACAAACTTCCTGTCGGGAAGAAGCACAATCCGCAGGCGGTGGGGGTTGTCCAGCAGCCACTTCGCCGCCACGCCCTCAAGAAAGCGCGGCGCCGTCCGCACCGTCTCCCGCAGCCTGTCCAGCCAGCCGGAAACGTCCACCTGCTCCAGCGGATCCGAATCGTACAGCCAGGATCCGAACACGCGCTCCAGCAGGCGAATCGGATACTGCGGCTTGATCTCCCGCGACGCCAGCTCCATCCGGTGCAGCGCCGACTCCACCTTCTCCCCGTCGAAGCCGCGTTCGCATTCCTCCCGGACTGTCGCGAGGATGAGCGCCTCCGCTTTTTCCGCCCTGTCCTTTTCCGAACCCTTCAGGACTATCTGGAAGAAGGTGTCCCGCTGGTGATCCGCGTGGCCGGACGCGCCCAGTTCCTCCCCGAGGCGGGAATCGATGAGCGCCTTCCGGAGGGGCGAGGCGGCGTTGTCGAGGAGGTACGCGTCGATCACCTTCATCGCGAGGTTTTCCAGCACGTCGCGGCGGTCATTCGTCGCGTACGCGAGGGCGATGTCGGTGCGCGCCGCCTCCGCGTCCTCCCCGTCCAGCGGGTAGGTGAATTCCGCCCCGCGCGGGGCGCTCCAGCGGACAAGCGGCGCGATGCGGGAATCGACCTCCCGGCGGGTGAATTGCGACAGGTACTCCCCGTCCAGCACCCCGAGCGTTTCCGGGAGATCCACGTCGCCGCAGGTGAAAATCCACGCGTTCCGCGGGTGGTAGTAGGCGCCGTGGAAGTCGAGGTACTGTTTGTAGGTCAGCCGCGGGATGGACTTCGGGTCGCCGCCGTAGTCGCGGCCGTAGGCGTTGGAGTCGAACAGGAGGCGCTGGATGTGGCGGTCGAGAATGCCGTCGGGGTCGGAGTAGACGCCGCGCATCTCGTTGTAGACGACGCCCTTGATGATCGGCTTTTCCCCGGCGGGGAATTCGAGGTGGTGGCCCTCCTGCCGGAAATGATCCTCGGAGAGCACGGGGAAAAACACGGCGTCGCAGTAGACGCGCATGAGGTTGAGGAAATCCTTCCCGTTCATGCTCGAACACGGGTAGCAGGTGCGGTCGGGATAGGTGAAGGCGTTCAAAAACGTCGCGAGGCTGGTCTTCAGCAGTTCGACAAAGGGATCCTTCACCGGATACCGGCGTGATCCGCAGAGCACGCTGTGCTCAAGAATGTGCGGCAGCCCCGTGTCGTCCGGGGGGGGCGTGCGGAAGGCGACGGAGAAAAGCTTCTCCGGATCCGGCGCGGCGAGGTGGAGCATCCTCGCGCCCGAGGCGTTGTGCTCCAGCTGCACCGCCGTCATGCGCATGGCGGGAAGGGGGGTGACGGCGAGAACGGTGAAGTTGTGGATTGTCCGGCCCGCCTGGAGCTGTGTTTCCGGTGCGTTCATTCTTTTCCTTTTTCCCTGGTTTTGCCCTTCCCCGCGGGAAGGGACGGCTGGAGGAGGCGTATGGCCGCCTTGCCGAGGCGGCGGACGAAGAGGGCGTTCAGCGCGCCTTCGGCGAGCTTCGGCGCGGCGATGCCCGTCATGCGCGCGGCGAGGGAGCCGCCGACGAGTTCCGCCGTCTGATCGGAGAGAAGCCCGCTCGCCGCTTCCGTCGCGTCCTCCGCGACGCCGGCGATGAAGGCGGCGGCTATCGCCTTCCTGAGAATGAGGACGCCGCCCGCGCCGCCGGTGCGGACATTGTAGAGGACGGAAAGATCCTTCACGAGCTTGAGGGAAATCCCGAGGACGAGAAGCGCGTCCAGCAGCGGCAGCGGCGACGCGATGACGCAGCCGGCCGCTTTCAGCGACCACGAGGAAACGCGGCGGGCCGCCGCCTGATCAAGCGTGTCCTGGTACTGCTCGCGGAATTCGGCGAGCCAGGTGCGGCTATCCTGCGCGCGGCCGACGAGGAAGTCCCTGCCGGCGGCGAGGGTTTCGATCTGCGCCTCCGACAGCCCGGCCCGGAGGAGGGCGGGGCGCGCCCCGGAGGAAAGGGGGTAGGCCTTGAGATACTCCTCAAGCTGCGCGCGCGCCGCCTGGCACTGCCGCGCGGCGTCGTGGCGGGTTTGCTCCCGGACCCGGAGCTCCTCCAGCGCGGCGAGGTCGATTTGCCGGATCGCGCGGAGGCGCATCCAGGAGCGGACAAGCCCCGCCGCCACCGCGATCACGGCGAGGCAGCACAGGCCGAAGGGAACAAGCAGCGCGTACTGCGCCCAGACGGGCAGGCTTGCCGCGAGCGCGGCGGCGGAAATCGCCTGGCTGAACAGGACGACGCCGAGCAGGGCGGCGAGGAGCGCCGTCGCCGACGCGTGCCACCTCCACCAGGGCGGCGCCGCCCTGGGCGCGGCGCCCGAAAGACCCTGCGCCGCCGGGGCGGCCGCGTCCTCCAGCGCCTTCTCCTCCGCCTCGCTCAGGAAGGCGGGCGCGGCGTCGGGGATGTTCGGCACGCATTCGCCGTCGCGGTGCGCGGACAGGCCGTCGGCGGCGGCGGGCGCGCGCGGCGGCGGGACGGCGGGGCTTTTCCTGCCGTCGACGTAGTCGGGCATGACGTCCGGTTCGTTCGGGCTGATTTCCATCAAAACGGTCATGGCTGTCTCCCCCGGGAAGGATTGTCCGGAAATTCGTCGCCGTATGCTGCCAGCATCCGCGCCTGCAGTTTTTCATACAATTTTTCAGCCCGCCGGAGAAGGGAAACCCGAAGAAGATGGAATTCCTTCTCGGCAGGCAGAAGCATCGGGTTTTTGGCGAAGTTGCCGACGCGGGCAGCCTGCCCGCGCAGCGTCTTCCGCATGGTGTCCAGCGGAAACGCCCTGTCCCGGCCTGTGCGATCCCGTTCCCGGTATCCTCTTGCCAGGTACGCTTCCGGCGTCTCCGTCAGTTGCCTGTACTCCTTCATCCCTTCGGCAAGATCCTGTTGCGTTTTTTGTATGCTCGCCGTCATGCCGCCGTCGTGGGCGAAGCGTTCCGCCTCCACTTTCTGGATTGCCCGCTCGACAGCCAGGAGCGATGCGAAATCGTCCCCCGCGAGCGCCTCGCGCATGACAGCCATGTTTCTTTCAATAGCCCCGATGTAGCGGCGCATCGCCGGCGACTGCGCCAGTTGCTTTTGATATTTCGCCTGCGCATTCAGCCCGTACGCTATTTTATCGAAATACGCATTGCGCAAATCGCCGGATTCATTCATGCTTCGCCGGCTCCTCCCCGAGCCTGGAAAGATTGAAATGCGCCTCGCAGTATTCACGCCCTTTTGTTTCCAGAACAAACTCGGCGAGAGAAGGAATGAGGGGAACCTGCGCAAGATATCCGTATCCGGCCTCCTCGTCCCCACGGTCAAACGCGGCAAACGCCTCGCGCAGCAACTCGTCCTCTTCCTCGGGCGATACGGGACGGGTGAGGCTGGAACGTTCAATAGTCGTGGACATGGGCTTTTTCCTCGGCATCACGAAACAATAAAATCGAAAATCCTGTCGACATTCCGCTGCTCCGGCGCCATGAAGCGGTTCGCGAGGGGCGGGGGCGACAGGCGGGGGTAGCTGTACGCCGGGTCTTCCGCGCCCCAGTCCGCCGGCCACTCCGGCTTCAGCTCCGGCACGCGGAACACCCGCACCCCGCGATCCCGCGCCGGAATCCCCCGGAGCGCGCGGTCGCCGTTCTCCAAATCCACGCTCTCCGCCGACACCCACGACGACGAGACGAAGCTCTCGTACCGCCGCACCTCCGGACGCCGGTTCCGGGCAATCCGCATCATGTCCTCGACAAGCTCCCGCATGTTGTCCTGATCCCGCGCGTGCGCCATGTCCGACTTCGACGCGACAAACCCCACCTTGTCCACATGCGTCGCCCAGATCCCCGACGGCACCAGCGTCTCCGCCAGCGCCTCCATCAAATGATTCGTGTCGTTGTACCGCCCCACCCCCCCCGAGAGAATGCCCGGAATGTCCACGAGGACAAGGAGCGTGTCGCAGCTGTTCACCGCCCCGAAGAGCGGCGAGACCACGTCCTCCCGGTACCGCCTGTAGTATTCGGCGAACCGCGCGGCGACGCCGGGGTTCCCCAGCCTGAAGGCGCGCGGCAGCGGCGAAAACTCCGCTCCCTCCGTGCCGGACACCCTGTTCCGCCCCCCCGTCTCCACGTCCGCCGCCGTGAACGCGCCGCGCTCCCCCCTGTCCAGCATGAAGGTGGAGGGGGTGATCATCTGGAACTTGCTGTGCACCATGCCGGCGAGGCATTGCTTGTAGCGCTCGACGATTTCGTCGTCCACGGGCGGCACGGCCCCCGCGAGGAGCGCGAGGTAGGGCGCCATCGCGTTCCGCAGGCGGTCGTAGGTGTCCCAGAGTTCGAGCAGCTCGTCCGACCACTCGCCGAAGGATTCGTGCCGCGCGATGAGGGCGTCCGAGAGCCGCTCCCCGGGGAAGTCGAGAATGTCCCACTCCACCCTGCGCCCCAGCCAGTCGCCGTGGCGGACGGTGTTCCAGATCCGCGACGGCAGCGACAGGCCGGAGTAGAGGAAGGAGCAGCGGAAATTGTAGATGTCCCGCGTTTTCTCCGGCCAGCCCACGTTCTGCGCCTCCATCAGCCGCGCGCGGAGGCGGGTGCGGGGGAAGGGCTGGAACGCCCCCGAGGCGGGAAGCTCGCGGAAAGCGCCGAGGCGCGCGTTCCCGGCCAGCCGGAATCGCGCGGGGTCGAAGTGCTCCATATGCTGGAGGAGCGAAAGGAGGAAGACGGTTTTCCCCGATCCGGCGAGGCCGGTGAGGGCGATCCTCCGCTCCGTGTCTAGCCACCGCATGCTGCCCTTTCCCGAAAGCCTGTCCGGCTGCCGACAACCTGAACCGAAACAGTATACCACGCCCCGCCGAATACACAAGATCCCCCTTTCCGGCCGCCCCGCCCCGCCGTCCCGCCGCCGTCCGGAGGTTTCCGTCTTGACAGGATTCCGCCCGGCGGGTACTATCGCTCTTTCGGCCGTTCGAGTCCGGCCGGGCCCCTGCAAGGGTTGGAGCGTGAACCGGGTCAGGCGGGGAACCGAGCAGCCCTAAGCGGATCCGGCTTTGTGCAGGCAAGCCTGGTCGGACTCGAACGGCCTTTTTTTCCGTTCCCCGGGGTTTCACCGCCTATGTATGAAGTCATGGCGCGGCGATACCGGCCCGCCTTGTTCGACCAGGTCGTCGGTCAGGAACATATCGCCGCCACCCTCAAAAACGCCATCACCCGCGACCGCGTCGCCCATGCCTACATGTTCACGGGCGGGCACGGCTGCGGGAAGACGACGATGGCGCGCATCCTCGCGAAAGCCCTCGTCTGCGTCAACGGCCCCACCCCCGACCCCTGCTGCGTCTGCCCGATGTGCGTCGACGTGGCGGCGGGGCGCGACGCCGACGTGCTGGAAATCGACGGCGCGTCCAACAACGGCATCGAGCAGATCCGCCAGCTCCGGGAGCAGGCGGCCTACGTCCCGACGCGCGCGCGGTACCGGATTTACATCATAGACGAAGTGCACATGCTCTCCGACGGCGCGTTCAACGCGCTCCTGAAAACGCTGGAGGAGCCGCCCCGCCACGTCAAATTCATCCTCGCGACGACGGATCCGCACAAGGTGCCGGACACGATCCTCTCCCGCTGCCAGCGGTTCGATTTCCGGCTGGTGCCGCAGAAGAAACTGGCGGACTTTTTCCGGAAGCTGGCGGGCGAGGAAAAAACGGAGATTTCGGACGAAGCGCTGGAAGCGGTCGCCGCGTTCGCGGAAGGCTCCGTCCGGGACGGCCTGGTGCTGCTGGATCAGCTGCTGTCCTTCGCGGACGGCCGCGTCGAGCGGGCCGACGTGGAGGCGGTGCGGGGGGTCGCGTCGGCCGAGAATGTGGCGGGGCTGTTCGCCGCCGTCGCGGAACGCGACGTGAAGACGGCGTTGGGCATTGTGGACGAGGTGGCGTCGCGCGGGACGAACGTGGGGGATTTCCTCGATCAGCTCATCGCGTTCGGCAGGGATTTGATGATGCGGATTGCCGGGGGCGCGGAGGAGGGAATCGCCGCGTACGGCCCGGCGCGGGAGCGCCTGGAGGCGCTGGCGGCGGGGACGGGGCTGGAGAATGCGCTGCTGTACCTGGATGTGCTGTCGCAGGCCAGGGTGCGGGTGCGGACGCGGGCGCTGTCGAATCCGCTGGTTGTTCTGGAAATGGCCGTGGCGCGGCTGGCGGGGCTGGGGGGCATTGTCCCGATAGGGGAAGTGCTGGAGAGGCTGGGGAGGATTCCGCCTCCGGCGGCGCCGAAACCGCCCCCCGCGCCGCCGCCCCGCGCGCCGGACGACCCCTTTGCCCGCACGCCGCTCCCCGCGCCGGCGGCCGCGCCGTTTGATCCGGATCCGCCGGAGCGCGTTTCCGTTCCCGCCGCCGCGCCCGTTCCCGCGCCTGTTCCCGTGCCCGTTCCCGTGCCCGTTCCCGCACCTGTTTCGGCACCTGTTTCGGCACCTGTTTCGGTGCCTGTTTCGGCGCCCGCGGCGGAGGAACCCGCGCCCTCCCCCGCCCCGCCGCCCCCCGTCCTCGCGGGCGATTTCGTGAAGGAGCGCTGGTCGCGCGTTCTGGACGAGCTTGCCGAGAGGCACCCCGCCGATTTCCGCCATATGCTCCGCATCCATTTTGAAGGCGTCCGCGACGGGAAAATCATCCTCTCCGGCTCGCCCACCGCTGTCGAAGCGTGGGAAGACCGCCACCGCCTGGAGCGCCTGACGCAGACCGCCGCGTCGGTGCTGGGGAGCGGCGCGCGCTTCGAGTTTGACGTCCGGGCGAGCCGCCGCCTTCCCGCGCGGCAGGCCGCGGCGGAGAGCGAGGCGGTTCTGCATCTGACGCGCCATCCCTCGGTTGACGCGGTGCGCTCGCTTTTTGACGGCGTGGTCGTCCACTGCGAGCCCGCGGGCGCGCCCCGTCCGGACGCGGAGTGACCGGTTTATTCTGGAGATCCCATGGCTGGTTTCGGCAATTTGCTGGATATGATGAAAAACGCCCGGAGCATGATGGAGAAGGCGAAGGAGGTGAAGGCCGATCTCGCCAAACGCACCGCCGACGGCAACGCCGGCGCCGGCATGGTCGCCGCGACGGTGAACGGCATGGGCGAACTGATAGCGCTGCGGATCGACCCCGCCGCGATCACGCCCGACGACCCGGAAATGCTCTCCGACCTCGTGATTGCCGCCGTCGCCGACGCGCGGAACAGGGCGGAGGCGCTCCGCGCGGACGCGATGCGCGAGATGACGGGCGGGCTCGACCTCTCCTCCCTCGGCCTCGATCTGAACGGCCTGCTGTAGCGCTACGAATACACGACGCGGCTCCCCGGCGTGTCCTTCACCGTCAGCTTCGTCACTTCCAGGTACGGCGCGTTCTTCCCGTCCAGGCGGAATGTCCCCTCGACCTCTATCCACGCGTCCTTCCCCGGCGCGTCCCCGCGGTACTCGCAGGGCAGCCCCACCGGATAGCCGTCGGCTCCGCAGCAGTAATAAATCCGCACCACCGCGAACCGCCACGGCAGCCCCGCCTTCAGCGGCGCGGTGAACCCTTCCAGCCGGACCGTGCGGCCGGCATAGCTCTTTCCGTTCACCGCCATATCGTCAAGCTGGGTGGAGAAACGCTTGTCGCCGATGACGATCACCCCGTCGCCCCCGGCGGACGCGAGGACGGAACCGAGCCCGCCGCCCGCCGCAAGGTAGAGGACAAGCGCGGCGCACAGGGCGGCCGGCAGCAGCAAGAGCCTACGCATGGATTTTCCTCCCCATTCCCCGCACGCCTCCGTACACGAGGGAAACAATGAACGCCGCCATGTTCACCGCCACCACGCTCGCCCCCGTCGGCCAGTCCCGGACGAACGACAGGGCCATGCCGACGGCGAAACAGCCGAGGGAAATCAGGGCGGCGGCGACCGTCATCCCCCCGAACGTCCGCGTCAGGCGGCGCGCCGTGACGGCGGGGAAAATGATGAGGCTGGAAATCAGGAGCGTCCCCATCATGCGCATCCCGACAACGACGGTGATCGCGATGAGAAAGGACAGCAGGAACTGGTAAAACGACACATTGATCCCGCACGCCCGCGCGAACTCCTCGTCCTGCGTCATGAGAAACAGCCTGTTGTAGAACACGGCGTACAGCAGGACGACAACCGCCCCGAGGCCGAGGCTCAGGTACAAATCGTCGTCGTTCATGGCGAGGACGCTGCCGAACATGTAGTTGCACACATCCACGTTGAACCCGTTCGTCCGCGCCGCCACAATGACGCCCAGCGCCAGCGCGCTCGTCGCCGTGATGCCGATGACGACATCCCCCTTCGCCCTGTAGCGCTGGCTGACGAACATGATGGCGAACGACGCCGCGATGACGACCGGCATCGAAAACTCGAACACCGACACCCCCATCGCCAGCCCGATCGTGAGGGACGCGAAGCCGACGTCCGCCAGCCCGTGCCCGATGAGGGAATAGCGCTTCAGGACGAGCACGACCCCCAGCAGCGCCGCGCAGAGGGAGACGAGGCTCCCCACCACAAGCGCCCGGAAGATGAAGGGGTACGACAGCATCTGCAGGAATTCGCTCACGCCGCGCCCTCCCTTCCGAACCGGTCGATCCAGTCCCGGACGGATCCGTCGAAGACGAGGCGCCTGTCCATGACCAGGATGCGGCTGGCGCCGGCTGCGACGGCGGCGAGATCGTGCGAGGTCATGAGGATGGCCATGCCGCGATCCCGCCGGAGCGCTTCCACGGTGCGGGTCAGCTGCCTTGCCGCCTCCGGGTCGAGCCCGGAGTACGGCTCGTCCAGCAGCAGGAACCGCGGATCCCGGCAGAGCGCCCTCGCGAGAAGGACGCGCTGGCGCTGCCCGCCGGACAGCTCGCCGACGCGCCTCCCCGCGAGATCCGCCACGCCCATCGCCGCGAGCGCGTTCCGCGCCGCCTCGCGATCCTGCTCCGAGTAAAACGGCGAACAACCGCGCAGACCCTGGCAGCCGGACAGCGCGACCTCCCACACGCTCGCGGGAAAGTCGCTCCCGTCCGGCCGCATCTGCGGCATGAACGCGACGCCCCTGTGCCCCGCGGGAAGATCGACGCTCCCGGAGACGGGGGGGATCAGCCCGAGGATGCCCTTCAGCAGGGTGCTTTTCCCCGATCCGTTCCGCCCGAGGAGGCAGACGCATTCGGCCGCCGCAATGGAGAACGTCGCGTCCTCCACCGCGAGGAGGCGGCCGTAGGCGAGGGACAGGTTCCGCACTTCGAGGACAGGACGGGGGTCGCTCATCGCAGCCCCCCGGCGAACGCCGCGACGTTCCGCCGCATCAGCTCCACAAACGTGACCCCCGCCGCGCGATCCTCCGCCGAAAGATTCTGCAGGCTGTGGACGGCCGCCTGGGCGCAGCCGGTCGCGTCGGCGATGCTCCGGCTGATCCGGGGCTCGACGTATTCCTCGTGGAAAATGACGGGGGTATGGTTGTTTTTGACGTATTCCGTTATTTCGATGACCCGTTTGACGCTCGGCTCCTCGCCCGCGCCGCAGGAGTCGTAGGCGCCGATATGCTCCAGCCCGTAGCGCCGCACAAAGTAGGCGAAGGCGAATTTGCCGCCGAAGACGAGGGTGCGCCGCTTCGACGCCGCGACCATTTCCCGGCATCCGGCGTCGATCGCCCGGAGTTCGGCTTTCAGGGATTCGCCGTTCGCCGTGTAGGCGGCGTCTCCCGCCGGATCCGCCTCGCGGAACGCGTTCACCAGGTTGTCCACCATGACGGCGGCGAGAAGGGGATCCTGCCAGACATGCGGGTCGAGGAGGTGGACATGCCCCGCGTGCGCGTCGCGGGCATCGTGATCGTGGCCGTGATCGTCATGCTCCGCGTGCGCTTCTTCGTGTTCCTCTTCGTGTTCCTCTTCGTGTTCCTCTTCGTGCTCTTCTTCGTGCCCGCCGTGTTCCTCGTGCTCCTCGCCGTGTTCCTCGTTCCGGATGAGTTCCATGCCTTCACACACATTGACGGCGCGGGTCGTTCCGGAATCCCCCAGGGCGTCTATCAAATCCGCCGCCCAGGGCTCCATTTCCGCGCCGGTGTAGACAAAGAGATCCGCCCGCGCGATGCCGATCACGTCCGACGGCTTCGGGTCGAAAAGGTGCGCGTCCGCGCCGGGGGGCAGGAGCAGCGTCGCCTCCACCCTGTCGCCGCCGACGCGGCGGGCGAAATCATACTGCGGGAACAGGGTGGCGACGACGCGGAGTTTTCCCGCGCCTCCCTCCTCTCCGGAATGCCCCGGCGCGGGCGCAAGCGCCGCGAGGAAAAGAAGCGGGAAACAGGCAAAAAGGAACCGTGACGACAGGGTGTCGTGTTTCATTGGAGAGTCTCCGTGGAATACCGGTGAAATGAGGTGTGCCGCGCCGATGGAACCGCTCAGAGCCTGTTGCTCAATTCCATTCAGGTCGCATTTCCGTCCGTTTTGCGCTGTGCTTCGCCCGTTTTTCTCGACAATGCTGTCCCATTGCCTTCGAAAACCGGACTCGCCCAGCACAAAACGGACGAAAA
>QMCE01001755.1_pt1 | contig 11979 bp, 9 predicted proteins | sample 1821851 | NCBI WGS metagenome assembly QMCE01 (sample SAMN09453174, study PRJNA476694) | Termite gut metagenome, whole genome shotgun sequencing project. | isolation source: worker | host: Odontotermes sp. | place: South Africa:Pretoria | collected 2016-01-28
CGGAACAGGATATCGCGGAGCTTGCAAGCATGGGTTACTCGCCGTTTCGCTTCTTCTTTGAGATTGCCACCGGAGCAATGCTCGGCGACATGCTCACCTCTCTGGCGCAGCCGGTTCTCTTTTGCCTGATTGGCATCTTCGCCACGTGGCGTTATATCAGCAGGAGCAACAAACACAAGGAGCAACAGGCAAAGCAATTGATCAATCGGCAGTAAAAGCGATTCCTCCCCCGCCGGGCCGGCGGGGGATTTTTTATTGCCCGGCAAGCAAGATAATTTTTTTACCGGCGCGAGGCTAAAAATTCCTGCAGTGACATTCCTCCGCCGTCGTCGTCCGAGGCTTGCACGTCGAATTCGTCGCCGGCCCGCGTAACCTCAATTTCGCAGACAGCCTCTTCCCCATTGGCGGCGGTGGCTGTAATTTTGGCTCTGCCCGCCGCTACCGCCGTCACCCGGCCGGAAGCCGATACCGTGGCCACCGACGTGTTCCCGCTCTTAAAGGTCACATCCGAAAGGTCGGCGTCCTCCGGCTCGGCCAGCAGCGCGAGAGGATAGATGTCGCCCTCCTCAATAAGCAGATTCTCGTCGGCAAAATAGAGCAGTTCAATTTCCCCGTCGCCATCGCTAAAGGGAATATCGTCATCGCCGGTTTCTTCGTCATCGTCCGGGGCGGCGGCGGAGACGCCGCTGCCCATACTTTGGCTGCCGCTGCCCGAAACGCCGGTGTTCACGCTTTGCAGCGCCACCTCGATACCGTCGGCAATCCCTTCGGCGATGGCCTGCTGGTAATCGGCGCGGATAAGCTTTTCGTATTCGCGTTGGTTGGTAAGGAAGCCGCATTCCACAAGAACAGACGGCATCTGCGGCGAAAGTATGATGTGGTAATAGCTTTGGCGCGGCCCGCGGTTCTCGGTACCCATGCGCGCGGCCACATGCGCGGCGATGGTGGTGGCGGCGGTGGCGCTGTAAGGATAGTGGAAGTAGGTCTCGGTTCCCTGCGCCGAAAGCCGCGTGGCCGTGTTGTTGTGTACGCTCACAAACAGATCGGCGTTAAACTGCTCGGCCTGCCACACGCGGTTTTCGAGGCTTGGGTTGCCGCGGTTTTCAATGCGCAGCACCTCGGCCCCCCTGCTTGCCAGTTCGTCGGCCAGCATATCGGCAATGGCGCGGTTGATGGTGCGTTCGGGATAGTTGGCGAGAAAGCCCAGCGCGCCGGTGTCGGCGCCGCCATGCCCCGGATCGATGGCGATGCGCGCGCCCCTAAGGCCGCGCGGCGGCGTATTGAAACGAAAGACTAAATTGCCGTTGGAATCGTAGTAGCCCCTAAAGCCGCTGAAGCCGCCCGCCTTGGCCAGCGTGAGGGTGAGGCTGTCGCTTCCCCAGCTTGCCCCGGTAAAGAGGGGGTTGGAATCGAGCTTGCGGCTGCCGCCGGGGTTGCTGGTTGTGTTGTGGAAGGTTACCGTAAACTCGCTGCCGGTGTATTTTATTTTATAACTCACCTTCTGCGCCGTTTTCAGCGTAAGGTACGTGTAGCGGCCCTCGGCGGTAACGCTCATCCCCGAAATGGCGTTGCCGCCGGGATAATCGTTGGTGAGGGGGGCAATGTCCTTCGAGTGGACACGCAAGCCCGAGGCAAGATTGTAGAACTGGAATATTTCCCCTTTATAGCTGCGGTAAGTCATCTCGTCGCCAACAGCGTAATCCATCGCGCCCTTGGGCAACGGGTAATAATTGGCGTTGGGAATATTGTCGAGCGTGGTGACGGGAAAGGTGACCGCCTGGTCGGCAACGACAACGACGGGGACACCGTCCTCGAGCATAGCGCGCTTGTTGACGACCACCGTCGCGCCGGGCAGCGAGGCAGTCGTGCCCTGCCACGTGGCAGTTACGGCGATAGCCCCGAGGTTCTGCTCCTCCTTTGTGCCGGCGGGGGCGTCGAAGAAGCCCACAAAGCGCCGGAAGTTGGAATCGCGCGAGTCTTCGTCCTCGGCCCAGTCCTCGATCTCCATCGGTATCGTCTCGCCGGCGATAGTGGCAAACACCTCGGCGTCCTCGTAGGCAAGGGCCGTGATGGCTATTGTCATGCCGCCGTCGGTTGAGATCGTGCCGGTGGGTTCTACCTCCTTGAGTACCTCGATGTTGCGCGTAATAGTATAGGTGACCGTCTTTTCCTTGTGCTTGATAATAAAGGTATTCTCGCCGCCCCTAAGTTCCATGCTCACCGTAAAATAGCCCGACTCGTCGGTGGTGATCTCGCGGTCGTTGATCGTCACCGGCGAATTGGGATCTGACGCACCTGTGAAAACCACCGAGGGTTCCTCGGTGGTGTAGGATGTTAATTCAGGTTTTGTCACGGCCAGCTCCGTTAAGATATGCTCGCTGCTTACCTCGCCTTCGTAGTATCGCACCAGCGTGGTCGTCGTGCCTTGCGGGTTGGCCACTAAGCGGCTGAGAGAGTTAAAGATGCTTCCCCCGTACCCCGACACCCCCTCTGAGGCGATCACCTGCTTGGTAAGCTGGTCGGGAGAGGTCCAGCCGGCGTTCTGCGTGCAGGCTTTGTCGGAGGCGTGTACCACATACAGCGGCAGACCGGCGCCGCGTGCCAGCGCGCCCCACCAATCCACCACCGTTTCAAACGGCTCGTTCGTATCGGCAAGCGAGGAATACGCCTTTACAGCTACAAAATCTACCGCGCCGCTTTCCACATAGCCCTTGGTGTCGGCATTGCCACCCTCGAGCGCGGTGTAGGAGGCGGTAACGGCCAGGCCGTCCTCGCGCGTGTCGCTGTCGGCCCATACGGGGTCGGCCAGCAGGCCGATTTGAATGTTAGGGGCATAGCGCCGCAGCGTGCGGCTGGCCGTTTGCACCACCGCCTCGGGCGATTGCCGCCGGTAGTTGCCAAAGCCCACCGCCCCGCCCGAGAGCAGGTATGCCTGAAAGGTGCCGGCTACCTCCTCGTCCGTTTCGGCGGGCGGCTGTGTGTAGCCGTCGATGAGAATAGCGTCGGGCGAATACTTGTCGGCAAACTCACGCAGCGACTGTGTGATATTGCTTATCGTACCGGCGCTTATGGCCAGCGCGGAGGCGCCGTCGCCGGCACGCTCCACCTTGGAGGCGTCGAAGATAGCGTAGAGGTGCAGATCCTTGCGGCGCGCCTCGCCGGCCAGATAGCTCATGACGTCGAAGCCCACATCCAGCGTATTGACCCCGGCAACCTCGAAAATGACGTCGTCGTTATAAACAGTGTCGACAATAACAGTGTTCATCGTAAAATTAACGGCGTCGGTGAGGGCCTTATCGATTTCGGCCTGTATCACGTCGGCGGCCGCCTGCGTATCCTTGAGGAAGTCGTAGCCCGGCACAAGGTATACCCCGCGCATCTCGGCGGGGATATTGTAGACCGGCTCGTCGGGGCGGGTGCTCTCGGGTTCGTCGCCGGGAAGGAGCACACCGTCGCCGCCGCTGTCGCTGTCGCCTTCGCCGTTACCGTCACCGGTGTCAACCGTGGCGACGCCGCCGCTCTCTTCCTGCGGCGGTACGTCGGAGGGCCCGGGAGGCTCCGCGGCCGAGGCTCGCGGCCCAAGATAGCCGCCCAGCACCACGCCGGCAATGGTAGCCGAAACCAGCGTCAGTGACATAAAAACGCAGCTCAGCAACAGAGCTATTTTTTTGCGGCTTTTGAAGAGTGCGCTCATCGTTTCGTAACCCCTAACGAATAGAGAATGGCAGAAGCTTGTCCGCAAGAATGAACCAACTTGAAATCTGCTGATTTGGATACAGTTTACCCCATTATCCCCTTGAGATTCCGCGCCTCGTGCCCCGCGTGGGCGGCCACGGCGGGCACGGGGTTAAACAGCGAATCGTAGCGGTAGAGCACAAACCCGCCGTAGCCGTCCTCGGCCCGGGCCGATTGCACCATGCGCCCCAGCAGATCGGTGTTTTGCCGCCACTCGTCGCGGCCCGCGGTGCCGGCCCACGTATCGGCAGCGCCTACCTTATACGCGCCCAGGCCCACATAGAGGCGCACACCGGGGGCGGTGACCATATCCGACCAGCCGGACAGCGTAGCGGCGTAGGGCTGCGCGCTGTTGTGATAGCCAAAATAGATTTGCGGGCAGAGGTAATCGCAATAGCCGGCGTTGGCGGCCACTTTGGCCACATCGAGGAACATGGCGTGGTAGTTGTTGTACACGCTCGATTGCGGGCTGATCCCGAACAGGACGTCCTCGTCCTCGGCCTTGATGCCGGCGTAGAGGTGGCGCAACAGCGTCTCGACGTTCTGCCGCCGCCAATCAGCCTGCGGGAGCGTACCGCCGGCATTGCGGTATTGCTGATAAGAGGCGGCGTCAAAGCCCATATCCACGGCGCCGGCGGCGGTGGTTGGGTAGAAGTAATCGTCGATATGAATGCCGTCGACGCCGTAATTGCGAACGATCTCTCTCGCGCCGGCCACGATCAGCGCCTGCGCGTTGGGGCTGGCCGGATTATACGAGATAACGCCGTTATAAGCGATCACGGCGCTGTCGCCGGCTTCGAGCCAGCCGCGCGCGGGGTTGTTCGCGCTCAGGCCCTTTGTGCTGTCCGCCGCGCGGATACGGTAGGGGTTGAGCCACGCCTCGATGCGCAGGCCGCGCTCGTGCGCTTCCTCCACCATAACGGCCAGCGGGTCGAAGCCGGGGCTCAGCCCCTCGGTGCCGGTGCAGAGATACGACCACGGGTAGTAACTGCTTTTATAGAGCGCGTCGGCGAAGGGCCGCACATGGACGATGACGGTGTTCAGTCCGAAAGCGGCGCAGTTATCAAAAACAGCCTCGATATTGGCCGTAAACTGCCGCTCGGTTTTGCCGGTGAGCAGGTTCGCCATCTCAAGATAGGAGATCCAAACACTGCGCACCTCGCCCGATACTGCTCCCAGCCGCTTTGGCTCGCTACCGAACACCGAAAACGCCTGTCCGGCACTCACAGGAACAACGTCGCCGGCCAGCGCGGCCGCATCGTAGGCCGAAGGAGCCTCGGGTTGGTAGGGGCCGGGCGAGACCTGCGCGCGCTCATCGTCGGTGAGGACAAGGCTGCCGCTCGGGCGTCCCCCGCCCTCCGCCATGTTGCCGGAGCCGCGCGCGGCACAGCCGCCCAGCCCAAGGCAGGCGACCAGAAAAAGTGATACTGCTGCGGCGCGGCGGCTGTTCGGCATAAACTTCTCCTTTATTTATGGCCGGCCGCCCGATACAACAGAGAAGGCGGCATATATTTCTCACCTATAAAGTGCCGCTCTCTCGCCAATTTGCTGCGAAGACCGTAATTTTTTGCGAATTTTATCCAAGACGGCGCAAGGCGGGATCCCATATCGGCGCAAAGGCGGCTAATATGATAGTATGGCGCAGCGTCCCGTTTAGAACAATCCGCCGGATCGGCCGGTTGCAGCCGCACAGCGCCCGCTTCCGCATTCAGGCGCAGATAAGCGGGCAGGGCCAATGCCCGCCCCCGCCCAGGTTTTTTCGTGCCGGCCCGGCGCAAAAGCGCAAACATAAGTGACAGGCGAATCTGCTGGGAGAGGCGTTTTATTGTATCAATAACCTGCTCTTACGGCACGCCCTGCTGCCGGTTCCGCCAACAGAGCCGGCAGCCGTGAACACAGCATCTTATCTTGTGCTCGCGCCTCATTGATGGTATGATAGCAATCAGATAGTATTCGCCTCTTTGCCGCTTTGGCCGCATGTAAAGGAGAAGCCGTTGCTCACCCTCACTCAGCCCGTCTGCCTCGAAATCCAAACGCCGCGGGGCGTGCGCATTGGCGGTTCGCAGGCATGGTATCCCCGTTACTGGCAGCGGATGTCGGGCTGCGGGCCCACCTCCGCGGCCAATCAGATATGGTATCTGGCGCGCTCGCGGCCGCGTCTGCGCCCGCTTTTGCACGCCGGCAGCGGCAACGATAAAGCCGCCTTCGTGCGGTTGCAACTCGAGATGTTCAACTTTATCACACCCGGCATGGGCGGGGTTAACAAATCGCGTATCTTCACGCGCGGTGCTGTTGCCTTCGGAAAGGCGCGCGGCGTCTCGCTTGCCGCGCACGCGCTCGATATCCCCAAGGGCGCGCGCCCCGGCCCGGATGAAATGCGCGATTTTATCGAAACGGGCCTGCGCGGCGACTGCCCCGTCGCCTTTTTGAACCTTGCCAGCGGCGACCAGCGCCAGCTCGAAAGCTGGCATTGGGTGACCGTTATCGCGCTGGATGGCGAGACATTGGAGGCCACCGTCAGCGACCAAGGGCGGCTGCTTACCGTAGATCTCGCGCAGTGGCTGCGCACCAGCCGTCTGGGAGGCGCCTTTGTCTATCTGGAGGAAGAATTTCGATCATAATGCAAGGAGGTGTTCCGATGCGCGCCGTTATGGAATCGGCATTTTCCGTCGCGTATCTCATCACGGTGCTTATCCTTGGTTGCGGCATTCTGCGCAGACACGCAACTCTTCCCAAGGCGGCACACGCGCAACACAGGCTGTTCGGCGTTATGACGCTGGTGTTGGGCGCCGGCGACGCCTTTCATCTGGCGCCGCGCGTGGCCGGGCTGCTGGGGCCGGGGCTGGAACACTACACCGCAGCGCTCGGGCTGGGCACACTGGTCACATCGGTTACAATGACGGTATTCCACGTCATGCTCTATCATGTTCTGCGGCTGCGCTATCAAAGAGATGGGCGGCAATGGCTGACGGCGTTGATCTATGCATTGGCCGCCGTCCGCATTGTTCTCTGCCTCTTCCCGCAAAACCGCTGGACAGACGCCGACGCCCCCACGTCATGGGGTATCTACCGAAATATCCCCTTTGCCGCGCTGGGGCTCGTTGTTACCGTGCTGGTTTGCCGCGAGGCGAGTTCAAAACAGGATACCGCCTTCCGTCACATGTGGCTGGCGATATCGCTGAGCTTTGCGTTTTACATTCCGGTGGTCCTGTGGGCCGATGCGCATCCGGCCGTCGGGATGCTGATGCTTCCCAAGACCTGCGCTTATGTGTGGATGATATGGATGGGATACCGTGACTTAAAAAGCAGAAAGAAACCAAAGCCCGCGGTGTAAAGATGCCACGGGCTTCGGCGCTTTATATTGGTCGCGGGCGCTTCCACCGGCTGCCGGGCCACACACAGCGGTCAAAGCACGGCGTGGCCTGACGTGTCACTTTGCGGCAGCCTTGTCAGCGGCGTTAAGGAGGAAGAGTTTTGACTCGATTGAACCCAAAAAGTGGCCGCAACAGCAGGTCGCGCTGCATATTTGTATGCCTTGCGGCCGTTGTGTGCCTCTTGTTTCTGCCGCTTCGAGTTTCTGCAAACGGCCCCGTTGCGCCTCCGTGGCTGTCAATTACCTTGAGCGGCTTGCCGAAAAATGTACTATATGCGGATCTGCTCATTAAAATTGACTCCAAAAGCCCGCAATATACGCCGCTGAACACGCAAGCCTTGGAGCAGTTCGGGTTTTCTCCTGAAGCCGGCATTGTGGCGTATCATTCCGAAGGGTTTCAAAGCTTTACCTTTCATTATGCCAACGCAGCTTCATCGATCGATATTTATAGGCATTATAACGGGCAATCTGAACCGGTTCCGGGTTCAGGCTACGGGCATATTGAATTCGCCCACGGGGCGGTGTATGACGGGGTTGTCAGCCAATACGAGAATTTGCGAAAAAACTTTTTCACCATGCGGCTTGCCTTTTTGGATGCCGCCGGAGCAGTTGTTTCCGTATCCAAAACCTTTGAGTTGCCGCGCATAAATCACTATCGTATTTTTTCACACATGAGCTACCATTACGGGTCGGGCCAGGTAACCATGGAATCCTTTGAAAATCCTTCGGGCTTTCTGTTTTATATCTTTTCCGGTATTTTCTTTGCAGGGATATCTGCCGCGCTGGAAGCCATAACCGCTATCTTCTTTTTTAGAAACAGAGATAAAGTTGAGGTAGTTATTAAAGTCAACGCCGTTTCACAGGCCCTGATGCGAATCTTATACGTCGCGATGGCCATAGCAGGGCTCCCATACCTGCTCTCTATCATTTTTCTCGAAGCCCTCGTTTACACAATCGAGTGGCGCGTTTACCGCAACAGCAAAATAATGGCCGGCGAACGCAACAAAAAGTTGCTGGCTTTTTCAGCCGTTGCAAATACCGTCAGCCTTGTTGTGGTCGCGTATTTGAACGGTTTCAGCCTGTAGCGAAAGCCAAAACGGCATAACCGCCCGCAACTTCTCCCATACTAAAAGGAAAACCCAACCAAAAGGGGAAATTTCCTTGCTCGCAGCGATCCACGTCCTCCTATCCATGCTCACCATGCTCTACAGCCTGCTTGTGATGGGCTCATGCTCGCTTGTCCAGCCGGTATTGCCCGCCGCCCTGCCGCAGGAGAATATCCCGCAGCAGAATAACACCGTTACCCTCACTGTGTTGAGCGCGCGGCCCGAGATCGCGCAGGCACTGCAGGAAGCTGCCGACCTCTTTTTGACCAACCGGCGCGGAACGCCCGCCGAGATCAGCGTGCGGTCGGTGGAAAACGAGAACAGCTACCGTGCCGCGCTGCGGGCGCGCCTTGTTGCGGGTGAGAGCGCCGACCTCTTCCATATCTTCGGGCGGCAGGACGCTGTCGAGCTTTTGCCCCATCTCGCGCCGCTGGACAGCCTCGGCTGGGCGGCCGACACCTTTCCTCTCCTGCTCGAACCGGTAACGCTGGACGGCACGCTTTACGGCGTTCCCTACTCCGTTGAAGGCGTAGGGCTGCTGGTCAACAAGGAGATGCTGGATGCGGCGGGCATTGATATCGGCGATTTTGCCACCCTCGACGGCATGGAGGAAGCGTTTAGGACCCTGCGCGAAAAAATCACGCTGGGTGAGCTGGCCGAGCAGTTCCCCGCGCTGGAAGCGGTAACCGAGTTCCCGGTGCAGGATTACGCCTTTGCCGGCGGGCAGCTGGCCGACGTGGCGCTGGCCGGCGAGTTCGCGTCGCCGGCGCTGGCGGTCTCGGCCGGCTCGGTCCGGTTCGCGCGGGAGAGCACGATGGGCCGCTATGTCGATCTAACGGCCCGCTACGCCACCCACGGCCGTCCGTGGAACACCCTCACGCAGATAAGCGGGCAACGGCAGGTGGAGGACGGCATCGCCGCCGGGCGGGTGGCTGTTATCCAGCAAAGCACCGCCGTTTACGGGCGGGTGCGCGCCATCGATCCCGAATTAGCCCGCAAGCTGCGCCTGCTGCCCATCCCGCTGGCCCACAGCGACAGCGAGGACGCCGAAATCGAAGAAGAGACTGTCGACACCGTCCCCGGCAAGATTCTGGCCGAGGCTCCCGCTTACTGGGCGGTGAACGCGAACGCCTCCCCCGCCGTGCAGCGGCTGGCCAGAGAATTCCTCACCTGGCTTTACCAAAGCGAGGCCGGCGCCTCCCTCTACGCCGGGCGCATGGAGGCCCTCTCGCCCTACCGCGAGACTGCCCGCGACACCGATAACCCGCTGCACGGGCAGCTGCTCGGCTACCTCGAACAGGATATGGCCCTGCCCCGCCTTTACCGCGAGTTTCCCGCCGATTGGGCCTACCGCTCCTTTGCCGAAGCCATCCGCGACTATGTTACCATCCCCGCCCTCACGTGGGAGGAGGCGGCGGCGGCGGTTAGAGAAAGCTGGGCGAGGTAGAACCTGTAAAACATAGCAGCCACACCCCCAACAGGGTGCGGCGCAGCCTGAAGACAAAGTTCAAGAAAAGCCCACGGAATGAAAGATTCTGTGGGCTTTCGCTTTTTATTGGTTTTCACGCCGGATTTTCTGCTTTTTATTATAACAGCCGCCAATTGCTTATCCAACCGGCGGCTTTGTCTTCAGCCTGCGGCAGGGAACGGTCAAGACCGTTCCCTGCCGTTCTATTCTTCAAGTTGATGGGCAATAGTAAAAAACCTCTACCGTTCGACCATTTTCTTACCCAATATCTTCTATTCTTTAGAATAGACAATTTGGACAGGCAATGATCGAACGGAAATATTACCGATATCAGGGGGTTCTTTGCTATGCCGGTGCGCGTATACCTGTCGGAGGATATCCTCACCGCCCATCTGGTGGGGGAGATCGACCATCACGGCGCGCGGAGCATCCGCGCCGAGATCGACGAGGCCGCCGAGCGGGCGCATCCCGCGCGGATGGTGCTCGATTTTGGCGACGTTACCTTTATGGATAGCTCCGGTATCGGGCTGGTGATGGGCCGCTACTCTCTTATGCAGGAGCTGGGCGGCGAGCTGCGCATCGAAAACCTGCCCGGCCATATCAAAAAGGTGATGAAGCTGGCGGGGCTGGACAGGCTTGCCAACATGGCGGGATGAAGGGTAATCGGCAAGAACAAACAGGCATGCACTGATTAATTGTGTTTTCCCCGCCTTCGGCGGGGAAAACACGGCATAGCACCGTTGTTTGCGCGATGGCGGAAGATTACATCAGCGGTTACTTCACAATTTTTGTGCTCGCCGCCGCGGACGGATTTGAATAAAAGGCAATAAACAAGCACGGTCACTTGTGCATGGCCGTGAAGGAGGAAGGAAACAACCATGAAGCCTAGCAATGAGATGAAGCTTTCGTTCCCCAGCAAGAGCGCGAACGAGGGGTTTGCGCGCACGGCGGTGGCGGCGTTTGTGGCGGGACTCGATCCCACTGTGGACGAGCTTACCGATATTAAAACGGCCGTGAGCGAGGCGGTGACCAACGCCATTGTACACGCTTACCGCGACGCGCTGGAAACGGTGTACATAAGCGCCGCTATTTACGCCGACCGCCGCGTGGTGATACGCGTGCGCGACCGGGGCTGCGGTATCGGCGATATCCGTAAGGCCATGGAGCCGCTGTATACCAGCTGCCCCGGCGAGGAGCGGGCCGGCCTCGGTTTTGCCGTGATGCAAAGCCTGTGCGACAAGGTAAAGGTAACGTCGCGGCTGGGCGCGGGCACCACCGTTATCCTCACCCGCCGGCTGCGCGAACGGACGGGCAATTAACAATGAACAATTGCTGTGTCCGCATTTGCGGACGGAATTTGAATAAAGGGCAACGATTGGGTTAACGGCATCGCTATTATATCACCGCGAAGCGATACCGCAATTGACAACTGTCAATTGCCCTGAAGCGTTGGATAACATCATGGATAAAGCGCAGATTACCCGCGAGAAACTGATCGAAAGCAATATCGGGCTGGTGCATTCCTGTGCCCAAAAGCTCAAGGGCAGGGGCATGGAGTACGACGACCTGTTTCAGGCCGGCTGTATGGGCCTCATCAAGGCTGCCGACGCATTTGATACCGGGCGGGGCGTGCGGTTTTCCACCTACGCCGTGCCCGTGATCCTGGGGGAGATGCGGCGCCTTTTTCGCGATGGCGGCACCATCAAAGTGAGCCGCACCCTCAAGGAACTCTCGCTGAAAATTACACGGGCGCGCGAGCGCTTCTCGCTCGAGCAGGGCCGCGAGCCGCACCTGAGCGAGCTGGCCGCCCAGCTCGGCGTAGACGAAAGCATGATCGTCGAGGCCATTTCGGCGGCCGCGCCGCCCCTCTCGCTTACCGCCGGCGAGGAGGATGGCGGCGGCCAGCTCGACCTGCCTGTCGATTCCCCCGAGGACGCTCTCTCCGACCTGCTCTCACTCAAACAGGTGTTGAGCCAGCTCGAGGCGTCCGACCGCCGGCTGGTGTTTCTGCGCTATTTCGGCAACAAAACGCAAACACAAACAGCGCAGGAGCTGGGCATGACACAGGTGCAGGTGTCGCGCCGCGAAAAAAAGATACTGCAAAGCCTGCGCAGCCAGTTATGTAAATAAAACACCCCCGCATGCACGGGGGTGTTGCCATGCACGCTATAGAAAAGCCGGGCGGATGTGGGCACTGGCCCTGCCAATGCCCGCATCCGGCCCGCTTATCTGCGCCGACACGGCGCAAAGGCCGGCGACGGGAAGAACTGTTTTACAGCCCCATTGGCTGCGTAACC
>QMCE01001756.1_pt1 | contig 11973 bp, 14 predicted proteins | sample 1821851 | NCBI WGS metagenome assembly QMCE01 (sample SAMN09453174, study PRJNA476694) | Termite gut metagenome, whole genome shotgun sequencing project. | isolation source: worker | host: Odontotermes sp. | place: South Africa:Pretoria | collected 2016-01-28
CGCGAATTAGTTTTATACTTGGTTCATAAAGACCGGCTTTTAGAATGAATTCAGGAGATGATGCACTTGGAATATCACGCGCCCGCAAAGTGCCCCGTATGTAAATCGGATATGGAGCTCACGCGCCTGCGCTGCAAGAGCTGCGGGACGGAGCTCTCGGGCAGCTTTTCGCCCTGCCGATTCTGCGCCCTGGAAGAAAAGCATATGACGTTTATCGAGGCCTTCCTGCGCTGCCGCGGCTCGATAAAAGAGGTCGAAAAGGCGCTGGGCGTCAGCTACCCGACGGTGAAGAACATGCTCGAGGCCGCGCTGAGCGCCCTGGGCTATACGCAGAGCGACGCGCCCCCGCCCTCGCGCAAGGACGAAATTCTCTCAAAGCTCTCCAGCGGCGAGCTGGATGTAAGCGCCGCGCTGGAAAAATTAAAAGATATATAACCGACTCGTTTTCCTGTGGGGACGCGCATTGCGCGTCCGCTGGATCAAGATGCCGCGCGGTTTTCGCGGACGCGCAATGCGCGCCCCTACAGAATTGGGTCAGTTTATCAGCGGCCACCAAAACAAATTTATCAGCCTAGGAGGATATAAAAATGAGCAACGAAAAATTAAAGATACTCGAAATGCTGGAAAGCGGCAAGATCACGGCGCAGGAGGCCGAGCAGCTCCTGGACGCGCTCGGCTCCGAGCCCAAAGAGGCGGGGCAAAGCGCGCAAGCGACCATAGAGCCGCTCAGCCCGCCCCGCCCTGCCGGAGCAAAGGGCAAGAAGCTGCGCGTTTACGTCATCGGCGATACGGAAAAGGATAAGAACATGAACGTAAACGTCGCCGTGCCGATGGCGCTGGCGCGGCTCGTTGACAACGTCATACAGAACTGCATACCGGCCGAAGCGCTTAGCGAGATGAAGAAGCAGGGCGTAGATCTGGAGGCTATCCGCTTCAGCGAGCTGGTCTCGACGCTGGAAAACCTCGACGAGGATATCGTCAACGCCGATATCAAGGGCGACGGGGCCGATTTCCGGGTGCGCGTCTATGTCGAATGAATGCGCGGAGCACGGGGAAAGCGCGCGGAAGGCGCGTTTCCTCGGCATAAAGGTACACGTAAAGGGCGAGGGGCGTACGTTCCGCCTGCCCCTGCCGCCCATTGCGCTCTTCGCGCTGCACGATCTTCTGCTTTCGCTAACGCCGCTGTTTTCGCTCTTCGTCGGCAGGTACGGGCATTGGGCAAAGGCGGGGCTGGATTCCGCCGACGCGCTGCTGCTCGGCTTCATGGCCTCCGGGCCGGACGAATTCGCGAATATCGACGTGCGCGACGGCGAAAACTTCGCGAAGGTGCGGGTTAGAATGTTTTAATTCAAGGAGACCAACTATGAACGCGTTTTTCGCACGTATTTTAAGCCTGGCCGCCGCCTTAGCCGCGGGGCTGCTGCTCCTCGGCGTACCGGCGATGTTTTGGAGCGGCCTGATATGCCTCGCCTGGACGGCGCTGTTCTACCTTATCTTCAAGCCCGTCGGCCAGGCCGTCGCGCTGCCGCTCAATCTTATTCTGTTCAACCTGCCGCAGTTCTTCGTGGACGCGCTGCTCGTCTGGTGGGCCAGCGCCTGGACGCCCGGGCTTTCGCTTACATACCTAGAAGCGCTGCTGATCGCGGCGCTGGCAACGCTGTGCTTCCTGCCGTTCGACGCCGCGCGGAAGAAGAGGCTGCTGGGGGCCAAGGCGCAAACGGACATCTGGCAACTATGAATTGATTCTGGTATAATCAGCGTAAAGTAATAATAATCTAGGAAACGCCTGAAAGGACGAAACAGAATTGGCACTGCGCAAGATATTGCTGGAGAAGGACCCGACGCTGCGTAAAAAGTCCAAGCCGGTGACGGAGATCAACCGCCGCCTGCTCGTATTATTGGACGATATGGCGGATACGCTGCACGACGCCGACGGCGCGGGACTCGCGGCCGTACAGGTGGGTATTTTAAAGCGGGTCGTCGTGATCGATGTCGGAGAGGGCGTTATCGAGCTGATCAACCCCGAGATAGTGAGCCGCGAGGGGGAAATAATCGACTCGGAGGCCTGCCTTAGCGTGCCCGAGCGCTCGGGCTACGTCGCGCGGCCCAAGAAGGTCACCGTCAGGGCGCAGACGCGCAAGGGGGACTGGAAGGAGTACACGGGCGAGGATTTATTGGCGCGCGCGTTCTGCCACGAGCTGGATCATCTCGACGGCGTTCTCTACCTCGACAAGATATGCGACCCTCCGGCGGAACCACCTGAAAAGAACTGAAATAATAACGCACCCACGGCGCAGCCGTGGGTGCGTTATTTATAAAATCTAATTCTCTACGCCGTAAACGCGTTATACAGCTTGCTCACGGTCGAAAGATTCTCCTCGAAGCTTGGGACGGCCTGAGTGGGGTCCATGCCGAAGCTGTCGATCTCGGGCGGCAGCGGGTCGAGCTGCGCGTCCATATCCCCGGCTTCCATGATGGCCAGCACGTTGCCCGCGATGACGCGCGTCTTTATCGTTGCGGCGAAGAAATTCGGGAACATATGCGCGAAATCCTCATTGAAGCCGTCCGCGATCAGCTCCTCATCGGTAAACGCGGCCACGGCGTCGGCGTACCTCGCGAACGCTATATACAGCGCGCGGAACGCCTCGGCGTCGCCCTCGTGGTACGGGGCGTCGTCGCCATAGGCGCTTAGGAAGTCTTCAACGTCGCCGCCGTAGGCGAGCATCCCCTCGACCTGATAGCGCACCTTATGCCCGTCGCTCAGCAGGGCGTTCAGCCGCTCCTCGCGGCGCAGCTTATCCAGAACGCGGATCTCGGCGGTAAACGCGCTCAGCGCGGCGGAATATTCCCTGGACGTGGCGATCATCGCCGTGTGCAGCTCCTGAGCACGGGCAAACGAATCCTCCGCCGCGTCGCCGTCCAGGAAATAATGCTGCGCGGCCTTGTACGCCGCCTCAAACGGCTCAAGCGACGCGTAGAGCCGCCGGTAAGCGATGTTCAACGCGTCCCCCTCGGGGAATTCGAGCGGCTTGCTTAGAATCTCCTCCAGTACGCCTCGGTCCGCGTCGATGAGCATCGGGACGCTGATATTGATGAAGGGGTCGGCTTCGCTTTCGGGCAGCTCGACAGTATCCCCATCGCCAAAGGTGCGCTCGTAGTTGCCGACGTATTCGGAGTAGTTGCGCGTAATCTGCCTGCGCGCGGAGGAATACGCGTCGTACTGGGACGTATCGACGGCGGGCGGCGCGCTCGCCGTGGGCGCGCTTTGCGAGGGCTGCGGCGATATGACGGATATGGTAGGGAGCGGCGTATCGGAAGCCTCCGGCTCCTGCGCCGGCGCGCAGGACGCCATGAGCGCGGATAAAATAATAAACGGAATAATTCGCGTGAATTTCATGCCACGATTCCTTTTTATCATATACATCAGCATGATATTATCGTACCCTCAATTGCGCGTTTAATCAACAGGCTTCGTGTGAATCTTCTGTGAATTCCTCCCGCTTAAATAATCCAAATATATTTTTTGAATATGACGCATGGCTGTCAACATTAGCGTGGTAGACTATACGCATAAAACAGGAAATGAAGGAGAATAAGACCATGCAAGAGCAAAAATTCTGCCAAAGCTGCGCGATGCCCCTATCCGACGACATTCTCGGCACGAACGCCGACGGAAGCCCGAACGCCGAGTATTGCAAGCACTGCTTTGAGGGCGGCAAGTATACGATGGACTGTACGATGGAGCAGATGATCGATTTCTGCGCGCCCATGATGGCCGAGGCGAACCCTGAACTTACACCCGAAAAGGCAAAGGATCAGATGCGCCATTTCTTCCCGCAGCTGAAGAGATGGGCGAGTTAGGTTTAAGGAATCGAGGCACAATGGGAGAACTGCAAAAACTACCGAATATCGGCCCCGAGCTGGAGCGGCTGCTGAACATGGCGGGCATCGATTCGCCCGAGGCTTTGCGCGCGCTGGGCGCGCGCGAGGCCTTTCTGCGCCTGAAGACCGTCGATCCGGCCGCTTGCCATTCCAAGCTCTACGCGATCGGCGGCGCTGTCAAGGGCGTTCGCTGGCACGGCCTTACAGTGGAGGAGAAGAAGGAGCTTAACGAGTTTTTTGCCGCGCTGGACGAGTAAAATCGATATGTAGTATAATCCCTATCGGGTGATGCTATTTGCGGACAGCGACAGAAAAACTGCGCGGAATTAAGGCGTTCGCGCTCGATATGGACGGCACGATCTACCTCGGCGAGCGGCTGTTTCCCTTTACAAAGGCGTTTTTGGCGCGCGCGGAGGAATCGGGCCGCGGGTGCTTCTTCCTGACGAATAATTCCTCCAAGAGTACGGAGGCTTACGCGCAAAAGCTCGCGCGCATGGGTATTGAAGCGGAGCCGGAGCGCCTTATAACCTCCGGGCACGCGATGATTTCGCTTTTGAAACGCCAATTCGCCGGCAAGCGCGTGTTTTTGCTCGGTACCGAGGCGCTGAGGGCGGAATTCGCGCGCGGCGGCGTTATGCTGGACGACGACGACCCCGAGGTCGCGGTGCTGGCGTTCGATACGGAGCTGACGTATGAAAAGCTGTGTAAATTCTGCGATTGCGTGCGCGAGGGGTTGCCGTATCTCGCGACGCACCCGGATGTAAACTGCCCGATGGAATCGGGCTTTATTCCCGACGCGGGCGCGTTTATCGAGCTTGTGCGCGCCTCAACGGGCCGCGCGCCCGACTTGATCGCTGGCAAGCCGTACCGCCCTATCGTTGATGAGGTGTGTAAGCGCACGGGCTTGAAGGAGCATGAGATCGCGATGGTGGGGGACAGGCTTTACACCGACGTAAAGACCGGCCTCGACCACGGTCTGCTGTCCATTCTCGTGCTCTCCGGCGAAACGGACGCCGAAATGCTGAAAAACAGCGGCATGACGCCCGATCTGGTATTTGAATCGCTTAATGATATGATTAAATTGCTGTAGGGCGCGACGACCCGGCGCGCCGCGGCCCAAAAAACAAATCGTTTTATGATATCGCGGCCTCGGGCCCTTTTTCTTTGTCCGTCCGAATGATGACGGCGCGGGTCAATACGTCGCAATACGTAAAACTGAGCCGCGTTTCCGGCGATCCCGGCACGAGCACCGTAAAGAGCGATCTGTACGTTCCCTCCAACACGCCGGAGAGGCTCGAATGCTTCCGGCGGCCGTGGTTTGCGGTTATGTACACCTTCTCGCCGATCATTTCGCTCAAGCGCGCCTTAATCGCGTCCAGCATATCCGTACCCTTCACTGCGGCTCACTTCTTTCAGTACATATTTTGTATCTAGTGTGTCCGATATTCCGCGCTTTGATACGCGCGATTATTCGACTGCAAAAATAAACATTTTGCCGTTTGCGGTGAAAGTTATCCACATTATCCACAGAGTTATCCACCGATCGCCGTCTTACACGCTTTTTTTCGTGTGGATAAATTATTCCTGCCTCCGATTATGACGGCGTAGGGTGATTCAGCCAGCTATAAAAATTCAGCTTGACTTTATCGCGAGGGCGTGAAACACGCGCGGCTATGTATTTTTGCGTAAAGCGCGCGTAAATTTTAATACATTCATGATTATTAGATACAAAGGCTTGGCATAACGGCTTGGATCGGCCCATACATTTAAGGAGAAGGTTCAGAAAAGCGATCGTTTTTTTGGGTACCGATAAGGTAAGGAGGAAAGGGCGTATGGAACTCATTCACGATGCCCTCAGCATCGAGCGCGTAGCCGGAAGAACGCGCGCGCAGGCGATGGTAGAAGGGGAAATAATGCCGCCTGCCGGTAAAGCGGGCATGGCGAATGTATTGAGCGTCGAGGGGCGCGCGGCGGTCAACAGCCTGGAAGCGCTGGAGAACCGGCTGTCGATGGACGGTACGATCGAGCTGTTCGTAATGTACGTGGGCGACGACGAAAAGGTCGGCGGGTTTACCTCGTCGTCGGGCTTCAAGCATTCCGTCGAGGTGCAGGGCGTAGCGCCGGGAATGCGGGCGGGCGCCGTACCATCGCTCCAATCGCTCGATTTTACGCTCTCGGATGAGCGCTCGCTCCGCGTGCGCGCGGTCATCGACCTGGACTGCACCGTCGTGGAGAAGGCCGTCATAGACGCGATGCAGGGCGCATCGGACATCAAGGACCTCGAAATCAAGGCGCTGGAGCTGAAGCTCCTGGAGAGCGGCGAGGACGTCGATACAAACCAGGCCCTGCGCGAGAACGTCAGGATCCCGCAGGGACTTCCGCCTCTGGGCGCCGTGTTGTATTCGACGGCGAACCCGCGCATAACGAGCCTTTCGATCGAGGACAGCAAGGCGGCGGTGGAGGGCGAGGTGCGCATAATGACGCTCTATACCTCCGACGACGATTCGCACGCGCCGCTTACGCAGGTTCAGCATACGCTGCCCTTCGGCCAAATCGTCTCGATCGATCCGAACGCGAAGGAGGCGGGCGTCGATCTTTGCGTTCGCGATATAAAGGTCATCCCGGCGGAGGACGAGAACCGCAATATACTCGAAATCGAAGCGATGCTCGGGATGAAGATTACGCCGAAGAAGCGCGTCGTGGCGCGGGCGCTTACGGACGCGTATTCGCCCAGCAGGAACGTGAGCGCCATACAGAACCGCTTCGAGCTACGCCAGGGGGTTGCGGAGGGTACGGGGCGCTGCATGATACGCGATTCCGTCGCCGTGCCGGAAGGAATGCCGACGGCCATGCGGGCGCTGTATCTGACGGCGTGCCCGGTCATCACGAACGCGGAGGCCGTCGAAGACAGGCTGGCGCTCTCGGGCGTATTGTTCTCGCGCGTGGTATACGCCTGCCGCGAAGGCAAGCTGCACGGCTTCAGCGCCGAGCTGCCGCTCCGCGCGGAGATCGAGGTGCCCGGCATGACGGATAACATGGAGGCCGCGGCTTCGGCGCTGTGCGAGAGCGCGGTGGTATCCGGCTCCGGGGACGCGCTGGATGTCAAGATCACGCTCGAATGCACGGGCAAGGGATTTACGACGGACAGAGCCAATATCCTAACCGGCCTCGAGGAGCTGGAGCTCGAAAACCGCGAGGCGGGCGTGATGGTTTACTTCACGGGCAAGGGCGAGACGCGCTGGGATATCGCCAAGCGCTTCCGCATCCCGCAAAGCGAGCTCCAAGCCTGCAACCCCGATCTCCCGGAGCATCTGCAAAGCGGCGAGAAGGTGCTGTTACTGCTCAGGAATTGAAAAAATTATTGAATTTCGATAAAAAAGAGGCTTCGCCCACTATACGGCGGGCCTTTTTTCTGTTACTATAATTTATTGGAGGGGTTCCCCGCCAAATGTTTCCACATGCTGGAAAAGGAGACTCTGAATGCGTATAAACGCGTTTGCGAAGATAAATTGGACTTTGGAGGTCGCCGGAAGGCGATCGGACGGCTATCATAACCTCGATACTATAATGCAGAGCGTTTCACTCCATGATACGCTCAAAATCGAACGTTCTGATGTGATCGACGTGCGGGTGCGCTCAAAAGGCGTCCCCAACGGAACGGCGAACCTGGCGCACCGAGCGGCGGAGGCCTATTTCGCGGCGGCGGGGATCGATGGAGGGGCCTTAATCCATATTACCAAGCGCATCCCATCCGCGGCGGGGCTAGGCGGCGGCAGCACGGACGCGGCGGCGGTCTTGCGCGCGCTGGAAGAGCTCTACGAACCCCTTGGCGACGAAAAACTGAAGAAGGCCGCCGTCTCCATCGGCGCGGACGTTACATTCTGCCTGTACGGGGGGCTTGCGCGCGCGACGGGCATCGGTGAAATCCTCGAAGCGCACGAAGCGGGGCGCGTGTGGCTGCTTCTGGTAAAGCCAGCGCGCGGCGTGCCGACCGCGGAGGTGTTCAGCCGGCTTGAACTGCCTCCGGCGCGGCAATCAGTAACGCCCCAAGCGCTCGAAGCGCTCAAGCGCGGCGACCTGCGCGAGCTGTCCGGCTCTCTTTTCAACGAGCTGGAACGCGTCGCCGGAGCGATGGTTCCTGAAATTATACAAATAAAGCGCGAGCTGCTGGAGCGCGGCGCGCTGGGCGCGTCGATGACGGGCAGCGGCAGCTGCGTCTTCGGCGTATTTGAAGACGAAAAAAGCGCGTTAGCCGCGCTGCCTCATTTTCAACATATGGATTTCGCGATGGTTGTGCATACATTGTAGGGGCGGCCTTTGGCCGTCCGCAGAATATCGAATAGCGCCTCGTTTTTACGGACGGCCAAAGGCTGCCCCTACAGCTCGAACACCTCAATCCGGCCGCGGCCAGCGCGCTTCGCGCGGTACATAGCTTCGTCGGCCGACTGAATAGCCGCCTCAAAGCCCCGGTCAAGGAGCGAAAGGCCGCTGGCCACGCCTATGCTCACCGTGAATTTTAGCTTTGGATGTTCTTCAAAATGCGCTTGGTTTACTTCGTCCATGATGCGCTGCGCGACGCGTTCCGCCGTCTCCTTGTCGGAGCGCGACAGCAGCACGACGAATTCCTCGCCCCCGTACCGGCAGCTCAAATCGCTTTCGCGCAGACATTTATCTATGATCGACGCCAGCCGCGCCAGCACGGTGTCTCCAAAGGCGTGGCCGTAGCTATCGTTTACGCGCTTGAAATAATCGATATCGAGGAACAGCACGGCGAAGGGAATCCGATAGCGCTTGCAATTTCTATAAATAGCCGCCGCCGCTTCCAGAAACGCGTGCCGGTTCGTCGCGCCGGTCACACGATCCGTCGTAGCCATGAGCAGCAGCGCTTCGTCGGCATAATTCTTCAGAATCAAGGCGTAGGCGGGCAGGGAGATGATGAGCTGCAGGAGCTGGGTGAGGAACGTGACCGAGTGCAGGATATTCGACGCCAGTATACCGGCGTTTTGATTTTGCAGGCCGTATACAGCCCTGCCCAGCAGCAGCAGCAGGAAGATACAGTAGAGCATGGCGGTCGATTTGGTAAACGCGCTGGAATCGCGGGAAACGAGCATACGAAAGACGGGCAGCGCCATGATGGCGACCACGCCGATAGACGCCGTCGTTATGCGGATGCCGCCCAGCGGGAAGATGAACTCAACCGCGTTGAAGATTATAATGGTGATAATCAAAATAACGCGCAGCAGCCGGTCGGTGAAGGGGGAGCTTTCGTTGATGACCCGCAATATGGCTTGCGCTTCAAAAAAGAAGCCGACGAGCAGCAGCGTGTTCCCGATATTGACCGAGAGCCAGTCTGGAAGGATATCGCGGCCCGAGGCCACGAGGTAATAGATCATATGGCACAGCCGCGCGATAATCAGGAACAGCGTCAAATGCTGTTCTTTTAGAAGCCGGCTTCTTTGGCGATAGATAATAAGGAAGACAAGCGAAATAGCGTTCCCCCAAAATAGCGTGGGAAACAGGGAGTTAATATCGATAAAATAAATTTTCTCCAAAGCAGCCTTCCCAATGTTCACTTTCTATCTTATTATATCGTCACATAACTGTGCAAGACAAGCGGACTCTGCAAATAATATGTAAAATATTACAGGGTAGGCTGTGACAGCAAACATTTAATTCCACGGCAAGAAGGAAATGTTATTGGGATTATGGAAATGATATAATATTGATAGTATTAAGAGCGGGAGGGCATCATGCATTGCGTTAAAAAGATCACAGAAGACCTTATATGGGTAGGCGCGAACGATCGGCGGCTGGCCATGTTCGAGGGCGTCTACTCGGTTCCAAAGGGCGTGTCGTACAACGCGTACCTGCTTTTAGACGAAAAAACCGTGCTGTTCGATACCGTCGATAAGGCCGTGCGGCGCCGCTTTTTGGAGAATGTCGCCGAAGCGCTGGACGGCAGAACGCTCGACTACCTGATCGTGCAGCATATGGAGCCGGATCATTCCGCCGTGCTGGAGGAGCTGCTTACGCGCTATCCGGGGATAAAGCTCGTAGGCAACGCCAAGACGCTCGCCTTCATAAAGCAGTTCTTCGATTTTGAGCCGGACGCGCTTGTGGTGCAAGAGAACGACGTGCTGGACACGGGGAAGCACAAGCTCCATTTCATCATGGCGCCTATGGTGCATTGGCCGGAGGTCATGGTTACCTACGATTCTACGGATAAAATACTCTTTTCGGCGGACGCCTTTGGCTGCTTCGGGGCGCTGAACGGCGCGCTCTTCGCCGACGAGGTGGATTTTAATAGAGACTATCTGGATGAGGCGCGGCGCTACTACGCGAATATCGTCGGCAAATACGGCCAGCAGGTGCAGGCGCTGCTGAAGAAAGCCTCGGCCGTGCCCATTGAGATGATCTGTCCGCTGCACGGCTTCGTATGGCGGAATCGCCTTGCCGATTTCATTACCAAATACGCGCTTTGGAGCGAGTATCAGCCGGAGGAGCAGGGCGCTATGATCGCCTACGCGTCGGTCTACGGCAATACCGAAAACGCCGCGGAAATCCTCGCGTCCCAGCTGCGCGAAAGGGGCGTCGCGGCGGTCATGTACGACGTTTCGGTTACGCCCGTATCCGAGATTATCGCGGCGGCTTTCAAGTGGAGCCATCTCGTATTCGCGTCTACCACCTATAACGCCGGGATATTCGTAGCGATGGAGGACCTTTTGAGCGACCTCGCGGCGCACAACATCCAAAACCGCACCGTCGCCATAATCGAAAACGGCTCGTGGGCGGCGACGAGCGGCGGCCTGATCCGCAAGAAGCTGGAGGGCTGCAAGGATATCAAGATTCTCGAGCAAACGCTGAGCCTGAAATCCAGCCTAAAGGCCGGGCAGCTGCCGGAGCTTAGCGCCATCGCGGACGCTATAGCGGGCGATTTTAGGCGCGAATCCGGCGTGGCGGCGGGCGGCGGGGCGGTCGATACAGCGGCGATGTTTAAGCTCTCCTACGGTCTGTTCGTACTGACCGCGAGAGACGGCGCGAAGGATGCCGGCTGCATCATCAATACCGCCACGCAGATTACGGATAAGCCTCTTCGGCTGTCGATCGCCGTGAATAAGGCCAACTACACACACGACGTGATCATAAAAACGGGGGCGTTTAACCTTTCGGTGCTCTCCGAGAGCGCGCCGTTCAGAATATTTCAGCAATTCGGCTTCAGCAGCGGGCGGGATACCGACAAATTCGCGGAATGCGGCTACAGCGCGCGCGCCGCGAACGGCATCCGATATGTGCCGGAGCATACGAACGCCATGATCGCCTGCAAGGTGAGCCAAGCCTACGACTACGGCACGCACACGGTCTTTGTGGCCGACGTGACGGAGGCGCTGACGCTCTCCGGCGAGCCGAGCACGACCTACCAATACTATTTCGACCATATCAAGCCCAAGCCCCAGCCGCCGAAGGAGGCGAAGGCGGGCTTCGTGTGCAAAATCTGCGGCTATGTCTATGAAGGCGACGTGCTGCCGGAGGATTTCATCTGCCCGCTGTGCAAGCACGGGGCGGCGGATTTTGAGCGGATGTGATCGGGCAGTATTGACTTTCATGAATAATCCAGTTAAAATTAGGATATAAAAGAGGAGAGTGCGCGAACACTCTCCCCGCACAAGCCGCGCAAAGGGCGGAAGGCTTGCGGGATCGAAGAATAACCCGTTTACCTCAGTGCATAGTGGGGCGGGTTATTTCTTTTTTCCGACGCTCAGAATCAAAATAACCAGTGTTCCGAATGCTAACATCAAAGACATTGCTTCGAAAACACTCATGGCATCACCTCCTTTCAGAGGCAAGCCAACCGCCCTTATGCGCTCATGTGCAAAGCAATTTTACCATAAATAATGTATTTAGACAGTTGTTGTCGTTTTATATACGCTAAAAATTAAAATAATGATACCATATAAAACTATAATGCTCTGTCGGCTGCGCCGACAGAGCATTAGTTGTAATAGAAAACCCCCGGCTGTGCCGGGGGTTCCAAAAAGCTTTAGCTATGCAAAGACTCCTTTTGCTATACTACAATAGGTTTGCCAGCCGCAA
>QMCE01001757.1_pt1 | contig 11972 bp, 12 predicted proteins | sample 1821851 | NCBI WGS metagenome assembly QMCE01 (sample SAMN09453174, study PRJNA476694) | Termite gut metagenome, whole genome shotgun sequencing project. | isolation source: worker | host: Odontotermes sp. | place: South Africa:Pretoria | collected 2016-01-28
GCTTCCGGTTGGAATGTACGACGACGATGGTCGCCACCAGCAAGGCGGCGACGAGGCCGACGCCGACGATCCAAATCGTCAGGGAATAAAGATCCACGAACTACCTTCTTCGATCATGACGACGCCTGATAGCGTCGTCGAGACGGTTTGGGACACCGATCCCCGCGAACACGAGGCCTGCCGCTTCGCGCACCTCACCCTACCGGGTTCAGCGGTTGTCCCATTCTCCGGACGCGGCACCATCTGGGTCGCCCCGGCCCGCCCTCAGCGCCCGCCGGGTGGACTGACGGGTCAGTTCTGGTCGCTTCTGTCGCTGGCCGACGCGGCGCTACGCGGCACCGGAATGTTCTCGACGAAAGTCTGGAGTTTAGCCGGCGGATCGGCCTGCCCGTTGAGCTGGCGTCCGGTACGTGCGAGGAACAACGCGAACTCAGATGGATCATCGGCGGGCTTGCTCCGCAAGCCGATGGATGCGATCAAGATGATGAGGAGGGCAATCACGAGAATGACGGCCATGAGAATCACGGCAAGCGGCATCGGAATAGACCCCTTTCGCTGAATCGTCTTGCGCTGGACCAACTTTACGCGTCGCGCAAGCGTTGGCTGATGACGGTCGACACGCCGTCGGACCGCATCGTCACGCCGTACAGCGCGTCCGCGATCTCCATCGTGCGCTTCTGGTGCGTGATGACGAGCAACTGGCTCGTCGCTCGCAGCTCTTCGTAGATCTCCAGCAGGCGGCCGAGGTTCATGTCGTCCAGCGCGGCCTCCACCTCGTCGAGGATGTAGAACGGGCTGGGACGGGCCTTGAACAAGGCCACCAGGAAGGCGACGGCCACGAGCGAGCGCTCGCCGCCCGACAGCAGCGACAGTCGCTTGACCTTCTTGCCCGCCGGACGGGCCTCGACGTCGACCCCCGTCGTCAGCCACTGGCCCGGCTCCGTCAGGAGGAGACGTCCTTCGCCGCCGGGGAAGAGCCGCTGGAAAGCCGTCTCGAACTCGCGCGCCACATCGTCATAGGCGGCGGCGAACACCTCCTGCATGTGGGCGTCGACCTCGTCGATGATGCCCACGAGATCGGCCCGGGTCTTGCGCAGATCCTCCAACTGCTCGGACAAGAAGGCGTGCCGCTCCTGCATCGCGTCGAATTCTTCGAGAGCCAGCGGGTTCACTTTGCCCAGCACGGCCAGATCGCGTTCGGCGGCCCGCAGGCGCTTCTCCTGCTCGGCCCGCACGTACTTGACGGACGACGGCTCGCCGCCGTCTTCCTCCGCCGGGACGGGGACGGGCTTGTCCGGCCCGAATTCCGCGACCAACGCCTCTGGCTCGTAGCCGAGGTCGGCCATCGCCTTCTCGGCGATAGTCTCCAGCCGCATCTGCTGTTGCGCCCGGCTGACCTCGTCACGATGCGCCGAATCGACCAGGCTCTCGAACTGAGACGCCAACTCCCGCCCTGTCTTGCGCGCGGCGGTCAACTCCTGCTCGGCGGCGGTGCGGCGGCCCTGTGCGTCCACCCGGGCCTGTTCGGCCAGCACCAGCGACGAGGCGATGCGTTCGACGAGCCAAGCGGCCGCGACCGACACGGCCTTCGCCGCTTGGGCGTCGCGCTCAGCCTGTTCCCGGCGCAACTGCGCTTTCGCCCGGGCGTCGCGCTCAGCCTTGGCCGCGTGCACAAGCGAATCAGCCCGGCCGGCCAGGGCCCGCGCCCGTTCTTCCACCGTCCGCAGGGCGAGCCGGGCCTCCATCTCGGCGGACCGCGCCGCCTGCGCCTCGCTGTCGCACCGGTCCCGCTCCGACGGATCGGCATCGGTCACCTCGACGTGTTCGCTGGCCCGTTCCAGGCGTTCCTGCACCTGTTCCAGGCTGGCGAGGCTGGTCTTCTTCTGATCTTCCATGGCCGCGATCGACGCGTCGTACTTTTCCGTCTCTGACGCCGCCGCCCGCAACTCCTGATTGAGCGCGCTGGCCTCCTCCGCGAGCGCGGCGTGCCGGGCGTCGGACTCGTTGAGCCGGGCGAGCGCCGCCTCGGCCTGGCCGTTCGCGTCCGCCAACGCCGCCTCGTTCTCGGCGAGCGCGAACCGCAGGCGCTCCGCCTCGGCCTGAGCTCGTTCAAGATGCTCCCGGGCCTCGTCCAGGGCCGCCTGCGCTTCGATGAGGGACGGCTTCGCCGACGAGCCGCCCACAGTGAACCACGAGCTGAGCACGTCCCCGTCGCGTGACACCGCGATCAGTTCAGGCAGCGCCGCCACCAACTGGCGCGCGGCGGCGAGGTCGTCGACGAGGGCGACTTTGAACAACAGCCGTTCCAACGCCGGACGCAGCTCAACCGAACACGTGATCACGTTCACCGCGTACCGGGCTCCACCGGGCAGCGCAGGCCATGAGGCCACGTCGCCGCCCACGGCCCCGCCGAGCAGCATGCCGGCCCGCCCCAGATCCTCGGCTTTCAGGTGGCCGAGCGCGGCGACCGCGCTGTCGAGGCCCACCAACGCCACGGCGTCCGATGCCTGGCCGAGCGCAGCGGACACAGCCGTCTCGTCGCCTTTCGGGACGGTGATGAGCGCGGCCACCGAGCCGAGCACACCGTCCAGCTGGCCGGCGGACGCTAGCAAAGCGCCCCCGGCATCTTTGCGTTCCATGCCCATGGCGAGAGCGTCGACACGGGCGCTCACCGCCGCCCGTTCGGCCGTCGCCGCCCGTTCGGCGCCGCGCAACTCCTCCAACTGCTGGGTGAACGTCGCCACCTGGACCTCGGCGGCCTCGTACGCCGCGTCGAGACCCGATTCGCCCGCGCTCCACGAGGCGAGACTGGTTTCCAAGCCGGCGAACGAGCGTTTAGCCACGGCGGCGCGTTCTCCGGCCTGCGCCTTCGCCTCTTGGAGCCGCTCGATCTCAGCCTCGGCGAACTCGCAGCGGCTGCGCAGCGTGTTGACCTCGCCACCCAACCTGGCCAGACCCTCGCGCCGGTCGGCGATGGCACGCTGCTCCGCCTGATAGCGCCGTTCCGCGTCCACCCGCGCGGCTTCCGTCTGCGCCACGGACGCGGTCGCGCGCTCCAAGACCTCCGCCTTCTGCGCCACCTCTTCCCGCAGAGCCGCCTCAGCCTCGCGGACAGACGCCGCCTCGCGTTCGATCGCCTCCGGGTCGCGGCCAGGCCGCTCGTCGCTGCCCACCTGGACGGCGGTGCGCAGCCGCTCGTCTGCGATCGCCGCGGTGGCGGAGGCACGCTCCCGCAGACCGGCGAGCGCGTACCAGGTCTCCTGCGCCCGCGTCAGTTCCGGCATGGCCGCGGCCGCCGCCGTCTCAGCCTCGCTTTCGGCCTGCCGGGCCCGCGCCAGGGCGTCTTCCAGGCTGGCGCGCCGGGCGCGCACCGCAGCCTCGGCGGCCATGTCCGATTCGAGCGCTTGCGACGCGGCCACATAGTCGTCAGCCAGCAGACGCGCCCGCGCGTCGAAGACGGTCGACTGGATGGTGGCGGCCTTTCGCGCTACCTCCGCCTGCCGCTCCAGCGGCTTCAACTGGCGCCGAATCTCGCCGAGCAGGTCGGAGAGGCGGTGGAGGTTTGCGGCGGTCGCTTCCAGCTTGCGCTCAGCCTTCTCCTTGCGCTTGCGGTGTTTGAGGACGCCAGCGGCCTCCTCGATGAACTCCCGCCTGGTCTCTGGCGTCGCGTTGAGAATCGAGTCAAGGCGGCCCTGCCCCACGATGACGTGCATCTCCCGCCCGATGCCGGAGTCGGACAGCAGCTCCTGGACGTCGAGCAAGCGCGACGGCGTGCCGTTGATGGCGTAGTCGGAACCGCCGGAGCGGAACATCGTGCGCGAGATCGTCACTTCGGTGTAGTCGATCGGCAGCGCGCCGTCCGTGTTGTCGATCGTCAGCAGCACCTCCGCGCGGCCCAGCGGCGGCCGTCCGGAAGTGCCGGCGAAGATGACGTCTTCCATCTTGCCGCCGCGCAGCGTCTTCGCGCCTTGTTCCCCCATGACCCAGCTGAGCGCGTCCACCACGTTCGACTTGCCCGACCCATTCGGCCCCACGATGCAGGTGATGCCCGGCTCGAACGCCAGCGTCGTCGAGGACGCGAACGATTTGAACCCGCGGAGCGTCAAGGTCTTGAGGTACACCTACACCACCTCGGGCTTAGAAGGCTTCAGTCCGTCGACATGGGCGTGGCGGTTGCGGACGAACCGGAACGTCCACACCTTGTTGAGCACGAAATTGATGGGGGTCACGCACACGATCATGATCAGGTTGGCCCAGTAATACTTGTTGCGCAGCCCGGAGGAGTCGTCGAACACGCTGCTCGGCAGCTCGATCGGGGACGTCGGGTTCATGAGCGCGGTCATGATGAGCAGGCCGATGCACTGCGCCACCAGCCCGACCACGAGGAACGGCCAGTATTCGTGCCACATCGCCGCGCGTTTGCCGGTGCGGAACGTCCAGTAGCGATTCAGCATGAAGTTGACGAAATTCGCCGCCAGGAACGCGACCACCGAATAGACGTGGTAGTTGCGGACATTGAACACGGTGAACGGGATCTGCCACAACGCGTTCTCCCGGTCGATGGCGAACTCGTCTCGGAAGAAGACGTTCAAAGCGACGACGACCGCCTGGTTGACGACGACGCCGACGAGACCGACGGCGCCAAAGCGGACAAACTGGAAGATGCTTGTCCGAAAGCGCGCGTACAGCTCAGAGATGCTCACAGTAGAAATACCTTACCGGGCGCTGCCCGTCACGATGAGTGGGTTCCGCCCCGATCGTCTCCACCTCGGGCATCTGAGGCATCAGGCCGGACGAACCCCAGATTTGGCCGGTGGCCTGCTGCTCAGCTCGTGGAACGCCGCCTCCGCGGCCCCCTGTTCGGCCTGCTTCTTGCTTGTGCCGTTGCCGGGCGACGACCTCCAGCCGTCATCAAGCGTCACGACCGCCCGGAAGCGCTTGTCGTGATCGGGGCCCGTCTCTTCCAACTCGTAGGTGGGGACGCACAAACCCAGTTGGGCGCACAGTTCTTGCAGACTCGTCTTCCAGTCGAGACCGGCGCCCATGGTCTCAGCCTCGTCGACAAGCGGGTCGAAAAGATGATGGACGAAGCGGGTAACGGCGTCGCGCCCGGCCGACAACAAGATCGCCCCAATGAACGCTTCCATCGAGTCGGCCAGAATGGACGCCTTCTCCCGGCCCCCCGTGGCGAGCTCCCCCTTGCCGAGTTTGAGCTCGTCGCCGAGGTCGAGGGTGCGGGCGACCCGCGCGAGGGCATGCGAATTGACCACCGCCGCGCGCAGCTTCGCCAGCCGCCCTTCGGGATAGTCGGGATAACGCTGATAGAGATGCTCTGTCACGATCACGCCCAACACGGCGTCACCCAAGAACTCCAGCCGCTCATTGTGCGGCAAGCCCCCCGCCTCGTACGCGTAGGAACGGTGCGTGAAGGCAAGCTCATATAGCTGGGGATCAATGTCGATGCCCAGCTGCGTCAGCAACTCAATTGCGCGACTCAACGCGCTGTCGTCCGCCCGATGGCTTATGGTTCGAGAACCTGGCGACGATTGGCCCGCGGCCCATACTGACCGCACTGCGGGCAGGCGGTGTGTGGCAGGTGCTTGGCCCCGCACGCGGCATTCGCGCACGTCACGAGCGTCGGTGCGGACGTCTTCCACTGTGCCCGCCGCGCACGTGTGTTCGCGCGAGACATCCTCCGTTTCGGAACTGCCACTTCTACTCCTCAATCTGTTCTCTGGTTTCCCCAGAATAGTCGTCTTCACCCGTCGCGGGCGAACCCACGTTCAATTCGGTGAGCGCAGCCCACCTCGGATCGACAGCCGCCCCATGCGTGTGGCCGGGATCGCGGTTCAAATCAGCCCCGCACGTCGGGCACAACCCGGCGCAATCCGGCCGACACAACGGCGTGAACGGCAAGTCGAGCACCACCGCGTCCCTCAAGACCGGTTCGAGGTCGATCAACTCGCCCTCGACGCGGCTGGCTTCGGGATCGTCCAGCTCCTTGTCGGGATAGCAGAAGAGCTCCTGAAGATCGATCACCTCGCGTGAGGCGATGTCTTCCAGGCAGCGCGCGCAGCTTCCTGACAGCTCGACCGTCGCCGTTCCCGTGACCAAGACCCCTTCCACCACCGACTCCAGCAACAAGTCGAGGCCGATGGGCGAACCAGGCGTCACGCCGATCACGGAAATGCCGATGCCATCCGGCGCACAAGCGACTCGCTCGACCCGTTTGCTCGCTCCGGCGGCCCGTCGCAGATCGTGGACATCGACCACGAGATCAGAACGGACGTCGGGCATGCGGCCAGGCACGGCAAGCTCCTTCCACACGGCACGACAGCGTCATTACCAAAGGAGAACCCTACCGTGCCCGCCCGCCCGGCTCAACCAGCCGTCGCGTCACAGCGCCAAACGAGGCAACGCCTGGGTGTCGGTCTCATCGAGTTTCGACCGGCGCGCCAGATGGGCGCGCATCGTCGCGACCTGGTTTTGCGTCTTTTGCAGGCTCGCCTCGAACATGGCGATCCGCTGGTCGACGAACGCGTCGGTCTCCCGCTGCAATTCTTCCGCCTCTTGAACGGAGCGCGCCTCTAGGGCGGTCGCCTTGCGCTTGGCGAGTTCCATGACCTGCGTCTGGCTGGCGAGGAAATCGGCCTTGTCCTCAGCGGCCTTGATGATCTGAGCGGCCTCATCCTGGGCGCGCTGAATCATCTCAAGTGAGGTGGCGGTGACGCGTGCCGCCTCACTGGTGTCGGTCACGAGGGCCTGCGACGCTTGCTCGACGAGAGCGAGCGCCTCCGCCCGGTTCACCATGCACGACGCCGACATCGGCACCGACCGCGCACCTCTGATGAGGCTGTCCAGCCTGTCCAATATGGTCCGAGTGTTGTCGTCAGACATCAGCACTCCTATCGTCGGTGGCCATGCGCCTGAGCCGGTCGGATACCACGGACGGCACGAACGCCGACACGTCGCCGCCGTGACGAGCCACGTCGCGCACGAGTGTAGACGAAATCGTGCCCCATTCCCGCGACGCGGGCAGCAGCACCGTCTCGACGCCGCCGATCTCGCTGTTCACATGCGCCATCTGCAGCTCATAGTCGAAGTCAGACGCGAACCGCACGCCTTTGACGACGACCGACGCGCCCTGGACGCGGCAGAAGTCGGCGAGCAGGCCCGTCATCGGCATCGCCCGGACGCGCGGCAGATCTGCCGCGGCTTGGCTGACCAGGTCCAATCGTTCATCGAGAGAGAACAGGTAACTCTTCATCAGGTTGTCGCCCACTGCGACGATAACATCGTCGAACAGCCTCGACGCCCGCGCGAGGACATCAAGATGGCCGTACGTCACCGGGTCGAACGACCCTGGGCAGACGGCAATCATATATTCCCTTTCGTCGCCAGATGGAGAGCGGTTTCACCGTAGACCCGATCCGCCAGAACCTCCACTCCGGTCGGCCAAACCGGCGCTCGACCACGGGTGGACCGCTCGACGACGACCAAGCCACCGGCGGCCAGCCAGCCATGATGGACCAAGGCGGCGACAAGCGCGTCCACCGTCTCGGTCGGCACGGCGTACGGCGGGTCGGCCCACACGATGTCGAACGCCTGCGACGCCGGGCCGGCCGCCAGCGCTTCAACCGTCTTAACGAGCAGGGTGAGGCGCAACCCGGTCTCCGCGGCGTTCCGACGGATCACCTGCGCCGCCCGCCTGTCGGATTCGACCGCCCAGACCGCTGAAGCGCCCCGGCTCGCGGCTTCCAGCGCGATCGCTCCGGAGCCCGCGTACAGGTCGAGAAAGGCCAGACCGGCCAGCGCTTCGTCGGCGGGCGCCCCAGCCGTCCCGGCCCAGCCGCTGATGACGGAGAACGCGGCCTCGCGCACGCGGTCGGCCGTCGGACGCGTGGCTGCGCCCGACGGCGTGGCGAGCCGCCGCCCCCCGGCCGTCCCTGCGATGATGCGAGTCACCCTGCCAGGGTAACCAATCGACCGGGCGTGCCGACAGCCCCTCAGCCATCTTCTGGTCGGTCTCGTGACAAATCTCGTCACGCCGATTCCCGTCCCGGCCCACGCTGGACCGCGCCGAGACACCCGGAGCCAGTCAGCTTCGTTCCAGCCAATCGCCGTCGGACAGCTGCTCGGTGGTCCGGATCGCGTCGACGAAGCCCGGCGTCTCGCAGCCGGGATCGCGCCGCACCGCCTCCTCCGCCAGCTCGCGCGCCCGTCCGATGAGATCGGCGTGGTCGAGCACCCGCAGCAGGCGCAGCGACGAATGGGTCCCCGATTGCGACGCGCCCAGCACGTCGCCTTCCCGCCGCTGGGCGAGGTCGAGCTCGGCCAACGCGAAGCCATCCCTCGTCGAGGCGACCGCGTCCAGCCGCTCACGGCCCGGCTCGCCGGGCTGAGCGTGGGTGATCAGCAGGCACACCCCGGGATAAGCGCCACGTCCGATGCGCCCACGCAACTGGTGCAACTGCGAGATGCCGAAGTGGTCCGCGTCCCAGATCACCATCATCGTGGCGTTCGGCACGTCGACGCCGACTTCGACCATCGTGGTGGCGACGAGCACGTCGATCTCCCCCGCCGAGAACGCCGCCATCGCCTCGTCTTTGGCCTCGGCGGGCAGTTGCCCGTGCAGCACGCCGACGGTCAGTCCGGCCAAGGGGCCGTCGCGCAGTTGGTCCGCCAGCTCGACGACGCCCAAACCGTCGCCACGCTCTTTGCCGCCGATGCGGGGGCAGACGACGAACGCTTGGCGTCCGATGGCCACCTCCTCGCGGATGCGTTCCCAGGCCCGGTCGACCCAGGCGGGCTGTCGCACCGCGTCGACCACCACCGTGCTCACAGCGGCCCGACCGGCGGGTATCTGGGTCAACGTGGAGACCTCCAGATCGCCGAACACCGTCATGGCGACCGAACGAGGGATGGGCGTCGCCGTCAGCACGAGCGTGTGCGGTTTCGCGTCCGCCTTGCTCGCGAGCACCGCCCGCTGCTCGACGCCGAAGCGGTGCTGCTCGTCCACCACGACGAGGCCGAGGTCGGCGAACTGCACCCGATCGGACAACAGGGCATGAGTGCCCACCACGATGCCGGCCTCGCCGCTGGCGATGCGCAGCAGCGTGTTGCGCCGGCCCACGGCCGTCATCGACCCGGTGAGCAGCGCGACGTCCGTCGCCATGTCAGGCGCCCCCAGCATGCGGCCACCGCCGAGGTCGCCGAGCAAGCTTTTGATCGTGTGGAAGTGCTGCATGGCGAGCACCTCCGTCGGCGCGATGAACACGGCCTGCCCGCCGGAGTCGAGCACGGCGAGCATGGCCCGGAGCGCGACGAGCGTCTTGCCGGAGCCGACCTCGCCTTGCAGCAGGCGTTGCATCGGCCGGTCGCAGGCGAGGTCGGCTTCGATGACGCGCCCGACCTCCGCCTGGCCACCGGTCAACGCGAACGGCAGCCGCGCGTCGAACGTGTCCAACAGGCCGCCCGGGACGCGCCCCCTGGGGACCGCCCGATTCGTCAAGGCGTCGTGCCGCCGGTAGGCCATGGTGAGCTGAGTCGACATCGCCTCGTCGAACAAGAGCCGGTGCGCGCCGCGATCCGCGTCGGCGAGGTTGTCGGGCCGGTGCACGTAGGCGAAGGCGGTGCGGAGATCCACCACGCCGGCCTCCTCGCGCAGCCAGGCGGGCCACGGGTCGTCGAACGGCGGCAGCCCGTCCAGCGCCAGCCGGGCGCATTCCGCGATCTTCCACGTCGGCAGCTTGGCGGTGGCGGGATACAGGCCCACCAGCCCGGACTGCGCGATCTGGGCCATCCGGGTCTTCTCCTCCGACGTGGCGAGGATGTGGCCGTCCTCGTCCAGCATGGCGAACTCCGGGTGGGTCATCTGCAGGTCGTCCCGGAAACGTCCCACCTTGCCGACGAAGACGCCCGCCACGCCCAGATGCAGTTGTTTGTCCCACCACGCCAGGAGGTGGTCGGCGCCGAAGAAGGTGAGGTTCAACCGCCCGTGCCCGTCGGTGACGACGGCCTCCAGCCGGCCCGACGCGCGCTTCGAAGCGTGCGATCCGGCCCGTATCTGGGTGGACACGACCCGCGCGATGATGGCGACGTGCTCCCCCTCGGCGATCGTCGCCAGGTCCGTCATGTCCGTGCCGCTCAGGTAACGACGCGGCACGTGCCGCAGCAAGTCGCTGACGGTCTCAATGTGAAGGGCTTGGAAGGCCTTGGCGGTCTTGTCGCCCAGGACGGTCGCGAGCGGCTCGTCGAGCGCAGCATAGACCGGCGTCCGCCAGCCGCTCAGCTCAAAATCCACCTGAGCAGCCTAACGCGCCGCCGCCTCCCCCGGCTCCGGGCACAGCAAAAAGGCCCGCCACGGCGGGCCTTGAATTGCTTGGATCAGCGGGAGACGCATCCCGCCTTGAGGCACGAGGTGCACACGTTGATGTGCTTCGGTGTGCCCGCCACCACAGCGCGCACACGCTGGATGTTCGGATTCCAACGGCGCAGGGTCTTCTTCTTCGACCAGGGCACGTTGTGACCGAAGCCCGGGCCCTTGCCACAGATTTCACACACAGCAGCCACTGCTCTCACTCCTTGTTCACCATTGGTTGAAGGCCGTCCGACGACGGCCGTTCCGAAACGACCTCCATACGATACCCGATCCGCGCCTTGAGCGCCTAATCAGCACACGCATCGGACATCGCCGCTGGACGGATCACCCCTTGTTCAGATAGTCGAGCAACTCAGACCGTCGGTGGATGCCCATTTTGTCGTAGATGTGCTGCACGTGGCTGTTGACCGTGTGCGGCGAGATGACGAGCTTCTCGGCCACCACCGACGCGCTGTAGCCCCGGCCGAGGAGGCCGACGATCTCCGTCTCCCTGGCGGAAAGTTGGAACGCGTCGGCCGTCCGCTCGATCAGTTTCTCCCATTCGGACGTGTCCTGGGGCGTCCGCACGAGGTCGTTGATCGTGTATTCCTGCCGAACGAGCGGGATGAGCAGACCGGCGAGGATCGCGGAGAAGACCAGGAGCGTCGGGGCCGTCCACGACTCCAGCAGGCCGGGTGTGCGCTCGTAGGTCAGGGCCAACATGTTGCCCAGGCAGTCCCCCAGCCGGATCGCGACGATGCTCAACCCGAAAGCCGCCGCCGACGGCAGGTAGCCGCTGAGCGTCAGACGCGCCATATAGGTGATGAACAGCACCTCGAAGACCGACGAGACGGCCAGCGCCAACAGGAAGGCCACGAGATTCGGAACGGCGTCCAGCGTGGTCAGCAGGCAGGCCACGATGACGAGGAACAGCAGCCAGGGGAAAAGCCGGAAAACCGTCGACCGTGTCGGCGACAAGAATCGCAGAAGGGCGACGCCCAAGATCAGCACGGCGCCGACGGCGACGCCGAGGGTGAAGCAGCGGGCCACGTCGGGCAGATCGCTCCATGGCACGATGGCGACCACGAAATAGCTGATGAAGGCCGCCACGAAGGAGATCGCGGTGACGGGCTAAATGCGATTTGCGCGCGTGAGATTTGAACTCACAGCGAGCGTTGCACCGTCTCCACCCGGTAGCATTCGATGATGTCGCCGACCTTCATGTCCTGGTAGTTCTCGAAGGCCATGCCGCATTCCTGGCCGGCGACGACTTCGCGCGCGTCGTCCTTGAAGCGCTTGAGTTGGGAGAGCTTGCCCTCGTGCACGACGACGCTATCGCGAATGAGACGCACATTGGCGCCGCGCTCGACCACGCCATCAGTGACGCGACAACCCGCTACGTTGCCGACCTTGGAGACCTTGAAAATCTCCAGGATGGTCGCGTTGCCCAGCATGGTCTCGCGCACGGTCGGTGCCAGCAGGCCTCATCGGCCACGGACTCGAGCGGCGCGGTCGTCAGCGTGCGCCTCTTAATCTCCTGATTACCGCCGTCGGTCAGCCTTTTGCCGGTGATGACGATCTGCCCCGCCTTGGCGGAGGAACCCCCGGCCGC
>QMCE01001760.1_pt1 | contig 11960 bp, 4 predicted proteins | sample 1821851 | NCBI WGS metagenome assembly QMCE01 (sample SAMN09453174, study PRJNA476694) | Termite gut metagenome, whole genome shotgun sequencing project. | isolation source: worker | host: Odontotermes sp. | place: South Africa:Pretoria | collected 2016-01-28
CGGCGACCAGATGGCAGTCCACCTGCCGCTGGGTAACGCCGCCATTCTCGAAGCACAGATCCTTATGCTGGGTGCTCACAACATCCTCAACCCCGCGAACGGCGCGCCTATCACCGTACCGTCGCAGGACATGGTGTTGGGGCTCTATTATATCACCAAGCCCCGCGAGGGCGCCAAAGGCGAGGGTATGACGTTCTACGGCCCCGAGGAGGCGCTGATCGCATACAACGAGAAGAAAGTCGCGCTGCACGCAAAGGTGAAAGTGGTGATCGACAACGTTCCCGACGGCGAAGGTTTCAAGACCGAGCTGTTGGAGACCACCGTCGGCCGTATACAGTTCAACGAGGTGGTGCCTCCCGAGGTGGGTTACATCAACGCGTTGCTCACCAAGAAGTCGTTGCGCGACATCATCGGTTTGGTGATGAAGAAAGCGGGGGCCGACAAAGCAGCCGAGTTCCTCGACGCGATCAAGAACCTGGGTTACACCATGGCGTTCAAGGGCGGGTTGTCGTTCAACCTCGATGCGGTGATCGTGCCTCAGGACAAGGAAAAACTCGTCGGCGAGGGTTACGAGAGGGTCGACGAGGTGATGGAGAGCTACAACGCCGGCCTTATCACCAACAACGAGCGTTACAACCAGATCATCGATATCTGGACAAACATCAACACCAAACTTACGAAGACGGTGCTTGACCAGCTGGTTGCCGACAACAAAGGTTTCAACCCCGTTTACATGATGCTGGACTCGGGAGCGCGTGGTTCGAAAGAGCAGATCCGTCAGCTGTCGGGTATGCGCGGGCTTATGGCTAAACCCCAGAAGAGCGGCGCCGACGGAGGACAGGTTATCGAGAACCCTATCTTGTCGAACTTCAAGGAGGGGCTGTCGGTGTTGGAGTACTTCATCTCGACGCACGGTGCGCGTAAAGGTTTGGCGGATACGGCGTTGAAGACCGCCGACGCGGGTTACCTCACGAGGCGTCTGGTCGACGTGGCGAACGACGTTATCATCAACGAGGAGGATTGCGGTACTCTGCGCGGCCTGACGGCAACTGCTATCAAGCGTAACGAGGAGACCGTGCAGACCCTCTACGAACGCATCCTTGGCCGCACGGCTGTGAACGATGTCTACGATCCGGAGACGGGTGAGATTTATGTCCACGCAGGCGAGGAGATCACCGAGGAGGTCGCCCAGACTATCGAGAAATCGGGGGTCGAGTCGGTCGAGATCCGTTCGGTGCTGACGTGCGAGGCGCGTAACGGCGTTTGCGCGAAGTGCTATGGCCGCAACCTGGCTACGGGCCGGATGGTACAGAAGGGCGAGGCCGTGGGCGTTATCGCGGCACAGTCGATCGGCGAGCCGGGTACGCAGCTTACGCTCCGTACATTCCACGTAGGTGGTGTTGCGGGCGGGGTTTCCGTCGAGTCGAACATCACGGCGCGTTACGACGGCCGATTGGAGATCGAAGACCTGAAGACGGTCAAGAGCGGCGACTCACAGATAGTAATCAGCCGCCAATCTGAACTCCGTATCGTCGACGAAAAGACAGGAAATACACTCTATACACACAACCTGCCCTACGGTTCGATGCTCTACAAGGCCAGCGGCGCGGCGGTGAAGAAGGGTGACATGATCTGCGATTGGGACCCGTATAACGCCGTTATCATCTCGGAATTCGAGGGTAAGGTGGTGTTCGAGCACGTGATCGAGGGCGTTACATTCCGCGAGGAATACGACGAGCAGACGGGCCTCAGGGAGAAGGTGATCATCGAGTCGAGGGACAAGACCAAGAACCCCGTGATCCGTATCGTGGGCAAGGACGGCGAGGAGATGCGCCAGTACAACCTTCCCGTGGGCGCGCATATCGTGGTCAAGGAGAACGGTAAGATCAAGGCCGGAGACACGCTGATCAAGATACCGCGTGCGGTAGGTAAAGCGGGTGACATCACGGGCGGTCTGCCGCGCGTGACGGAGCTGTTCGAGGCGAGGAACCCGTCGAACCCGGCGGTAGTCTCGGAGATCGACGGCGAGATCACATTCGGCAAGATCAAGCGCGGTAACCGCGAGATCGTGGTCACCGGCAAGGGCGGCGAGGTACACAAATACTTAGTGCCGCTGTCGAGGCAGATTCTCGTACAGGAGAATGACTACGTGAAGGCGGGTATGCCGCTGTCGGACGGTGCTATAACACCCAACGACATTCTGCAGATCCTCGGCCCGACAAAGGTGCAGGAATATATTGTCAACGAGGTGCAGGAGGTATACCGTATGCAGGGTGTGAAGATCAACGACAAGCACTTCGAAGTAATCGTGCGCCAGATGATGAACAAGGTTCAGATCCAGGACCCGGGCGACACACACTTCCTCGAGGAGCAGGTGGTCGACAAGTGGGAATTCATGGATGCCAACGACGAACTGTACGATAAAGTCGTGGTCACCGATGCAGGCGATTCGGCCAATGTGCGTCAGGGCGAGATCATCTCGGTGCGCAAGCTCAGGGACGAGAACGCAACACTGACACGTAAAGACCTGAAAACCGTGGAGGTGCGCGAGATCATTCCGGCGACGAGCAACCAGGTGTTGCAGGGTATCACCAGGGCGGCTTTGCAGACGAGCAGCTTTATGTCGGCGGCATCGTTCCAGGAGACTACCAAGGTGCTGAACGAGGCGGCTATCAACGCCAAGGTCGACCCGCTGGCAAACCTGAAGGAGAACGTGATCTGCGGACACCTCATCCCGGCGGGTACCGGTATCAGGGATTACAACCATATGGTGGTGGCCTCGAAAGAGGATTACGACAGCATGGTTGCAGGAGCAGCCAATTCCTAACCCGGAATTCAACCGTTAATGAAAAGGAGCCGATAAGTTTGGCTCCTTTTTTGTTGTTTATAGGCATTATTCAATTACTTACTTAAACCGAGATATTATGAAAAAGATCTGGATCATTACTTTGGCAGCGCTCGTGGGTGCGGGCTTTGCGGGTTGCTCCAAAGACAAAAAAAACGACGGGCCGGTGGGAACGGCAACGTTGGTCGTAAAACTTAACGAGACCGTTCTGGCGCGTTCGTTGGACGACGCCGCGACACGAGGCCCGCTGGCGTTGGATCTGCCGACAAGCGAGATATTCATCGTCGACGTAAACGGTAACATCCCCGGCCACTTCCCGTTGACAGCAGCCGCGAGCGATGGCACCGGGCAGGTCGTGGGTGAAGTGCCGCTGACTTCGAGGGTCTACGTGGTGGCCAACATCCCGACGGCCGACTACACGCGTATATCGACGATAAGCACTCTGGCAAGCCTCAAGTCCGCCACATCGCTTATCTCGTTGCAGCAGAACCGCGTTCCCGTGGCTGCCAACCAGCACGGGTTGGAAGTATCTATATCCCGCGACCCGGGAGACCCGAGCAGGGCGACTGCCGAGTTGAACATCTCTCCCGTCATCTCGCGCCTCGAATTGGGCGGCATTCAGGGAGGCACCGACTCTCGCGGCTCGATCACCGGTTTCACAGTCTCGGGAATATATATCGACCACTTCTTCGATAAGTTCAATTACAGCGGCGGCGGTACGGACGAAGTGATATTCGAGAATATCGGCGACCTGCCCACATGGCCCTTGCGCGACGAAGGTGAATGGGAATCGGTTGATAATGTCGCCCAACCCGACAACAACAAAGTATGGGCGTACAACGTAGCCGCAGGCGGCCTGCCGTTGGTGATCGTCAAACTGACGGACATAACTTGGATCCCTACCGGCGGTACGGAACAAGACTACCCGGGAGAATACTACGTGACGGTCACCGGCTACGCGAATACCACCGTTTTCAGGCCAGGACAGGTTTACCGCATAGGTAATATCGACCAGGACACCGGTAACAGCGATTTCGTCTTTACGCCCGAGCACCTCGGCGCAGAGCCTCACGAGGAGTCGGCAGAGCTTGAGATAATAGTAAACAACATCGGTTGGACCCTCGTCGACGAGAGTGTCATAATCGGAGATTAGTACCATCGGGGCGGCGCGGAGTTGGTTCTTCCGCCGCCCGCTATGAATGCGAAAGTTATTTTAACACTATCGGCAGTCGCGTTCTGGGCCTGCGCTAGCGATATCGACGAGCCGCAGAGCAAGCCGCAGATCCCTCAAGAGGGCGAATCGCGGGTCGTGCTCAACCTGAGCGCACCGGCGGGGTTCGCAACACCGCGGACACGCTCGATGACCACCGAATCCGAGAACAGGATCGACGATATCAGGGTGCTGGTTTTCGACGATGAAGACCTTCTGATAGATATTGCCGAGGGGGTGCCGGCGGGCGGCGAGGGTGCGTTCTCGGTGATCGTGCCCTCGGGCCCCGGCATAGGCCGCGTGCGGTTGGTGGTGCTGGCCAACGCCCGCCGTATCATGGAACAGAATCTGGGCACTGTCGCCGCAGTAGCCACCGAGCACGAATACGACGCCATAGTGGGGCTCCTGTCCGAGGGTATCACAGGAGCTATGTACACGGGTGGCGGGGTGATCCCGATGTGGGGCGAGACGCCTCTTATCGAGGTCAACGATGGAACGGCGAGCCAGAACGTGGCGTTGATGCGTGCCATTGCCCGCGTGGATGTGGGGGTCGGCGTCGCGCAGCACAACGTCCAGGCGGGGTCGTACATCTGGAGCGGCCTCGACGGTAGCGGGAACGATATCCCGTTCGAATTAATGAATGTTTACATTATCCGCCCCAACGACCGTTTCGGGGTGATGCCCGCGCGTGCGAACAGGGCCGCCGACGGCTCGATAACCCGGCCAACGGTGCCGCATGGCACGGTGGCGTTCGCAGTCGCCGATTCGAGGAGCAGGTTCGCCTTCGAAGTGTCCAACGGACTTTCCACCTCGCAGAGCATCTACATTCCCGAAGCGGAGGTCGTGCTGGGCGGTACGGCGGGTGACGGGCTACACGCACAACGTATGGCGCTGGTGGTCGGCGGCAGCTACAACGGCGGCCCCGAGACCTACTATCGTATAGATTTCACCCGAGGCGGCAAGTTGGCCGACGTGCTGCGCAACCACCTCTACCAATTCAACATCATCGGCGTGACGGGCAACGGCCATCGCGACGTGGAGACGGCGTACAGTTCGCAATCCATGAACATGACGGTGCAGGTGCTCGACTGGGACGAACAGGCGATAAACGACATAGAGTTCGACGGCAACGACTACTTCGCCATCGACACGCGTACCGCGATGTTCGGGCCTATGGGAGCGCAGACGCTGGAGGTCGCTATCAAGACCAACGTGGCCGACTTCGAGATGTGGAGCGGCGGGGCCAAACGGTTCGATGCCTCGGCGCTTGCCGACGGCGAAACATACAACGGTTACGAATACACACTCCGCCCGCAACAAGGCGCAGGCGACGAGTACGTTCTGTCGATCCACTGTCCCGGCAACAACATCTCCGATGCCGGGATGCACCAAGCGAAACTCACCGAATGGACATTCGTCGCGGGGCGAATCAATATGCGGTTCGACGTAGACCAGGAGTGGATGCAGACCTATATTTCCATCTCCGACGGGCAGTCGACGCGACTCATGCCCGAGGGAACAGGGAGCACCCCTATAGCGATAGATATAATGTCGGTGCGGCCCGTGACCGTCTCAAGCTCGGCCGCGTGGACTAAAGGAGTGAGCAGCGCGGTGTCGCGCAACGGGGTTTACACAGCACAGCTCAAGGTCGAAGTAGACCCGTTCCGTTTCGGCACCGACGGCCACGGCGACCGCACGGCAACGATTACCATAGAACCCGACGGCGCACCCGACATCAACTACACGATAATTCAGGAAGCACCATACCTGCGTATCAACCGCGCCGAGGTCTATGTTCCGCGACCCGTCGATACATCCGTACCCGTGGTCAACACCATCGAGATATTCACCAACATCATAGACACCGACCTCACCCTGTCGCGCGTGGGCGGCGATGCGTCGATAGGCTTCGCGGGCGGAAGGGCGACAATGGAGGCTTTCGACCCGCGCGAGCCGCGCTACCGCCGCTTCGAGGTGTCGACCAATTTCGCATCCGCGCCCGCCGGTGGCCAAAGTGCGCGATTCCGCGTCGTGCCCGCCGCCAAATACGGGCAGCTCCCACCGGCAGAAGTCGAGGTACTGTCGACGGACGAAGGCGAGGTTTTCGACATCTTCTGGCGCAGCGCAAACTTCGGCGATGGAACGACAGATTGGTCGCCACCCCGCTACACCGACGCCTCGACCAACTACTACCTGCCGTGGAACACTCGTATCGTGGAGTTCGACGTGGTGACCAATGTCGGAGTGGCGGGAGTTCCGTCGGCATCGTCGCTGGGCGATGCGGTACTCACACAGGGCGCGCCGACCACCGAAGGCGGTTACGAGAGGTTCCCCTTCGCTCTGATGCTTAACAACAGCCATGCCGACGCCCCGCAGGTTTACAGGGTGGCACTCCAGCCGCTCTCGCCGTCATCCGGGGCTATACGGACGTTAGAAATACGCATTGGTGCGCGGCAGCTTTCGTTCGGAACATTGGCAGGCAATATTGCCGCCGCCGGAGGCAGACAGTCGGTGGCGGTAAACTCGAACGTCCATTGGCGGATAAGCTCGTCCGCGGATTGGATAAGATTCAGCACGGGAGGAGCGCCTACGACCGATCTATCGCACGACAGCAGGCTCTACGCTCCCGCAGCCGATGCGGGCAGCCTATCACAACAAACTCAGTTGCAAGTCGACATCGATCCGATGACCGTCCTCAACGCCACCGACCGCTCGACGACCGTCACATTATACAACATGGACGATAACGGCAACGCTACCCCCATGTCTGTCACGCAATGGGCACCGGTGCTGGCATACGTCGGCGGGCTGCCGACAGGAACGATCCCCGCAGCAGGAACCGGATATACGGTAGCCGTGAAGACCAACCGGCCGGGATGGGCAGTGCGCATATACGACGCCTCGTCATCTCCTCCCGCACTCCTCGCCACCACCACCAATACGCAGACGATTAACGGCGCGGCACAATCGGTGGATTCGTCGGTGAGCGTCACCATGCCCGTCAATGACGAGGAGCAGCCACGCACGATCCTCTTCGCACTTCACAGCGACGGTTTCGCCGAGGTCGAGATCGGGCGGCGCACACAGGAGGGAAATGCAATATCTAACGCTCCGCCGCGGGGTATTCCCGCACCGCCCGGGGTTTTGGGCGTGGGTGTGGCGACAGGACAACTGACCCTGCGCGGTTCGAACCAATACGCCGGAACGACATATGCCACCAACAGCGGGTTCGGCGCCCTGGCCAACGAACCGGTAACCGTCGCGCTCTTCAGGTGGGGTTCGCTCGTGGCCATAAGCAGCGACCTGAACGACAACACCGTAGCAGCGGGCGATATACTTTGGAAACCGGCCAAGTACAACAAAAAACCTGCATCGTGGGGCGAACTCCCCTACACTACCGTCTCCTTCCCGACAAACAAACCCGCACAGGGACTCGGCGACCCCTGTACATTCGCCGATGGCGCCGACGGCAACGCGCCCTGGAAGATCCCGGCCGGCAATCCGTGGAATGGCACCGACTACACCACCTCCACACTACCCATAGTGAACCTGACATTGCAGGACGGCACCATAGTGCAAGGACGCGCGGCAGGCAATATGTTCCTGCCCGCCGCGGGTGGACGGAACAATCTGGGAGTGCACAAAGGCTGGGAGGGCGTCGACTACATCAACCCTGTGGGCGGCACGGCGAACGACGGTATCAATGGGAATTACTGGTCGACAAGTTGGGCTTCGACGGGCGCATACTCATTACAGTTCCAGAACATGGCAGTCTACACCCCTTCGGGTGGAAATATTCAACTGAGTGTCAACCCGCGCAAGAACAGCGCATCGGGCACCGGCGGCATCGCAGTACAAGCCGCCGCCATCAGGTGCGTGCCCGCACAGGGCAATTAATTTCCGGAATACCTCTGGGAACGCCAACACGAGAACCGCTGAGGTAAGCACTAAATAACGTATGGTTTTCGTGCCCGCACAGGGCAATTAATTATTTCGTGCATCAGGCGGCCCCACAACGACGGTGGTCAATTTTTCCGGGTCGAGATAGCGTCGCGCCAGGTCGAGCAGGCGTTCGGGCGTTATGGAGCGCACCTCATGCAGCCACTGCGAGTTGGAACAGTTATCCATGCCATTGCAGATATTCTCGATCGTCACATCGGCGATACCGATCGGGCCGTCCAGAATGCGCATAACCTCTCCCGTCATGATATTCTTCACCATTTCGAGCTCGTCGACAGGGACGGGCTCGTTGCGCAGGCGTTCGATCTCGTGTTTTATCTGGAAGATGGAATCGTCGGTTGCGGCGGCGGCGACCTCGGTCGCGATGGCCATATATCCGGCATTCTGAAGATTGACCATCGTCGCGAAAACACCGTAGGTATATCCTCTCTCCTCGCGCAGGTTATGCACCAGGCGCGAGCCGAAATACCCGCCCAGAACAGTCGTCAGCACCTGCATACCCGCGAAATCGGGGTGTGTCCGGGGGAAGAGCAGCGTGCCCATACGTATGGCCGACTGCACCGCCCCATCGTGGGGCGCGAAGATATAAGGGCTGCTCTCGGGGGCGGGGAACGAAGGTTGCGACGCCGCATCGCCAATGGGAATATCCCCGGCCAGCGCGCCGAGGGCTGCGGTCTCGGCCTCGCCTACCTTGCCGCTACACACGACGAAACAATTTCCGGCCACATAATGGCGTCGCCAGAAATCGACGATATCGTCACGCATGAGCGTGTCGTACAATACCTCATCGTGGAAAACACCGTAAGGATGCCCGGGCCCGAATAGCGCCTGCCCGAAAAGTTCGCGCGCGCGCATCGACACTTTGCTCCGTTCGAGGGCCAGCCGCTGCTTGCGTTTTTCGCGATAGATAGCCACCTCGTGGTCGGCGAACGTCGGTTCGAGAAGCATCTCGCGCGCTACGGCAAGAGTCTGCGGGAAAAATTTCGACAATGACACGAAGTTCAGCACCGCCCAATCCCTGTCCAGCGCCGCCTCGAAATTAGAGCCGTGGAAGTCCAGCAACTCGGCGATCTCGTGGGCGGTATGTTGAGCCGTACCCTCGCTCATCAGGTTGGCCGCCGCCGAAGCAGAAAAAGGCACGTCCTGGCTCGCGCTGCCAGCGCGGAAGACAAAACTGAAACGCACAACATCCTGCTCGCAACAGTCTAATACATAGAGCTTTACACCGTTCTTCAGCGTGTGTGTTTCGGGATTGGGAATGTCGATATGTGTCGTGACGTGGAGTGGCGGCCTATTCATTTTTTTCTGCGATATAAATTAGTGTGGAGCTGTTCGCGGGAGTGAATATACGGCGGGCGGCAGCGGCGATCTCGTCTGCCGTTATCGAGCGGTAGAGCCCCACCTCGCCGTTGAGCAACGCCATGTCGCCCAGCATGGAATAGTAGCCGAGGTTCATCGCCTTGTTCATAACGTTCAGCTCGCCCAGGAGGGTATTCGCCTCGAATTTGTTCTTAACCTTTTCGAGTTCATAACCGCCTACGGGCTCGTTCTGCAAGCGGCGAAGTTCGTCCCATAGCGCCTCCTCGCCCTGCTCGGGGGTGACACCCTCATTGAGATAGCCCGTAACGACGATCAGTCCCGGGCCGAGGTCGCCCGTAACGTAGGCGTTGACGCTCGAAAAAAGCCGACGCTCCTTGGCCAACCGCTGAATCAGGCGCGCCGACGCTCCCCCGCCCAACAGGTCGGATATCATGTCGCAGGCGTAGAACTCGCGGCCCAGCCTGTCGCCCATGTGGAACGCTATCGTAACCGACGTTGCGGGCAGCGCGCGCCGAACCTCCATGCGCCGCGGTGCATCCTGCACAGGCTCCACGGGCAGCTCCCGCGCCGCCACAGCCGCCCCGCGCACATCACCGAAATACTTCTCCGCCAACTTGAAAACCTCCTCCTCTGCAATGGCCGAAGCGACGGAAAGTATGGCGTTGGAGGGCGTGTACCACCTCTCGTAGAACTCGCGCACCTGCCCCAATGTCGCCTTCGCGATATGCTCCGGTTTCAAACCAATCGTGGGCCAGCGGTAGGGGTATACTTTGTACGCCATCGCGCGCAGCAGTAGCCACATATCGCCGTAGGGTTGGTTAAGGTAGCGCTGGTTATACTCCTCGATCACCACTTTCTTCTCGGCCTCCAGCGCGGCGGGCGTGATGTCGAGGCCCATCATGCGGTCGGCTTCGAGCCATAGCGCCGTCTCGATATTATCCGCCGGCAGGGTGATGTAGTAGTTCGTATAGTCGTTATTGGTGAACGCGTTGTTCTCGCCCGCGGCCTCCTGTACGGGCACGTCGAAATGGGGCACACGGCGCGTCCCGCGGAACATCAGATGCTCGAAAAGGTGGGCGAAACCGGTATGCGACGGATCTTCGTCGCGGGCGCCGACTTTATAGACGATGTTCACCGCCGCCATTTGGGTCGCCCTGTCGCAGTGTGCCAACACCGTCAGCCCATTCGCCAAAGTGTGCTCTTTATAGGAAATCATGAGACAAAGATAGTGATTAGTAATCACTATTTTTACTATCTTTGTACCCTAAAACTCAAACAGCGAAATCAAATACCGAGACATGGAAAAGAAATTCATTACCTGTGATGGTAACTATGCAGCGGCACACATTGCCTATATGTTCAGCGAAGTGGCGGCGATCTACCCTATCACACCTTCGTCGACAATGGCGGAGTATGTGGACGAATGGGCGGCTAACGGCCGTAAGAACATCTTCGGACAGACGGTGAAGGTCGTCGAGATGCAGTCGGAGGCGGGCGCCGCGGGCGCGATGCACGGCTCGTTGCAGGCGGGTGCGCTGAGCACAACGTTCACGGCGTCGCAGGGCCTGTTGCTGATGATCCCCAATATGTACAAGATCGCGGGCGAACTGCTGCCGGGTGTATTCCACGTTTCGGCAAGGGCGCTGGCCGCATCGTCGCTGTCTATCTTCGGCGACCATCAGGACGTTATGGCGACACGCCAGACCGGTTTCGCGATGCTGGCAACCAGCTCGGTGCAGGAAGTTATGGACCTGGCGGGTGTGGCACATCTGGTTTCGCTGAAGTCGAGGGTGCCGTTCATGCACTTCTTCGACGGTTTCCGCACCTCGCACGAGATCCAGAAAGTCGAGATGATGGAGATGGACGACATGGCCAAACTGCTCGACACGAAGGCTTTGCAGGCGTACAGGGAGCGTTCGTTGCGCCCCGACAAGCCCGTGACACGCGGTACGGCGCAGAACCCCGACATCTACTTCCAGAGCCGCGAGGCAAGCAACGCATTCTACGACGCGGTGCCCGACATGGTGGCCGAAACGATGAAGGAAATAGGTAAGATCACCGGCCGCAATTACGCGCCGTTCACATACTACGGCGCTAAAGATGCCGAAAACGTGATCGTGGCGATGGGTTCGGTGACCGAGACCATCAAGGAAACGATCGACCACCTGAACGCGAAAGGCCAGAAGACGGGCCTCGTAACGGTGCACCTGTACCGTCCGTTCAGCTCGAAATATTTTTTCGACGTGATGCCGAAGAGCGCGAAACGCATCTGCGTTCTCGACCGCACGAAAGAGCCGGGAGCAAACGGCGAGCCGCTCTACCTCGACGTTCGCGATATGTTCTACGGCAAAGAGGGCGCCCCGATGATCATCGGCGGCCGCTACGGGCTTTCGTCGAAAGACACCACACCGGCACAAATCATCGCCGTATTCGAGAACCTCGCAGCCAAAGAGCCGCGTAACCAATTCACAGTGGGTATCGAAGACGACGTGACGCACCTGTCGCTGCCCGTGGGCGAGGAGATCTCGCTGGCCAAGAAAGGCACTTTCGAGGGGCTGTTCTTCGGTTTGGGCGCGGACGGTACGGTCGGCGCGAACAAAAACTCGATCAAGATCATCGGCGAGA
>QMCE01001764.1_pt1 | contig 11953 bp, 10 predicted proteins | sample 1821851 | NCBI WGS metagenome assembly QMCE01 (sample SAMN09453174, study PRJNA476694) | Termite gut metagenome, whole genome shotgun sequencing project. | isolation source: worker | host: Odontotermes sp. | place: South Africa:Pretoria | collected 2016-01-28
TGAGCACGAGCAGCTGGCAACCCTTCCGCGCCAGCTTGGCCTGGCCGAGTCGCAGTAATTCCTGTGGGTCGCCCGCCGTCTCGGCGGCGAACCCGACCAGCACCTGGCCCGACGGCCGGCGCGCGGCGAGCGTCGCCAACACGTCGGTGGTCTGCACAAGGTCAAGGCTCAGCCCGCCGTCGCCAGCCTTCTTGAGCTTGTGGTCGACCGGGTGCGCGGGCGTGAAGTCCGCGGGAGCAGCGGCCATCACCACGATGTCGGCGTCGGCCGATTCCGCCACCATCGCCTCGGCCAGGTCGGCGGTGCTCGTCACACGCACTGTCTCCACCGCCGCTGGGCTGGCGAGCGACAGGTTCGCGCCGATCAGTGTGACGTCCGCGCCGCGTTGGGCGGCCGCCCGCGCCAGCGCGAGGCCCATCTTTCCGCTGGAGGCGTTGCCCAGGTAGCGCACCGGGTCGAGCGCCTCGCGGGTGCCGCCGGCGCTCACCACCAACCGCAGGCCAGCGAGATCGCGCGCCGCCATCGACACGGCCGCGTCCGGGGCGTCCATGACCGTCAACACGACACGTTCGATGTCGTCCGGTTCGGGCAAGCGCCCCGGCCCCGAGTCTGGGCCGGTGAGACGGCCGCTGGCCGGTTCCATCACGACGACGCCGCGCTTCCGCAGCGTCGCGACGTTGGCGCGGGTCGCGGCATGCCGCCACATCTCGGTGTGCATCGCGGGCACCATGACCACCGGGCAGGTCGCCGTGAGCAACACATTCGTCAACAGGTCGTCCGCGCGACCGCCGGCGGCCCGCGCCAGCAGGTCGGCCGTCGCTGGCGCGACCACGACAAGATCGGCCTCCCGGCCGAGGGTCACATGCGGCACGCCCGCCGCGCCGGACCACACGTCAGTCGCCACCGGGTGACCGCTCAAGGCCTCCCATGTCACCTCGCCGACGAAACGAAGGGCGTTCGCCGTGGGCACCACCCACACGTCATGCCCCGCCTCTTTCAGGCGACGCAACAACACACAGCTCTTGTAGGCGGCGATTCCGCCAGCCACTCCAAGCAGGATCCGGCTCATCACGAAACCTCCCGGCTATCGATGATCACGACAGCACCGCCGTGATCATCTGGGACGAAGCCCGTCGCACTACGTCGCGAACGGACCGAAGACCCTCGTCCGACTAGCTCAGATCGTCGTCGCCGAAAGACGGCAGGTCGAACTCCGGATCCGCCTCGGCGGCGGCGCGAGCAGCGGCCTCAGCCTCGGGGTCGATCTCGGTGCATTCCAGCACGCCCTCGTTGATCTCGCGCAGCGCGATCGACAGCGGCTTCTCCTGCACGCCGATCTCGACGAGAGGACCAACGTTCTCCAACAGGCCTTCACCGAGCTGCGAGTAATACGCGTTAATCTGGCGCGCCCGTTTGGCCGCGAACAGCACCAGCCGGTACTTGGAGTCGACCTTCTCCAGCAGATCGTCGATCGACGGATTCGTAATCCCCTCGGGAGTATGCGTGCTCAACTCAGGCTTTCTGGCTCGGAAACTGTGGGTGCTTGCTGATCGAACGCACCAGATGGTGGCGCGCCCTCATCACACAGACCTATTAAGTCTACCAACTCTTCGACCGCACGTTCGACATCGTCGTTGACGACCACGTGATCGAACTCGTCCTGCGCCTCCAGCTCAACCCGCGCCGCCCGCAGCCGTTCTTCCATTTGGGCAGGCGTCTCCGTCCCACGTCCGCTCAAGCGCGACACGAGAGCCTCCCAGTTCGGTGGCGCGACGAACACGAACCGCGCCTCGGGCAGCGATTCCCGAATCTGACGAGCGCCCTGCAGATCGATCTCCAGCAGCACCTTCCGGCCAGCCGCGAGTGCGTCTCTCACCGGGCCCGCCGGGGTGCCGTAGCGGGCATGCCCATAGCGCGCCCACTCCAGCAGTCCGTCGTTCGCGACGAGACGATCGAAATCTGCGTCGGAGACGAAATGATAGTGAATACCGTCCACTTCGCCCGCACGCGGACGACGGGTCGTCACCGACACCGACACCCACACGCGCGGAAACCGCCGCCGCAACAGAGCGACCAGAGTCCCCTTGCCTACCGCTGACGGTCCGGCAAGGACGGTGACGTCACCGCCTGCCGAACTCCTTGCACAGGGCTTCCATCTGGAGACGTCCGAGCCCTCGGACACGCCGGTTGGGCGCGATGTCAAGGCGTTCCATGATCCGCTCAGCACGTTTTTCGCCGATCCTTGGAACACACTTGAGCAGATCGAGGACGCGAAGATGACTCAGCATGTCTTCTCCCGCCGCCTCGTGCAGCGCCTCGCAGAACGACACTTGTCCGCATTTCACCTTGTTTTTCAAGTCGGCACGCATGCGCCGAGCCTCTGTTGCTGATTGCCGGGCAGAGGCGAGTTGTTCGCCCGTCAATTTGGGAATAGGCATTGAGCACTCCGTGAGTGATTGTCCATACGTTGTGGCATGTTGCGTGGTCCCCCTCCACACAACCGATGAACTGTTTGTTCACACTGACGAGGATGCCACAGAAACGGCTATCAAGCGAGAATCGCGGCCGCCCGAGCCGTCAACGCGCTGGGATCAGGGCCGGCAGATAGGAGGCTGCGCCCCACGGCGGGCAAGACATGATCAACCGCTTCGCCGAACAACGCTGGCAGTTTGTCCACCGTTCCGCCTTGGAAACCGATGCCCGGCACCAAGATCGAGCCGTCGAAACCCGACAGATCAAGGCCAAGCGTGTCGTGGGTGCCACCGACGACAACGCCGATGGCGTTGCGCCCCGACTGACGGTTCATCGCCGCTGCGGCATCGACGACCCGTTGAGCGACCGAGTTTCCGTCCCGGACGGCCAACTGCACGTCGTCGCCCTCCGGGTTGGACGTGCGCGCCAACACGTACACGCCGCGTCCGGAACTCTCCGCGCGCTCGAAAGCGGGCTGGAGCGACCCAAAACCGAGGAAGGGCGAGACAGTGATGGCGTCGGCCGCCAACGGAGAACCGTCGGCCAGGTAGGCGTCGGCGTAGGCGTCCATGGTCGAGCCGATGTCGCCCCGCTTGACGTCCAGAATGCAGACGGCCCCCGCTTCCCGGATGTCGCCGACCACCCGTTCGAGGGCGGCGATCCCCGCCGACCCATAGCGTTCGAAGAAAGCCGACTGCGGCTTGAACGCCGCCAGCCGGGTGCCGAGGGCCTCCACGAGCTGGCGCGCGCACCGTTCGGCCCCCGCCGCGCTCACCGGCAGGCCCCAGTCACGCAACACCGACGGATGCGGGTCGACGTTGAGACACAGCGCGCCACGCTCCGCTGTGAGCTGCTGGAGCCGCTGCCAATAGGTCGTCACGAGAGTGCCCTTTCGATCGCCACCGGCAGCGCCGGGCCGCCGTAGATGAAGCCGCTGTACACCTGGACGAGACTGGCGCCGCGGTCGAACAAAGCGGTGGCGTCGTCCACCGTCATCACGCCACCCGAACCAATGACTGGCAGCGAAGTGTGACCGGTCACATAGGTCACGACCTCCCGTGCTCTGGCGATCAGCGGCCGCCCCGACAGACCGCCAGACTCCCGCGCCATGCCGACGTCCGGCTCCGCCAAGCCCTGGCGGCTCAGCGTCGTGTTCGTCGCGATGATCCCCGAGATCCCGGTCTCCTCGCACACGGCCAACACCTGGTCGAGCTGCGCCCACGTCAGGTCGGGGGCCACCTTGACGAAGATCGGCAGCGGCCGGACCTCCCATGGGGTGCCCACCAGCCTCGGCTCGTTCCAGACGAGTTTCCGCGCCCGGCCCACCAGGGCCGTCGCCAGCTCGCGTAGGGCCGTCTGCCCCTGCAAGTCGCGCAGGCCCGGCGTGTTCGGGCTCGACACGTTCACTGCCACGTAGTCGGCGTGCGGCGCGACCGCCGTCAGGCTCGCCAGATAGTCGGGCACAGCCGCCTCGACCGGCACCGTCTTCGTCTTGCCAATCGACACGCCCACCGGGATGCCGACCCCGTTGTTGCCGCGGTAGACGTTCGCCCGCGACAACGTCGCGACCAGCGCTGCTGCCCCGTCATTGTTGAAGCCCATGCGGTTGAGCAGCGCGCCAGACGCCTGCAAGCGGAACAGGCGCGGACGATCGTTGCCCGGTTGCGCCTGGGCGGTCACCGTGCCGACTTCCGCGAAGGAGAAGCCAAGCGCCTGCCAGGCCCGCACCGCGTGGCCGTCCTTGTCCAGACCAGCGGCGAGCCCGACCCTGCCCGGAAACCGCACCCCGGCCACGGTCACCGGCTGGTGCGCGGCACCGGTCAGCGCCCTCAGCAGCCGCCGGGAGACCGCCCACGAGCCGGGCCCGGCCAGCAGCCGGAGGATGAGGTCGTGGATGGCTTCCGGATCGCCCCCGTAGGCGCGGAACAGCAGCGGACGGCCCAGGCGGTACAAGGCCGTCAACACATCAACGGACAGCCCTGGCGTCGCCCTCCCCTGGCCGGAGCCGGGCTCGTCCGGCAGCGTCATGCCCCTGCGCCCGCGAGTTCAGCCGCCACCGCCTGGTTCCACCGCTGCAACGAGCTGACGTCACCGATGCCGTGTTGCTGGGCGGCCTCAATGCCCTGCACGCAGGCCGACAGGCCCTGGACGGTCGTGATCAGGGGGACGCCGGCGAAGATGGCGGCCGACCGGATCTCCCAGCCGTCGCGCCGAGGGCTGCCGCCCACCGACTTGCCATTGGGCGTGTTGAAGATCAGATCCACTTCGCCGCCCATGATCGCGTCGATGATGGTGGGCTCGCCGTTCGGGCCACGGCCCTCCGACGCTTTGCGGATGACCTCCACCTCGACATCCTGACGTTTCAGCACTTGGGCCGTGCCGACCGTCGCCAGCACGCGGAAGCCGAGATCGGCCAGCCGTTTGACCGGAAAGATCGCGTGCCGCTTGTCGCGGTCGGATACTGACACGAACACCGTGCCCGAGGTCGGGATCGACCCGAAGGACGCGGCTTGGCTCTTGGCGAAGGCCGTGCCGAACGTGCGGGCGATGCCCATCACCTCGCCCGTGGATTTCATCTCCGGGCCGAGCAGCGTGTCGACCCACAGGCCCTCCGCCGTCCGGAAGCGGTTGAAGGGCATGACCGCCTCCTTGACCACCATCGGGGCCGACGCCAGCGCCTGCGTGCCGTCGCCGCTGGCGCGCAGCAGCCCCTGCTCGCGCAACTCCGCGACCGTCTGGCCCATGGCGATGCGGGCAGCCGCCTTCGCGAGCGGCGTCCCCGTCGCCTTGGAGACGAACGGCACGGTGCGGGACGCGCGCGGGTTGGCCTCCAACACGTACAGCACATCGGCCAACAAGGCGTACTGGATGTTGATGAGCCCACGCACGCCGACCCCGTCGGCGATCAGACGCGTGGACGTGCGGATGCGGTCGATGACGTGCTCGCTGAGGGTGATCGGCGGCAACGAACAGGCCGAGTCGCCCGAGTGGATGCCCGCCTCCTCGATGTGTTCCATGACCGCGCCCAGATACAGGTCTTGCCCGTCGTAGAGCGCGTCCACGTCGATCTCGATGGCGTCGTCGAGGAAACGGTCGACCAGCACCGGCGACGACGGCGTGATGAGCGTCGCCCGCTCGATGTAGCTGAGCAGCGCGTCATCGTCATAGACGATCTCCATGCCGCGCCCGCCGAGCACGTAGGACGGCCGAACGAGCACGGGATAGCCGATGCGGCTCGCGACCACCAACGCCTCAGACGCGGAATGCGCCAAACCATACTCGGGCGCGAGCAGATTATGCTCGGCGAGCACGCGCCCGAACTCACCACGCTCCTCCGCCAGGTTGATCGCCTCAGGCGAGGTCCCGATGATCGGCACGCCGGCGTCCTTCAACGCCTGGGCGAGCTTCAACGGGGTTTGGCCGCCCAACTGCACGATGATGCCCACCACGGGCCCGGCCTGCTGCTCGGCATGGACGACTTCGAGCACGTCTTCGAGCGTCAGCGGCTCGAAATAGAGTCGGTCGGAGGTGTCGTAGTCGGTGGACACCGTCTCCGGGTTGCAGTTGACCATGATCGTCTCGTAGCCCTGCTCGTGCAGCGCCATCGCCGCGTGCACGCAGGAGTAGTCGAACTCGATGCCCTGGCCGATGCGGTTCGGGCCGCTGCCCAGGATGATCACCGCCGGCTGCTCGCGCGGCTCCACCTCCGTCTCCTCGTCGTAGGACGAGTAGTGGTAAGGCGTCTTGGCCGCGAATTCCGCGGCGCAGGTGTCGACCGTCTTGTAGACCGGCCGGACGCCGAGCGCCCAACGCACGCCGCGCACCACCTCGGTTGTCATGCCACGCAGCGCCGCGATCTGGTGATCGGACAAGCCGTATCGCTTCGCGGTGCGCAAGACGTCCGTCGTCAGCTCCGGAGCGTCGCGCACGAACTGCGCCACGTCATGGATCAGAACGAGCTGGTCGATGAACCACGGGTCGATGTCGGTGGCCGCGCGCAGTTGCTCCGGCGTCGCGCCCACGCGGATCGCCTGCATCATCTCCTGCAACCGCCCGTCATGGGGGCGGGCCACCGTTTCGAGCAGCTCGCCGAGGCTAGCGGCGACGGGCGAGGTGAAGTCGAACAGCGCGTTCGGGTCTTCCAGCGAGCGCAGCGCCTTGCCGAGCGCCTCCGCGAAGTTGCGGCCGATGGCCATGGCCTCGCCCACCGACTTCATGTGGGTGGTGAGCGTGTCGTCGGCGGTCGGGAATTTCTCGAACGCGAAGCGGGGCGCCTTCACCACCACGTAGTCGAGCGTGGGTTCGAACGACGCGGGCGTCTCGGCCGTGATGTCGTTGGGGATCTCGTCCAGCGTGTAGCCGACGGCCACTTTCGCCGCGATCTTGGCGATGGGGAAGCCAGTCGCCTTCGACGCCAGCGCGGACGAACGCGACACGCGCGGGTTCATCTCGATGACGATCAGCCGCCCGGTCTTCGGGTTGACGGCGAACTGAATGTTGCAGCCGCCGGTGTCGACGCCGACCGCCCGGATGATGGCGACGGCGACGTCCCGCATGGCCTGGTATTCCCGGTCGGTCAGCGTCATCGCCGGGGCGACCGTGATCGAATCGCCCGTGTGCACTCCCACCGGATCGAAATTCTCAATCGAGCAGACGATCACCACGTTGTCCGCCTTGTCGCGCATGACCTCGAGCTCGTACTCTTTCCAGCCAAGCAGCGACTCCTCGATCAGCACCTCTGTGACGGGCGAAGCGGCCAGGCCGGTGCCGGCGATGCGCCGCAACTCGGCCGTGTCCTGAGCGACGCCCGAGCCGACCCCGCCCATGGTGTACGACGGACGCACGACCACCGGGTAACCGAGATCGTCGGCCGCCTCCAGCACCGCGTCGATGGAGTGGCAGATGCGGGACCGGGCCGTCCCCACCTCCACGCCGGGCACGTCCAGGTGCGCGACGATCTCCTTGAACGTCTCCCGCTCCTCGCCGCGCTGGATGGCCTCGATGGACGCCCCGATCAGCTCGACGCCGTACTTCTCCAACACCCCTTGATCGTGCAGCGCGACCGCCGCGTTCAGCGCAGTCTGGCCACCCAGCGTCGCGAGCAGCGCGTCCGGCCGTTCGATCTCGATGACCTTCTCCAGGTACTCCGGCAGGATCGGCTCGATATAGGTGGCGTCGGCGAACTCCGGGTCGGTCATGATCGTCGCCGGGTTCGAGTTCACCAAGATAACCCGGAAGCCCTCGTCCTTCAGCACCCGGCAGGCCTGCGTCCCCGAATAGTCGAACTCGCAGGCCTGGCCGATGACGATCGGCCCGGACCCGATGACGAGCACAGAAGAAATGTCGTCGCGACGCGGCATCAGGCGCCTTTCTTCCCACGCGCGGCCATCATGTCCGCGAACCGGTCGAAGAGGTAGGCAGAGTCGTGTGGTCCGGCCGCTGCCTCCGGGTGATATTGCACGGAGAACGCGATCAACGTCCCGTCTGGCGTGCGCAATTCGAGCCCCTCGACCACGTCGTCGTTGAGGCAGATGTGCGACACCGTCGCGATGCCCCAACGGGTCGCTCGCTCGGTCCCCGGCCGCGCGTCGACCGCGAACCCGTGGTTCTGCGCCGTGATCTCGACCTTGCCCGTGCGGAGGTCTTTGACCGGAAGGTTCAGCCCATGGTGTCCGTAGCGCAACTTGTACGTGGCAAAGCCGAGCGCCCGCCCGAACAGCTGATGGCCGAAGCAGATGCCGAAATAGGGCAAGCCCGCGTCGAGCACCTGGACGAGCAGGGCCACTTCGGCGTCCGCCGTGGCGGGATCGCCCGGCCCGTTGGAGAAGAAGACGCCGTCGGGGCGGGTCTCCAGCACGTCGTAGATGGACGACGAGGCGGGCAGCACATGCACCTCCATGCCGCGCTCTGACATGCGAGTGGGAGACATGTCCTTGACGCCGAGGTCGAGGGCGGCCACCGTGAAGCGCCGGTCGCCGCTCGCGGCCACCACGGCCGGCTCGGCGAGCGTGACGTCGGCGACGAGGTTGGCGCCAGCCATCGGCGGCTGGGCGAGCACTCGTTCGCGCAGCCGCGCCGGGTCGCGTTCGGTCGTCGACAGGCCGACGCGCATGGCGCCGTGCTCGCGTAGATGACGGGTCAACGCCCTCGTGTCGATGCCGGTCAAGCCGACGACGCCCTGACGCTGCATCTCCTCTTCCAAGCTGCGCTTCGCCCGCCAAGAGGACGGCACCGGCGACAAATCGCGCACAACGAAGCCCGCCACGTGAATGCGGGACGATTCGTCGTCCTCGTCGTTCCAACCGGTGTTGCCGATCTGCGGGGCGGTCGCGATCACCACCTGCCTGTCGTAGCTCGGGTCGGTGAGCGTCTCCTGATAACCGGTCATGCCGGTCGAGAACACCGCCTCGCCGAACACTTCGCCGGTGGCGCCGAATGACATCCCCTCAAACGTCCGCCCGTCTTCCAAAACCAATAATGCCGGTGGACGAGACGAGAACGAATGAGCTGGCATCGACATCCTTACTGGAGCAGACCTTCCGGAACCTTATCAAAGCGAGGACTGGGGGAAATGTTGTCTTGGCCGGCGATCTCGCGCCGGACGCCGCCGAGCACACCGTTGAGGAAAGACGGCGACTCATCGGTCGACAACGCGCTCGCCAGCGTGACGGCCTCCGAGATGACGACGGTCGCATCGACCTCCCCAGCGAACAGCTCGCTGACGGCCACCCGGGCGAGATTGCGGTCGACACGTGGCATCCGGCCGAGGGACCAGCCCGGCGGCAAATGCCGCCCGATGATGGCGTCGATCTGTGCCTGTCTGCCCGCCACCGCCCGGACGAGCTGTTCGGTGTAGGGACGGACGAACGGCTCGGCCAGCGCCTGGGCCTCGGCTAAAACATCCAGGACGGGCAATTGCCGCACGTCGGCCTGGAACAAGATGTCGAGGGCCGCCTTACGCGCTTTGGTTCGAGCGCCACCCGGAGTCTTGGCCTCCACGCGGGCCCCTAGACCCGACCGAGGTAGCTGCCGTCGCGGGTGTCGATCTTGACCTTTTCGCCAGTCACGATGAACAGCGGCACCTGCACGGTCATGCCGGTCTCGACGGTCGCCGGCTTGGTGCCACCCGTGGAGCGATCGCCCTGCAGGCCGGGCTCGGTGTACGTCACCTCGAGCTCGACGGAAGCGGGCAAGTCGATGTAGAGCGGCGTGCCGTCGTGCAACGCCACCATGGCCACCTGGTTTTCCAACAGGTAGTTCTTCGCGTCCCCAACCGTTTCGGCGGGAATCGTGATCTGGTCGTACGTGTCGGTGTCCATGAACACGTAACCGTCGCCGTCGTTGTAGAGGTACTGCATCTCGCGACGGTCGACGACGGCGGTGTCGACCTTGACGTCGGAGTTGAACGTGCGATCGACCACCTTGCCGGTGAGGACATGCTTGAGCTTCGTACGGACCACCGTGTTGCCCTTGCCGGGCTTGTGATGCTGGAACCAGATGACACTCCAGAGCTGACCGTCCAGGTCGAGCACCATGCCGTTCTTCAGATCGTTCGTCGATACCACTGTTGTCATGCCTTCCGTCCAAGTACCAACCGCATGGCCTACCAGCGAAGGCCCTCGCCCCCGCCCCAGGCGAGGGTCACGCGGCGGGCCGCAGGGCCGCGAAGGCCTCCTCCAGCAGGTTTTCGTCGGGGGTCTCCACGATGACGGGGCGCGCCAGGCCTTCCAACAGCACCAGGCGCAGGTGGCCGCCACGGTTCTTCTTGTCGAGGCGCATCGTCTCCCGCAACACCGTCCACGGGGTTCCGTCGTAGGTCGTGGGCAGGCCCGCGGCGGTCAACACCCGGCGATGCCGCAGCAGCAAGTCGCCGTCGATGAGCCCCATGCGCGCAGCGACCTCGGCGGCGAAGACCATGCCGACGCTGACGGCCTCCCCGTGTCGCCAGGCGAACCCCTCGTTGCGTTCGATCGCGTGCCCCAACGTGTGGCCGTAATTCAGCGCTTCCCGCCCGACATCTTCGCCAACCGACGTGCGTTCACGGAAATCCGCCGCCACGACGCGGGCCTTCACGGCCACGGCCCGGCGCATGGCCCGGGCGAGGCGATCAGTGACGTGCTGGCAGGCCGAGGGGTCTGCCTCGAAGCCGTCCAAGATGATCGGGTCGCCGACGAAGCCGCACTTCAGCACCTCGGCGAAGCCCGAACTCATGTCGCGTGGCTCCAGCGTCTCCAGGAGGTCGATGTCCCCCAGCACCGCATAGGGCTCGTGGAAAGCCCCCACCAGATTCTTGCCCAGCGGCAGGTTGATGCCCGTCTTGCCACCCACGGCCGCGTCCACCATCGCCAGCACCGTCGTCGGCAACGCGATGTAGCGGACGCCCCGCAGCCACGTGGCCGCCAGGAAGCCCGCGAGGTCGGTCGTCGCGCCGCCGCCGAAGCCCACGATGACGTCGGAGCGGGTGAAGCCCGCCGCCGCCAGGGTCGCCCAACACTGGCCGAGCACCTGCGGCGTCTTAGCGGCCTCGGCGTCGGGCACTTCGAGACGCGTCACCTCCGGGGCGAGACCCGCACAGATCTCGTCGGCTTTGGCGGCCAGCCGGGGCGGATAGACGATCGCCAGCCGTCTCACATCCTCCACAAAGGACGTCAACAAGCCAAGGGCTCCTTGACCCAAAACCACTTGATAGGGGTGCTCCGTGCACACATCAATAGGAACCCAATAGGGCATAGGGGGGCCTTTCTGGAGGTGATTCTTCCGATGCGGCCGAGACAGGCCGTCGGTATCGATACCCATCGACACAAGCATGGTAAGCCGATTTTGCCCGTCCGCCCACACATGCGTAGTGCTCGCTGACTCATTTTAGGGTCAACCGAACCCGGGTCCACGGAAATGAGACAGCCTCGCCCAGCTTGCCGATGCGACGCCCACCCGAGGCGTCAGATGAGCTGGCGCTCCCCCAGCCGGGCCAGATAGCCATCCAGGTTGCGGCGCGCCTCGGCGACGGAATCGCCGCCGGTCTTGTCCAGCAGCGCGTCGGCCAACACCAACGCCACCACGGCCTCGGCCACGACGCCCGCCGCGGGAACCGCGCAGACGTCCGAACGCTGGTGGTGGGCCGTGGCCGCGCTACCCGTCGCCGTGTCGATCGTGCGCAACGCCCGCGGGACAGTCGCGATGGGCTTCATCGCGGCGCGCAGCCGGATGACCTCACCGTTGCTGATGCCGCCTTCGATGCCGCCGGCCCGGTCCGTCAGGCGGCGCGGATGCCCCTCGCCAGCGACGATCTCGTCGTGCGCCCGGCTCCCGGGAAGCGACGCGAGGGCGAAGCCGTCGCCGATCTCGACGCCCTTGATGGCTTGGATGCCCATGAGCGCACCGGCGAGCCGTCCGTCGAGGCGGCGGTCGCCCTGTGTGTGCGAGCCCAGGCCAGGCGGCAGCCCGTAGACGAGCACCTCCACCACGCCGCCGAGCGTGTCGC
>QMCE01001765.1_pt1 | contig 11952 bp, 13 predicted proteins | sample 1821851 | NCBI WGS metagenome assembly QMCE01 (sample SAMN09453174, study PRJNA476694) | Termite gut metagenome, whole genome shotgun sequencing project. | isolation source: worker | host: Odontotermes sp. | place: South Africa:Pretoria | collected 2016-01-28
GCCACAGGGGTGGCACGCCTCTAACAATGAAAACAACAGCAGTGGCCCGGTTTTTACTGGGCCACTGTTGTTGTTTCTAAAATAGTGCAAAGTATACTTGACATATCATGCAAAGCAAGCTATACTTCAATTGCAAAGCAAGCTTTGCCATACTTACCCCATAGTGCTGTGGGCGCGCGGAAAGGAGATTTCATGAGGACACAGATTCCCCATCTGCGAAAGCAGCGCAAGCTCTCGCAGGAAGAACTGGCCCTGGCGGTGGGCGTCACCCGGCAAACCATCACCTCCATAGAGGTGGGCAAGTACACGGCGTCGCTGGAACTGGCCTACAAAATTGCCCACTATTTTGGGCTTATCATCGAAGATGTGTTCGATTTCAGCGATTTGGAGGAAAAGGGCTATGGAAAAATTTGAAAAAACATTGAAGCTCCGCTTGGTTTTTTGCATCGTGGCCGCGCTTGTGGGCATGGTGCTGATGGTTTGGCTCATACTTTCCGCCGCAAACATCTCTCCACAACAGAAAGAGCAACTCGCATTCGGCAGTTTCACACTTGGCTTCTGTACGGGAATTTCAGGCGGTTTAACGTTGGTTAACATCATCAAAGCCGTCCGCTTTGCCCGCGCTATACGCAACGAAGCCCTGCGACAAAAGCTGTATATTGAAGAAACAGACGAACGCAAGCAGTTTGTACGGCGGCAAGCAAGCAATATGTACCGCACGGCCAGCTTGCCGCTGCTGATTGTGGCCACTATTATTACTGCAAATTTTAACGCCACTGTGTTTTATACGATGCTTTTCACCACATTGGGGCTTGCCCTGCTGATGTGCTTTTTAAAGCTTGTGTGCCTGAAGAGGTATTAGACAACTTTTGCTTTAGGACAAAAGTTGAACGGTAGTCAGCAAACATTTCGTTATGTACAAAACCCCCGCGCCGAAGCGCGGGGGTTTTATGATGTGCAAGATTCTTAGAAGATGACCCCACCGGTGGCGGCGGGAAGCTCTTCAACCTGGGGCGCGGCGGGCAGTTTCTGCCGCAGGGCACTGCCGCCCTGGGGGGCGTTCTTCAGCTTAAACCGGGCAATCAGCTGCTGCAGTACCTGGGCCTGGCTGCTCATTTCCTCGCTGGCGGCAGCACTTTGCTGGCTTGTGGCACTGTTCTGCTGCACCACCTGGGCCACCTGGTCTACGGCCAGGTTCACCTGCTCGGTTGCGGCCTTGGCGGCCTCGCTCTGCTGTGCAATGGTGCCCAAAGACTCCGTGGTCTTCTCCACGCCCTCCACAATTTTATGCAGGGTCTCGGCCGTCTCGCGCGAGATGGCAAGCCCCAGTTCGGATTTTTCGATGTTGGCCGTAATCAGCGCGGCGGTCTCCTTGGCGGCGTCGCTGCTCTTGCCGGCCAGGTTGCGCACTTCGTCGGCCACCACGGCAAAGCCCTTGCCGTGCTCGCCCGCACGGGCGGCCTCAACCGCCGCGTTCAAGGCCAGAATATTCGTCTGGAAGGCGATGTCGTCGATGGACTTGATAACATTGCCAATGGATTGGCTGGCGTCGCTCATCTCCTGCACGGCGTTGGCCAGGCGTTTCATTTCGTCGTTGCCGCTTTGGGCAATATTGCGGATAGACTGGCTCTCACGGGCAGAATCGTTCGCCGTTTGCACGCTGACGTCGGACTGCGAGGTAATCTCGTTGATGGAAGCGGAAATTTCTTCCACGGTGGACGCCTGCTCGGTGCTGCCCTGCGCCAGGCTCTGGGCGCCCTGGGCAATCTCGGTGCTGGCGGTGGTAACCTGGCTGGCCACGCTGTTAATTTCGCTGAACATGTAGTTCAAGTTGTCGTTCATGTTCTTCAGCGCGTTGCCCATGGTGTCTTGGTCGCTCAGCAGGCTGACATCGGCGGTCAAGTCGCCGTCGGCCACTTCCTTCAGGCGGGCACCCACGTACAGCAGGCGGTCCATCATGCCCACAAAAGCGTTAATGGACATGCCAATTTCGTCCTTGTACTGGGCCTCGCGCTTCAACCCCGCAATTTGCTCGTCGGGGAAGTTTAGGTCGCCGCTGGTGCCCGTTTGCACCAGCACGGCCTGCATCATAGCAAGGGGCTTGGAAATCATGTTGGAAATAACCAACGCCAGAACGATGGCAATAGCGGCAATCACCGCCAGAATGGCCACCATCATAATGGTGGTGGTGGCCGCCGTGGTGGCGGCGTCTTCGGCCTGCTGGGTGGTCAGTTCATCCATAAAGTCCACAAACGAGGCCACGGCGTTGCCCAGAGGGGCCACGGTTGCGGCCACTGCGTCCAAGTCCGCTATCATTTGTTCTTCGCCCACATTTGGGTCTGCCACCGAAGCCACAAAGACATCGCGGGCGGCTTCAAACGGGGTGTAGGCCGCATTGATTTCCGCAAAAATACGCTTGCCTTCGTCAGTGGTAAGCTGGGCTTCCAACTCGTCATGCATGCTCAAAAAATCCGTCTCAAGGGTGTGCAGATCGTCGATATTGGTTTGCATAACGTCCAGCCGGCCCACAAGCTGGTAGGTGGATGCGCCGCGGAAGGCCGCGCGCTGTGCCTGCACGTTGCGGTTCATGCGGGCGGCAATAACAGACATGTCCAGCCGCTGGGCCAAAAGGGCGGTTTCGTCGGCGGCCGAGGTGAGCGAAAAAATGCCCACCACGCCGATGACAACGGCAAGTGCCAGCAAAATAAGGAAGCTGCCGATTAACTTCACCCGAATTTTTAAGTTTTTCATACGCAAGGCTCCTCTTCAATTAAGCTAATTATTTTAGTTTGGCGGGCAGGCCCCGCAAAACCATGATCACTTTTTTGGGGATGGAACGCACAGCGCCGCAGGCAAAGCATAAATGGCGCGAAAAAATATTGGCGATTCATAGCGATATTTTTGTTGAACAGTGGCGCTGAACGGCAAATTGTGTAAATTTCCATCGCGAAACGGAAAAATTTGTCGGTTTTCAGCATTTAATAGATTATACCTGATATTTTTCTTCGATGCAAGAGGTTTAGTGGCGTTTCCTATACAATGTAGTAATATAATGGTAACTGCCCGCGGGCACAGGCGGCGCGGCCACGCAAACTTTGAAAGGAGAAAAGCGGATGGAAACACAATGTATGGAGGAAAATATTGCAGCGTATGCGGCGGCGCTAGCGGCCGAAGAGTTAAGCGCGCGCACCATTGAAAAATATGTCCACAATATCCGTGCGTTTATGCTGTTTTGCGAAGGGGCGCCGCGCATTGAAAAGGCCGACGTGATTCTTTACAAAAATGCCTTGCAGCAACAGCGCAGCCAGGCCACCGTCAATTCGCACCTGATTGCCCTGAACCGCTACCTTGCCTGGCTGAACGCGCGCGATTTGTGCGTGAAAACCACAAAAACCCAGCGCGCGGCCTCGCTGGAAAATGTAATTTCGGCCGAGGACTACCAAAAAATCCTGGCGCACTGCCAGGCCACCGCCCACCGGCGGGATTATTTACTCATTCGCACCATGGCGGCCACGGGCATACGCGTTAGCGAGCTTGCCTTTGTTACCGCGCAGGCCGTGCGGCGCGGGTACACAAGCGTGCGCAGCAAGGGCCGCGTGCGCAGCATCTACTTCCCCGCCGGCCTTGCGGCCGAGCTTTTGGACTTTTGCGCCGGGGCCGAAGCAGGCGAGGACATTATCTTCCACGGCAGCAACCCCGCGCGGCAGCTGCACCCCAGCTGCGTGTGGAAAATAATAAAAAAACACGCCCGCGCAGTGGGCGTGTGCGAGACCACCGCCTACCCGCACAGCCTGCGGCACCTGTTTGCCAAAACCTATATGCAAAAGGTGGGCAATATCTTCGAGCTTGCGGACTTGCTGGGCCACGCCAGCACCGAAACCACCCGCATTTACGCGCGCACCTCGGGCACAGAGAAGCTGTCGGCCATTGACCGGCTGGGGCTTTAGTGAGTGCGATTTTTGGCATAATTGCCGGATAATACAATGTTATATTCCATATTTTTGTCAAAATTTGTCGAATGCTTCAAATTTTTCTACTGCCGCCCCAAGAGAGGCCACCACAGCGCCTTCCATATGTTTCTTTTAAAAACCGCACAGCATCGCCGGGCACACAGCTTTCACCAGCCGTGTGCCCGCGTTTTTTGTGCAATATAACATTGTATTATATAGAAGCACGCCAAAACATGAACCTGCGTTCAATGCGGGTGCCCCTGCGGTGGGCGCAGGTTCCTATCAATGGGAGGGATGAAAATGGTTTTTAGTGGCGCAACAAATGTGGGGGAATTTTCCCAGGGCGCGGTCATTCGCACGCTGGAGGAAATGCTGCGGCAGCACGCCGCCGACGGCTTTAGCGAACGGAAAATTGCCATGATTAAGGGCGGCTTTTGCTATGCCATAAGCCTGGCATGGCTTGGCCTTGCGGCCCGGAACGCCGCGATGGAGCCCCCGGGCATGGACATGATTCACCATGGCAAAAACCTCATCGATTCAAAAGATTTTGACGCCTATACCTATTTTTCCCAAATTGCCAACGACTTTATTATGTACAGGGAATCCTTATTAACGCGCACGCGCGCGGCGCACCCGGAACAATTTTTAACGGCGGAGCAAAGCTTTGAGAACAAATCTGAAATTGATATGTTCTTTTTGCCCATGGCAAGCAACGGCGCCATACAACCAAACGGCGGCGCCGACAAAACCGACGGGGCCACCGCCGCCGCCATACTGGGCAACCCTGCCCTCAGCTACATCTTTTTCGGCTTCGACGCCCTGCGGGAGGACGGCAAAAGGCGGGGCGGCCACCGGGTGGCCTTTTGCCGCCGCCCCAGCGGCGCCCTCTATTTCTTCGACCCCAATTACGGGGTACACACCGTTGCCGACGAAGCGGCCCTGCTGGCGAACATACAGTCGGTTTACAAGGCGGCTTCGTTCTGCGTTACCTATGCCTGACGCTATATGTTAGCCCCGCGCAATGCGGGAAAACATACAGATGTGACGATGACAAACTGGAAATTAAGGAGACAGAAGCATGGAAATCAATTTGGCAAAGAGCGAAATCAAAAGCGGGAAGGGGTTGATAACCAGCGCAACTTCGTCCAGAAGGCTGGACGAGTTTTTGGAGCAAATGGAGGCGGAACTGCCCAAAAAAGCGCAGTGGCTGTTTGTGGATAGCCAGCACAGCGAAATTGTGAAGGACGCCAAGCACCGGCTGGATCATCAGGGCGTGCATGGAGACTACCACAACATTCAGGTGCAGGTGGGCGACGTGTCCGTGGCGGGCATTCTGCTGCACAATGATTTGGGCGAGATGATTGAGAGTGAAGCCAAGAAGTTGACGGACAAAATTTTGGAAGGGCTTGCCCGCAGCTATAACGAAAGCGCGGAAACACTGAAAAAAGGCGCGCAGTACCTGTATATACTTACCGAAGAAAAGTGAGGTGAAGATGATGGCGGAAACCAATAACGAACTGATGTTGATTACTGTGGAAGGTAGCGAGTACAGCCTGAGCAAAACGCCCCCCAACGGCAGCGCCATGGTGGAAAAAATGAAGGCCGATATCACCCAGGGCCTGCAGGTGGGCGACATTGTGCGCAACCTGAAAAACATCTCCGGCATGTTGTTTGTGGCCTACAACGCTTTGGGCGGCACCATGATGCAGTCGAAGGTGTCCGGCCTGCAGAAGGACTACTTGCAGCTTTTGGACGACAGCGGCACGGCCATTACCGGCTTCAAGAACAAATCCGAGGAAATCTGCATTTTTGTGGCCAAAGCTTACGACTGGCTGACGCGCGGCAAGGAATCGATGGCAATCACGCAGTTCGACAAATGCGCGAAGGCGGCGGCAGTTATGGCTAAAACGGCCGAGGGCCTTGCGGCGCGCTATATCACGATGAGCAACCAAACCGAGCATGTGCTGGAGGGTACACAGGACGAGCAGGCCACCCAGTACAAAAAAATGGACGAGATGAAAAGGCAGCAGGACGAGTTCAACGCGGAGCTGGCCTCGCAGGAAGCGATGAAGGCCCAGCTTGCCCAAGACATCGAATCCATCAACAACGTGTACGAGGACGCCCGCGACCGGGAAAAGGAAGCCTATTCCACCAAAAAAGGGCTGATGATTACCCAGGCGGTGATTGGCTGCATCGGCGCCATTTTGCCTTTTGGCAAAAGCGTTGGCGGCGGAGGCGGCCAGGGCAGCGGGCAGGCCTCGGCACAGGCACAAAAAGAGCTGGACGAGAAAAAGCAGGAGGAAACCGGCCTGAAGCAAACCCTGACCGCCGAGCAGGCCGCCCTGGATGAGCTGAAGAAAAACCGCGAGCCCGTGGCGGCGGCTGTGAAGGAGCTGGAGCAGGAGCTGGCGGTGGAAAAGGGCGTCACCGGAAAATCCGAGGAAGAGCATGCCCAGGCCATTGCCGATTTGGAGACGAAATTGCAGCAAAAGCAAGCCGAGCTTGCCGAAATTGACCGGCAGATTGCCGAACGCAACAAAAGCACAAGCACGGCGCAGCAAAACCTGGACATGATTTCTCAAGCGGTGAAGGGCATTCAGCAGCAGCTTACCGCCCTGGCCGAAAGCGCGAAGGACGACGCGGCCGCGGCCGCCGCCGCCGCGAAGGAAGCCCTGAAAACCAAGCTGGATTTAGAGGAAAAGCGCCGCAACACGCTGGCCAGCATCCAAAAATTCAGTCTGCTCATCAAAAGCAGTGCCGAGCAGAAAAACCTGGCCGCCACGGCGGTACAAACCCTGCAAATCGCCATCCGCTGCTTAAAGCAGGTGGTGGTGGCGCTCATGGACGCTTCCAAGTTCTGGTACTCGATGGAAAGCTACTGCCGCAAAATGTCCGAGGGTGGCATCGGCGCGGAGATTAAGGAGCTTAGCGAGGGCCTTAGCATGGAAGAGCGGCTGGAATACTACACGGAGATGGATTTCAAAATGGCATTTTTGGTGTATATGTGCCGCTGGGCCGCGCTGTATTATGTGTGCGAGGACTATTACAACCAAAACCAGGCGGTGCGCCAGGGCGTGGCGGTGAATATTAAGCAGGCCCCCAACCGCGAAGAGGGCTACAAGGCCGCCGAAGAGCTGGCGGGCGGCATGTACGCCAGCATTAGCGAGCAAATTGAAGAATCCAGGCAGTTGAGCGCAGAGCTGAACGCGAGCTAAACGCGAGCTAAACGCCCGGCTGCCCGGCCAATAATTCCGGGAGGGAAGCTACAATGACACCATTTGCAAGCCGAAACAAAATAACAAGCCCCTTTGGCGCGCGCACAAGCCCCATTACCGGAGGCCAAGAGCAGCACCGCGGGCAGGACATTACCGCACCGGACGGCAACTGGCAGGTGCGGGAGTGCACCGGCGGCACCGTTATCCGGGTGGGGTACGACAACAGCCGGGGCAACTATGTGGATGTGCGCACCAGCCCGCGCCACTTCGAGCGTTGCCAACACATGGAAAGCATTGCCGTGCGTGCGGGCCAGGCCGTGCCGCAGGGCACGGTGCTGGGCATGGCCGGTTCCACTGGGGCCTCCACAGGCAGGCATTTGCACTTTGGCGTGTACGCGGCAGGCCCCGAAACAGACGGCTATACCGCACTTGCCCAAATTAACACGCTGGAACGTTTTGCTGTGGAGCCTTCTGCCTGGAGCGACGTGCCCAACCAAACAGGCACACACCCCGGCAACAACAATTTAGACGCCGCGCCCGCCGGGTAAAGCGGGGTGGGAGGCATGAAAAGGAGCACATCAGATGAAATCGATTAAAAGGTTCGACGGCCTTTTGGGCGCCCTGATTGTGGCGCCACAGGCGCAGCCCGCCGCAAACGGCCCGGTGTTTTCACGCGCGCAAGAGGGCGCCGCCAGCCCGCCGCTGCCCGCCACACCCCTGCCCAATGGCCGTGAGGACGTGTATAAAAGATGGGCGGACATGGAAGCACTGGCCGCGCAAAAAAGCGTGGAGCTGGAAGCCCTGGCCAACGACTATGGCAACAAAATAATGCTTGCGGAGGACGAATTGAACCGCAGGCTGATGGAAAGCGACCGCAAAAAGGCGGCCGCGGGCGAGATGGAGGCGCACAAGGCCGAGTTATCGGCGCATTGTGTAAGCGCCGCACAGGCTATTGCAAGAATGCAAAGCGAACTGGCCGCCCGGAAAAAGAAGCTGGAAAGCCTGGAAAAGGAGAAAAAGGCCTATAACATTTTGCGCTGGTTTCCCGTCATCAACCTTTTTAGCGAGCTTGCCGCCTCTATCAGCGGTGTGCGCGGGGAATGCGAGTCGCTGCAAAACCGCATTCGCGGCGAAACCGACGGCCTGAAGCGCGTTGAGAAGGAACTTGCCGATTGCACAAATTACATAGCCACCCTAACCCAGCAGCTGCGAGAAAACGAAATGCAGCGGGAAAGCCTGCTGCGGGAATGCGACACCTGGCAGGCCGAACGCGAGGACGTGAAAACACAGTATGTGCAGTGGAAAGACCGCTCCATGTATTGCCGCCAGGTGTGCGCCCAACTGCGTCACCTCATCGACATTGAGGCCGAGGACAGCGTCTTTGAGCAGTTTCTTGCGGCAAATCCGCCCTTCTTCGCACTGGCAGCCTGAACGCCTCTCAGGTTGCCCGCAAATTCCTTTTTTTGCCACCTGTGCCGTGGTGTGATATACTGCGGTGGGAAGCGGGTTATAGCACCATTTCCAGCACCGTGCCGGGAATGTGCCCGCAACGGGACAGGAGGGCTTTGATGGAAACACTCAAGCGGTTCGACGAGATTCTAGGCGCTATACATCCAGTGGCGCAGCCCAGCCAAAATGGCCTTGCGCAAGGCCGGGAAAACGCCGCGCCCACGCCGGGCAGCCGGGAAGACATGTACCAAAGATGGGCGGACATGGAGGCAATGGCCGCGCGGCAAAGCGCCGAATTGGCAGCCCTGGCAAACCAATACGAAAAGGGCGCAGGTTCCGCAGGCGGCAGCGCCCTGCGGGCTGCCGCCAATGAAATGGCCGCCGGGCATGCCGAGCTGCAACAGCGGCGCGCGGAAATCATGGCGGAAATTGCGTCTTCACGCCATGAGTTGGACATGCTGAAAACAAAACTGGCCCAGTTGGAGAAGGAAAAGAAGACGTATGACATCATGCGCTGGATTCCTGTAGTCGGTTTATTCAGCGAAATCATCGCCGCTATCAACGATACGCGCAACCAATGCGAAATGCTGACAAGACGCATCCGCGAGCTGGAAGACTATTTGCGGCGCATAGAGCGCGAGATGGCCAGGCAGCAGCAGATGCAATGGGAAAAACGCGCCGCCTATTGCCAGCAGATGTGCACCGGCCTGCGCCGCTTAATTGACGCAGGGGCAGACGACAGCGAAATCCAAAACTTTCTTGCGGAAAATCCGCCCCGCTTTGCGCAAGCCACCTGATACATGCAAGGTATAAAACCCCCGCCGGCGCAAGCCGGCGGGGGTTTTGCCTGCCCTAAACAAATTCCCTGTTGACAAACTGCAGGGGGTCTGCTATTATTGGGTTGGTGAGTTAAGTCACTAACCCACAAACAACGGGGCGGGCCCGCCCTGTTGAGGCCCCGGCGCGCGCGGCCGGTGCCCTTTCCGCGGCAGGATACCATTCACCTGCCCAAGAGCCAATTCTCAATGGAGGTGATTGCTTTTGAATGAGAGCCAGCCTGTTTTTATGCAAATCATGGAAATCATCGAAAATGACATCATTACAGGCGTGTACCAAACCGACGATTTAATCATCTCCACAACGCAAATTTCCAAGGTGTATGCCGTGAACCCCACCACCGCCGTGAAAGCCATTAGCAAGCTTACCGACGCAGGCATTTTGTATAAAAAGCGCGGCATTGGCATGTGCGTGGCGCCGGGCGCCAAGCAGAAAATAGCGGCGCAGCGGCGGCACATCTTCCTGCACCAAACCATAGATGGGCTTTTGGCCGAGGCAAAAACACTGGGTATTGCGCAAAAGGAACTGATTGATATTATCAAGCAAAGGGGTATAAAGTATGATTGAACTTTCTGGTGTAACAAAAGAATATGGCAGCACCACTGCTATAAACCGCATTTCCCTGCAAATTCCCGCGCAGGCCATCTACTGCCTGCTGGGCCGCAACGGCGCGGGCAAAACCACCCTTATGAAGATGCTGGCGGGACACATTGGCGCCACACAGGGCAGCATTACGGTGAACGGCGAGAGCGTCTCCCCCGGCAAAATGCCCGATTCCGTCAACTACATTGAAAGCGGCTCGTCACAGTTCAACATGAAGGTGTCGCAGCTGATTGACACCGCCGCCGAGCTGCAAGAAGACTTTGACCGCACATTCGCCCTGGAAATGGCCGACCGGCTGGAGCTTTCCGCAAATAAGAAATTCCGGCAGCTGTCCTTCGGCATGAAAACCATGCTCACCACCATCATCACCCTTGCCAACAACTCCAAGGTGATTTTGCTGGACGAGCCGGTGCTGGGCTTCGACGCCATTATGCGCGACCAGTTCAACACCCTGCTTTTGGAAAGCTACCACGCGCACCCGCGCGTCATCATCGTGTCCACCCACCTCATTGACGAAATTGCCAGGGTGACCGAGCAGCTCATCATCATCGACAAGGGCAAAATTTTGCTGCAAGCCGGCATTGAAGACATCGACGAAAAGGCCTACACGCTGTCTGGCCCGGCGGACGCCGTGCTGCCGCTGCTGGAGGGCCTGAACTGCATTGGCCAAACCCGTGCGGGCAGCGTAATGTCGGCCGACATCTACGACAAACGCATAGACCCGCCGCAGGGCGTTGGCATCGACCGTTTGAGCTTGCAGGACTTCTTCATCAAAATTGTAGGGGGACAAAACCATGCCTAAAAAAAGCTGGACCATCGCCAAACTGAACTTGCGCGCCATGCGGGTGCCCTATATTGTCAGCGGCATCATAATAGCTTGCATATTCATACAGTCTATCGTGTATCTTATCATTGCGCTGGCAACGGGCAAAGCGGGCAACCAAGCCAACCCCAGCACCGGCAACTACCTGTACCTTGTGCTTATCATTGCCGCCATCTACATTCCCCTGACGCATTTCCGGCGCGTGATGAACCTGGGCGGCAAACGCGACAGCTTTTTCTGGGGCTGCTTTGCCACCTACGGTGTGCTGGCCGCCGGTGTTACACTGGCAAATACCCTGCTTACCTACACGCTGGAGCTTGGCTTGAAAAGCACGGGCTATTACATCGGCTTTAACGAGCTGATGCAAAACCCCGCCTTGATGGACACCAAATATGTCTCGGTTACGCTGGTGGATGTTTTTGGCTGGGGCGCGCGCGGGCTCTTTTTCGAGATTGTGCAGCAGTTCGCGTTTTTGTTGCTGCTGGCCGTTGTGATACACACCTTCACCGCCGCGCAGGACAAGTGGTACGGCTGGGTAACGGACGCCGTGCTGGCCGCCATTCTGGGCACTTTTATTCCCATTGCACCGCTGCGCAACCTCCTGCTGGGCTTCTTCTACCTGACGATTTTCAACGAAAACGCGTTTTTGCAAATCGCGGTCTGTCTGGTGCTGTCGGTGGCCATTTATGCGCTGAACAAACCCATTTTTGCGCGCAAGGCCATTTAAGCGGTTTTTGCGAATTATGAAGGTTTTGTGTACACCGCGTCGTTTTGTTTAGCAGAACACAATATGCAGTACAAGGTTCCGGGGTATTCCTCTTTGGGGAACACCCCGGAACTGCTCCAAGACCCAAAAATACAACTGTACAACGAGGAACAGATGGAAAGGAAGGAAAACTTAAAACAGCCGCCAAGGAACAAGGCCCTTATGGAACAGCGGCTGGGCGAGGAACTTGTGGTTCCCGGCACGCGGGCCCTGCGCCAAAAGCAACGGGAAGAGGAGCGGTGGTGCAAGCGGCAAACCAGCCGGTTTTGGCAGCACCGCGACGTGAACGGCGGCGCGAAAAGCTTTGCC
>QMCE01001766.1_pt1 | contig 11952 bp, 8 predicted proteins | sample 1821851 | NCBI WGS metagenome assembly QMCE01 (sample SAMN09453174, study PRJNA476694) | Termite gut metagenome, whole genome shotgun sequencing project. | isolation source: worker | host: Odontotermes sp. | place: South Africa:Pretoria | collected 2016-01-28
AATACGCGATGAACATCGACGATATCTACGACTATTCCTCCGCCGCGCAGTTCAAGCAGCAGTTCAACAAGGACTTCGAGCTGCGCTTCCCGCCGAGCCTTAAGCTGCCGGGTACGAAGGGCTTCGTTTCGAGCAACGTCTACGGCATAAACGCCGCCAGCCCAAATAAGGACGCCGCGTGGGAATTCCTGAAGTTTTTAATCAGCGAGGATATGCAGTCCTCCGAATACGGCCGCACCGGCTGCCCCGTCAATCAGCGGGCGAGCGAAAAGCTCGTGGAAACCTACCTGCTCGAGGCGGACCTCGTCATTCGCCAAAACGCCATACAGCAGCACCTGGCCGGGGGCGGCCCCTTGCGCGAAAACGACCCGTACTGGCAGAAGTACATCGACAACCAGTTTTCACAAGAAGACGCGAATAAACTGGAGGCAGTGTTAAGCCAAGTGGATACGTTCCTCAGCTACGATTCGACCGCGCTCGAATTGGCGGGCGAGGAGCTCGACCCGTTCCTAAAGGGCCAAAAGAGCTCCCAGGAAACCGCCCAAACGCTCCAATCGCGGCTGTCGATGTACCTTAGCGAGCAGCAATAATTCGCGATTATTCTTAGATTGTTTACAATACCGAAACGCCCTGTTTTTGAATGAACGCCGGGTTGGTGGTATACTGTAGGCGATATTCTAAGAAGGAGTTAATCCACATGAAACCGACTGTTAAGGCTCTGTGCCTGTTCCTTGTTGCCGTACTGCTGCTAAGCGGCTGCGGCGCCCCGGATGGCGGGACGATCGAGGTTAGTTTCTATCTGAACAACGATACCGAAGACATGTTCACCTCGATAAAGGGTGAGCCGGGGAGCAGCGTCTTCTCGCCCGGAGGAACGCCGGAGCGCGAGGGCTACCTCTTCACCGGCTGGTATTTGGATAAGGAGGGTACCGAAGCGTATATCGGAACGGCCGACGAGAATCTTTCCGTATACGCGGGCTGGGCGGAGCCGGTCGAGGTCGTCTTCGCCGGCGAGGGCATTACCCTTATCGAGCCTTTGGAGCTGGCAAAGGGCGATCCGGCGCAGCCGCCCGCCGAGCCTTTCCGCGAGGGCTTCACCTTCACGGGCTGGTATGCCGACGAGCTTTTGACCGTGCCGTGGGATTTCGCCGCGCCCGTCGAGCGCCCGATGACGCTCTACGCCGGCTGGAGCGGCGCGGAGCGCGTGATTACGCTGCATCTGGGCGAGGGCATGACGGAGCCGCTCCTCGTTTCGGGGCTGCTGATGCAAACGCCGGAAGCGCCAAGCCGCACGGGCTTTTCGTTCGGCGGCTGGTTCGAGGACGAAGCGCTGACGATACCGTTCGACCTCATGAGCGATACCGGCGCGGGCTATATGGATTTATACGCCATGTGGATCGAGCTTGAGCCGGGCGAGACGCCCGCCCCCACCCCCGAGCCTACGAGAAGGCCGTCCTCGTCCACGTCCAAGCCGACCTCCAAGCCCACCGCGACGCCCTCCCCATCGGCGAAAGGCTTTACGGTGACGTTCGACGCCGGCGGCGGGACAGCGGTTTCCTCCTATACCGGCGTTCCGGCCAACTCGGCCATTCAGCAGCCCAACAATCCAACAAGGCCGGGCTACACGTTCGGCGGCTGGTACAAGGAGCCGACGCTGGCCAGCGCCTGGAACTTCTCCTCCGACAGGGTGACGGCCAACATCACGCTGTACGCTAGGTGGAATACCGGCTTTACCGTCACGTTTAACTCCAACGGCGGCAGCTCCGTGGGCTCGATAACCGGCGTGCAGTACGGCGCCAGAATCACGGCGCCGACCAATCCCACAAAATTAGGCTTCCGGTTCGTGCGCTGGTACAAGGAATCCACGCTGACCAACGCCTGGGATTTCTCGAGCGACGTCGTCGTCTCAAACGTCACGCTCTACGCCATGTGGTCGGAAGCGGGCGAAGTCACCGTAAAATGCGACCCGAACTACGGCTCGTTCGAGCCCTGGTCGAGAACCGTTAAAGCTGGCGAAACCGTTACGCTCCCCACTCCGTCGACGCGCGAGGGCTATACGTTCCTCGGCTGGTTTACGCCCGGCGGCAGCCACGCTGGCGGCGGCGGCGCAAGCTATACCGTAACGGAAACTATTACGCTCACGGCGGAATGGAGAGGCCCGGCCTCGCCGACATCCTCGAGCTGAGCCGTATCAGAAAGATTTATTGGTGGGGCGCTGAAATCAGCGCCCCACCTTGCATATTAAATCGCGGATTGGTAAAATATTAATAATCCATAGTCGCGGCGCGTGAAGCGCGCCCTGCAAAACGGGAGGTTCAATATGCCGCTGACAGAGAAAAAAGGGGAAGAGCATTATACCTACGCCGACTATTGCAAATGGGACGACGGAACGCGCTGGGAGCTGATCGACGGCATACCCTACGATATGTCTCCCGGGCCATCGCGTAAGCATCAGGGTATCTTGGTGGAATTACTGTATGAATTCAGATCTTTTCTCGAGGGCAAGCCTTGTAAGGTCTATATGTCCCCGTTCGACGTGCGCCTAAACGCGGACGAAGAGGACGATACCGTCGTGCAGCCGGACTTGCTTGTCGTTTGCGACGGCTCCAAGCTCGACGAGCGCGGCTGCAAGGGCGCGCCCGAGCTGATCGTCGAAATCCTGTCGCCATCAACCATCCGGCACGACAGCTGGGTTAAATACAACCTTTATAAGCGCTCAGGCGTCAAGGAATACTGGCTCGTCAATCCCGAAGCGAAAACCGTGACGGTCAACCGGCTTTTGGACGGCGAGTATTCCGGCAAGACATACGGCGACGCGGACTCCGTTCCGGTAAACACGCTGCCCGGGTGTTCAATCGCGCTGGATCGGGTTTTTGAAGAGTAATTCAATCCGACGTACCGCGTCTCGCCCTTATCCTCTCCCAAAACCTCTCCCCCGCCAATCCCTCCGCGTTCACTATATCCTCCTCCGTCAGCCCCGCCTCCGCGGCTAGACGCTCCGCCGCGCCGAAATCGCCGACCCTGCCCGGCGTGTGCGCGTCGCTTGAGAGCGCGAAGAGCGCCCCCTCGGCTTTCGCGAGCCTGATCTGCTCCGGCGTTATGGCTGGATGCGACGCGTTTATTTCCAGCGCCGCGCCTGACTTTACAGCGGCCTTTGCGAGAAGTGTAATGTCAAGCGGAATGTATTCGCCCGGGTGGGATACGATGTCGATCGGATAGCGATCAAGGGCGCGGCATACGGCCCGCGTATTGCGCGATATGGCCTCCGGCGCGCGCTTTAGTATGGTAAAGGATAAAAGCCCGCTGCGGGGGAAAACTCCTCTGTGATAGCCCATCAGGAAGAAATCGAACAGCTCCGCCCGCCCGGATGGATAGTCCGTTTCGCCCCCGAGCGAGATAAGGTTCAGCTCCAAGCCCAGCAGCACCTCGATGCGCCCGGCGTACTTCGCGTTCATGGCGTCGATTTCGCGGCGCATGCTTTCGAATTTTTCGAGCCGGACGCCGTAAAACTTGTGTCCGGGGCCGTGGTCGGTTATGGCGACGCGCCTAAAGCCCCCGGCGATGGCCGCGAGCACGTTGTCCTCGACGGAGCCCTTGCCGTGGGAATAGCGCGTATGGGTGTGGTAGTCGGCAATCATTTTCATGGTATTTTTATAGTAACATAGCGGATCCAGCTTGTCACTCCGCCTTGTATTCAGGCTTCGCGTGGTGTTATACTAGCTCTAGCCTATATTTTCTTTAGGAGGCCAATGTTGGAAGAAGTTTTTTACTATACGCTTACGGGCGGGGAGGCGGCGGAAAAGCTCGGCGGCTCGGCCGAAAGCGGCCTTTCGCCGGAGGAGGCGGCCGCGCGGCTCACAAAATACGGGCGCAACGCGCTCGCCGCCGCGAAAAAGCAGACGAAGCTCATGCGTTTCCTCTCGCAGTTCAAGTCGTTCATGATCTATATCCTCATCGCCGCGGCGGTCGTTTCGATGGTTTTGGGCGAGATCGCGGACGGTGTGATCATATTGGTCATCGTCCTGCTGAACGCCGTCATGGGCTACGTACAGGAATCCAAGGCTGAGGAGTCGCTCGAGGCGCTGAAAAAGATGAGCGCGCCGCAAGCGAAGGTCATACGCGGCGGCAGCATTAACGTCGTGCCGAGCGAGGAGCTGGTTATAGGCGATCTGGTCGTTTTGGATACGGGCGACCTCGTCCCGTCGGATCTTCGGCTGCTGGAGGCGCAGAGCCTGAAAATCCAGGAGGCGGCGCTAACGGGCGAATCCGTACCCGTGGAAAAGAGCACCGGCGCGCTTCCCAATAATATCCCGCTGGGCGACAGGGTGAATCTCGCGTTCTCCGGCTCGCACGTCACCTACGGGCGCGGGCGCGGCGTGGTCGTCGCGACGGGCATGAATACCGAGGTCGGCAAAATCGCGGCTATGATCCAGGAGGACCCCGGCACGGAAACCCCGCTCAAGCAAAAGCTCGAAAAGCTGGGCAAAACGCTCGGCCTCGCGGCGCTGTTCGCGTGCGTGGTCATCTTCGCCGCGGGCGTGCTCTACGGCAAGGAGCTCTTCGAGATGTTCTTTACGAGCGTCTCGCTCGCCGTGGCGGCAATCCCCGAGGGCTTGCCCGCGATTTCGACGATCGTGCTGGCTATGGGCGTTTCCCGCATGGCCAAGCGCCGCGCCATCGTGCGCTCGCTGCCCTCCGTCGAAACGCTCGGCAGCGCGACGGTCATCTGCTCGGATAAAACCGGCACGCTCACGCAGAATAGGATGCGCGTGGAGGAGGCGTACGTGCTCGGCGCGCTTAAGCCGCTCAAGGCGTTCGATATAAGCGACGCGCGCTTTAAAGCCCTCGTCGAGGTCGCGATGCTCTGCAACGACGCGCACCGCGAGGACGACGGCGACCTCATCGGCGATCCGACAGAGACGGCGCTTCTTAGCATGGGCGCGGCGTTCGGCGTCGACGAAAAGGCGCTCATAGCCGCTAATCCGCGCTCCGCGGAAAAGCCGTTCGACTCCGACCGCAAGCTCATGAGCGTCGCGTCGAAAAAGGGCGGCGGCTATATCGTGCGCGTTAAGGGCGGTGTGGACGAGCTGCTCGCCAAGTGTAAATTCATCATGGACGGGGAGGGCTTCGCGGGGCGCGCTATAACCGAAAGCGATATAGCGGCGCTGCGCGAAGCGAACCAAGGCATGGCCTCGAGGGCGCTGCGCGTCCTGGCCTACGCCCAAAAGCTCGTCCCCGATTTGCCCGGCATCGATTCGCTGGAATCCGATCTTACGTTCATCGGCCTCACGGGCATGATCGACCCGCCGCGCGAGGAGGTCAAGGACGCCGTGGCGCAGTGCCTGACGGCCGGGATAACCCCCGTCATGATCACGGGCGACCATAAGCTAACGGCCTGCGCCATCGCGAAGGAGCTGAACATCCTGCGCGAGGGCGAGGCAATTACCGGCGCGGAGCTCTCCGAGATGAGCGACGAGGCGCTGTTCGAGCGCGTACAGGGCATACAAGTTTACGCGCGCGTTTCGCCCGAGCATAAAGTGCGCATCGTGGACGCGTGGCAAAAGCACGGCGACGTCGTGGCGATGACGGGCGACGGCGTGAACGACGCGCCCGCCCTTAAGCGCGCGGATATCGGCGCGGCGATGGGCATCGTGGGCACGGATGTTTCAAAGGAAGCGGCGGACGTGGTGCTGACGGACGACAATTTCGCGACGATCGTCTCCGCCGTGGAGGAAGGGCGCAGGATCTTCGACAATATCCTGAAAGCCATCCAGTTCCTCATCTCCTGCAACGTCGGCGAAATCGTCGCTTTATTCATCGCGACCATGCTCAATTGGGCGGAGCCGCTTTTGCCGATCCACATCCTCTGGGTAAATCTGGTGACGGACTCGCTGCCCGCGCTCGCGCTGGGCGTCGAGGCCGCCGTGCCGGGCATCATGCAGCGCAAGGCGCGCAAGAGCGCGTCGCTCTTCTCGCGCCCCCTGATATGGCGCATCGGCTACCAGGGAGCGATGATCGGCCTCTTAACGCTCGCGGCGTTCCTCATAGGCCAGGGCGTAAGCGTCGAAGCCGGCCGCACGATGGCGTTCGCGACGCTGGCCTTCTCGCAGCTCTTCCACGCCTTCAACGTCAAGAACAACGCGCGCTTCAGCTTCTCCTCCAAGCCCTTCGGCAACCGCTATCTCCTGGGCGCGTTCGCGGCGTCCGCGGCGCTGATGCTCGCGGTGCTGCTCGTCCCGCCGCTTATGGGCGTATTCAAGGTCGTCGCGCTCGATTCCGCGCACTGGCTGTATATCCTGTTGCTGTCCATAGCGCCTATCGTGATCGTGGACGCGTTCAAGCTCTTTAAAATCAACGGAAACTGAGACTTAATATTGGGGACGTGACCTAAATGAAAATCAAAATCTCCCAATGCGTCATTACGAAAAACGAGGAGCGCTGCATCGCGCGCTGTATCGAGAGCATGTACGGCATCGCTGACGAAATCATCGTCGTGGATACCGGCTCCACGGATCGCACGGTCGAAATCGCGAAGGAGCACGGCGCGTCGATACGCCATTTCGAATGGATCGGCGATTTTTCCGCCGCGAAGAATTACGCGATCGACCAGGCGACGGGCGACTGGATCATTTTCCTGGACGCGGACGAGTATTTTACCGACGAACGCGCGGCAAAGGCCGTACGCGCCGCCATAGAGAAGCACCATTCCAATCTCAAAATCGACGGCCTGTACCACGCCATCCGCAACTTCTCGAAGGACGGCGGCGCCGAGATCAATCCGGACGCGACCCGCTCCTTCAATACGCGCGTCTTCCGGCATGTGCCCAGCATCCGCTACAAAAACGCCATACACGAGCAGATCGCCAAGAACGGGAAGGATCTCTATTCCTGGGAAATGCCGCAGGAGGACTCCATCATCGATCACGACGGCTATGTTTTGACGCGGGTGCGCTCCAAGGAGGACCGCAACCTCGCGATGGAGCTTATGGAGATCGAAAAGGGCAACACCGACCCGCTGCTGTTCTACTATGTGGGCCGGGATTACTTCCATATGGGACGCATCCGGGATTCGCTCGGCTACTTCCAGAAATACTTCGATACGGGGATGATAGAGCGCTGCTTCTCCGTATCGCACTATATCTATCACGTAAACGCCCTGATAACGCTTAAGCATCCTTATGCCGAGGCGCTGCGGGTAATGCGGCGCGGCCTGCGCGAGTTTCCGGGGCATCCGGGGCTTAAGCTGTTCAACGCGTTCATATTGGCGAACGCCGGGCGCTATCCCCAGGCGATCGAGGAATTCGAAAGCGGCTTCTCCCTCTCCAAAACGTACCATAACCCTACGGAATACACGCCTAACCTCATGCGCTCGAACCATCCGCGCTTCCTGGCGATCCTGGCGCAGCTGCATACGCGCAAGGGGGATACCCCCAAAGCCCTCGCCGCGGCGCAGTCGGCGCTCCGGCTCGAGGCGTTCCATCCGGGCGCGCTCTCCGTGCTCGCCTCGGCGGCAAAGGATCATTCCGAAAGCGTACTGGCGTTCATACATTCGGAGTACGACCTGTCGGATATCGACGTGCTTAAGGGCCTGCTCGCGCCGCTGTCCACGGCGCGCCCCGGTATCGTGTTCCTAACGCTGTTCGAGCGCTATTTTCAGCTCACGCAGCAAAGGGACGTGAACATGTTCACGATGATGGCGGCCGTGGGCGAATACGCCGCCTCCGTCGAGGCGCTGCTTAACCGCTACGAGGCCACGGCTTTCGAGCCGTACGCCGCCAAAGCGCTCGGCTATGCGCTCGCCTCCGGCAGCGCCGCGCTCGTCGAGGCCGCCTCCAGGCGCGCGAGCGCGCCCTACGCCCGTATTGCCGAAATGGCGCTGGGCAGGCGGCGCCAAATGGAGGAGGGCGACCTCAGCGCCTTCGCCGTTACGATGCACCTGGCGCTTGGGCTTTCGGGCGTAACGCCTCCTCTTGAGGACTTTGCCTCGATCGCCGCCGACTGCTTCGGCAAGGACGCGCTCGTACAGCTGATCCTCCTGCTCTCAAGCCACAATTGCTTCAAGGACGTCTTGGATATCGCGGATATGACGCTCGAAAGCCTCGACGAAAAGGAAATACTGACGCTGGGCGGCCCGATCGCCGAAACCGCGATGGAATCGGCCTACCGCCTGGGCGATACCGCACAGACGGAGCGCTATCTGCTCTACGCGCGCGAGCACGGCGGGCACCCGTATATTTTGGGCAGCTTCGCGCGCTTCGCGGCGGACAAATTAAACAAAGGCCCCGAGAAAAGGCGCTTCGAGCGGCTTTCTCAGGAGCTGCTGTCCGTCGATATGGTCGAAGAGGCGGATAAGCGCCGGAAGCTGCTGCTCATTCAGCAGGAGGGCGAGGACGACGGCGCGCCGCTGGAGATGCAGAAGGCGAATTAGAAAGGAATATGCTGGGGATTCCCAAGTGGCGAAGCCTCTTGAGAACTATACAACTAAAATTCTCTCCCGGCTGCGCCGGGAGAGAATTGCGTTAACTAATGAAGCTTGTGATTTTACCGCTCCGCGAGCGTATTTACGTCCAGTATAAGCGCGATGGAGCCGTCGCCGAGGATGGAGCTGCCCTCCATGCCGGGGATTTTGCCGATCGTCTTGCTGATGTAGTTCGGCATGGGCTTTACGACCGCCTGCTGCTCGCCGACGAGCTTATCCGCGAACAGGCAGTACGCGAAGCTGTCGTTTTCGATCATGATCATGATGCCGTCTTCGAAGTTGGTAAGCGCGCCGGGCACGGAGAACCTGTCGTGCAGGCGGATGATCGGGTAGCATTCCCCGCGGATCATGATCATCTCCTGGCCGTCGGGATCGACGATGACGTCCTTCATGTTCGGCTTGAAGGATTCGCGGATCGTGAGCACAGGGAGGATGTAGAGGTTGTCGGCGACGGTGATCGTCATGCCGTCGACTATCGCGAGCGTGAGCGGGATCTTTATCGTGATCGTCATGCCCTGGCCGGGCGCCGATTCTAGCGAAACCATGCCGCCGACCTTTTCGATGTTCTTGACGACGACGTCCATCCCGACGCCGCGGCCGGAGAATTCAGTAACCTGCTCTTTAGTCGAGAAGCCGGGCAGCAGCACGAAATTGTACGCCTCGCGGTCGGTAATTTCGCTTTCCGCCTTGCCCGTCAGGCCGTTGGCGATAGCTTTTTCGATTATCTTCTGGCGGTTGAGGCCGCGCCCGTCGTCCGAGACGATTATTAATACGTCGCCGCCGGTATTGCGCGCTTCGAGCGTGATATGCCCGATGGGGCTCTTGCCCGCGTTCTCGCGCTCCTGCGACGGCTCCAGGCCGTGATCCATCGCGTTGCGGATAAGGTGCATCAGCGGATCGGAGAGGTTGTCGATGATGTTTTTGTCGACCTCGGTCTCCTCGCCGACAAGCACCAGCTCGACGTCCTTGCCGACCTTCTTGCTCATATCGCGCACGATGCGGTGCATCTTGTGGAACGTGCCCGAAACGGGAACCATGCGGATGCTCATAACGATGTCCTGCAATTCGTCGGTCAGCTTGCGCAGCTGGCGCGCGCTCTTTTCGAAGTTATCCAGCGTAAGGCCGTGCAGGTCGGGATTTTTCGTGACCATCGACTCGGTCGTCACCAGCTCGCCCACGAGGTTCATGAGCTTGTCGAGCTTGGAGAGGTTTACGCTGATGAAGTTTTGCTTGAGGAACGCGTCGCCCGCGGCGGGAGCGGCCGCGGCGGAAACGTCCGCGGCGGGGTCTTCCTTGGGCTTGGCTCTGCCTTCGGGGCGCTTGCGCATGGATGCGGGCAGTTCATCCGAGCCGTCTTCGATATTGTAGAAATCGAAGCTGTGCAGGAACATCGTTTCGTTGATGATTTTCTTGAGCGTTTCGGCGTCGCTGGAGGACTTCATATATAGTACGAAGCCGTTGGATACGATCTCGGCGTCCGCGTCCGTCGCCAAAAGATCCTCGGGGACGCTTACGAGCTTGCTGCAAAAGGTTTGCAGCGAGTTGACGACGCCGAACGCGCGGATGTTTTCCATTTTGCAGTCTTTTTCGAAGAACGCGCGCAGCTTGTAGAACCGCCCCGGCAGGTCGAATAGATCCTCGTCCTCGTCATCCGGCTCAGCCGCGCCGAGCTCCTCCGGAGGGGGCGTTTTGCGGTTCTTGAGCTGATCCAGATAGCCGCGGATATCCTCGATCAGAGCTTCCGCCGCCTCGGACGGATCCTTGCCCTCGGAAATCTTCGCGAACTCGATCTTGAAGTAGTCCACCGATTGCAGGACGATATCGAAAATATGGCTCCAATCCGCGTTGCGGGGGCGCTTTTCGCGGATCTGGGAAAACAAATCCTCGACGGAATGCGCCAAATTCGCGACGGAATCGAAGTTCATCATCGCGCTAGAGCCTTTTATGGTATGCATAACCCGAAACGTCTCGTTGATTTGATCGTCGGAGAGCGAATCGGACTTTTCAGCCTCGACGAGCAGATTCTCCAATTGCTCGATCAGGGTGGAGTTCTCGTATAGGTATACCTCAAGCATCGGATCGTTGGGATTCATATATTCACCTTCTTAACCAAGAATACGCAATGCGCGCAAGTGGAAGCGCTTACGCGAACTTCCCGAAAGCCGACAGAATGACGTCCTCTTTAAACGGCTTCACGATGAAGCCCTTCGCGCCGGACATGACCGCCTCGCGAACCATCGCTTCCTGACCCATCGCGGAGATCATGATGACGTTCGCGCCCGAATTGAGCTTCATGATTTCTTTGAGCGCGGCCAGGCCGTCCATCTCCGGCATGGTAATATCCATCGTGATGATGTCGGGCGCGAGCTCCTGGAACTTTTGTACGGCCACCTTGCCGTTTTCCGCCTCGCCGACGACTTCATAGCCGTTTTTGGTGAGCATGTTCTTGATGGATACGCGCATGAACGCCGCGTCGTCTACTATGAGCACTCTTTTCATAACTTACCGACATCCTCCTGATTTCGTGTGACTAACGACTGAGATTTATATATATTTTTCACCGTGGCCGATTGTTTTAACGTGGAGCTGGCCCGTCGCCGTCAAGAGCTCGATCGTGCGCCCGTAGGTGCCGCCGGTGTCGTTGGCGCGAATCGGGATGTTCATCCGGCGCAGTATCTCCGTCGCCGCGGTGGCGTTGCGCGCGCCGACCTTGATGACGTCCGAGGACGTGCTCGAGGAGAACATGTGCGCGCCGCCCGCGACCTTCGCGATAAGCGCGCCCCGGGGCACCCCCATTTTTTCGAGCTTTTCGACAAGAACGGGTATGGCCGTATCCGCGAACTTCGCCTTGTTGGAGCGGTCGGAGGCGGAGAGGCTCGACGGCAGCATAAAATGCGCCATGCCTCCGATTTTCCTGGCCGCGTCGTACAGCACGACGCCCACGCACGAACCGAGCCCGTATGTAATGAGGCGGTCGTCGTTTGCGGCGGTGTTCAGATCGGCCATGCCGACAACAATTAATTTACTCATCTATCGCTAACCCCAACGAGCCGAGCAGTATTTTATACGATGTAAAGTCAGGTATTAGGAAAAAATGACCGTTGAGCTTTCGCTTTTCATCGCTAAACTGCGTTCCGAGAAATAAAACCGAATCCCCGATCTTCCCGTATTCGATCGCCGGAACGCTCATAATCGCGGCGGCCATGTCGATCGTAAGCTCCGGGACGGAGGGGATGATGGTTAAGTTCGTCATCGCCGAAATCGCCGAGAGATACGCCCCGACGAGGATATTCGCGATCTCGGTAAGATCGGTGAGATCCAGGGCGTTGAGATCGGCCTCGCTTAGGGTTTCGGGGTCGACCTCGGTCAGTATGGCGATCATCTTTTGGGCGTCCTTGGCGTCGAGCACCAACAGTATATAGCCCTGTAAGTCGCCGGACATGTTGATCATGACGCCGGCGACGATATTTTCC
>QMCE01001985.1_pt1 | contig 11951 bp, 11 predicted proteins | sample 1821851 | NCBI WGS metagenome assembly QMCE01 (sample SAMN09453174, study PRJNA476694) | Termite gut metagenome, whole genome shotgun sequencing project. | isolation source: worker | host: Odontotermes sp. | place: South Africa:Pretoria | collected 2016-01-28
GTTACCGCCAGAGCCGTTACCGCCAGAGCCGCCACCGCCAGAGCCGTTACCGCCAGAGCCGTTACCGCCAGAGCCGCCACCGCCAGAACCGCCACCGCCAGACATCGCGGCGCGATAAGCCCGCTGTGCGTAATGCGCAGCGTTGAGCTTGGGTTGTAACGGCTGCCGAGGAGCAGGTTGACAACCAGCTCGCCATCACGCTCAAGGGAGTCACTTGGCGCTTCGGCTATGGCGCGCACGACCGATCGCGCGGACATGATCCGCGCGGTCATGGAGGGGGTGGCGCTCAATCTCGGGCTGTCGGTCGATATCTTCCGCGAGGCCGGGGAGACCTTCACCGAGGTCGTCATGATCGGCGGCGGCGCCAAGGGCGCGGTGTGGCGGCAGATCATGGCGGACGTCTACGACGCGACGATTTTGCGGTCGAGCTACCTCGACGAAGCGACCTCGATAGGCGCCGGCATCATCGCCGGCATCGGCGCCGGCCTCTACCGCGACTTCTCCGTCGCCAGCAAATTCTTCGCCATCGTCGACCGCACGCCGCCGATCCGGGAGCACGTCCCGGCGTACCGGCGGTGGATGGCGGTGTTCGACGACGTGTACAAGGCGCTGGAACCGTTGTTTCCGCGGTTGGTCGCGGGCGCGACGGGGGGAAGGTGAGGGAGCGTCACTTCCGCTATCACCAGCGCCGTGTCGTCGTCGCAGGCCTCGTCGTAGAAAGCGAAACGCTCGCGATCCTCGAACGGGACGTCCTTGCCCAATATCTTCCAGTACTCGCCCACGATCTCCGGCATCTCGCCCTCGGCGTTCGCCATGTAGATCGCCGACTCCACCGGGATCGTCGCCGCCAACGCGCGGATGATCTCCACCCCGCCCACAATCCCCGGGATGAAGTTCAAAAACACCCGCCGCGCCCCCGGAGCCGCCTTCGTCGTCACCGGGTAATTGGAATCCGCCAGCAAGATCCGCGCCCCATGCCCCGTCTCCGCCAACGCCATCAGCAACTCGGGATGGATAATGTCCGTCTTGAGCATGTGTCGTCTCCTTTACAGTGCGCTCTGCGCTATACCATGACCGTCTGCCCTTCGCGGGCGAAAAATACGCCGGGGTGCAGCTTCTTCGCCTCCCCCTCCATCCCCTCAAGCTCCTCGTCCGAATGCATCGGCTCGTGGTGGACTATCGCCAGCCGCTCCACCCCGGCCATGCGGGCCGTCCGCATCGCCATCGCGACCGTGCTGTGGCCCCACCCCCTGCGGCTCGTCTCGTATTCCTCCGTGGTGTACTGGCCGTCGTGCGCCAGGAGATCCGCCCCCCGCGCGAACGCCGCGAGCCCCGGATCCCCCAACTCAGGGTCGCCCTCCACGTCCGTCGCGTACACATACGATTTCCCCCCGTGCTCCAGGCGGAAATTCAGCACGCCCTCGACAGGATGCATACTGTTCTTGTACACCCGCACCACCACATCCCCGGCCCCCAACTCCTCGCCCGGACGCGCCATCCGGGGAGCGTCCTCGCCCGGACGCCACACCACGGTCTCCCCGCCGTGCAGGAACACGCAGTTGAACGCCATCCCCATCCGCGCCAGGCGGATCGGGTGCGCCGCCGGGGAAAAGAGGTTTTCCAGCGCGTCGACGATGCTGCCCGGCTCGTCGGTGGGGCCGAAAAGATGCATGGTGGTGGTGGAGAGGTAGGCGGGGCTGAAATAGAGGAGGCCGCCGATGTGATCGTGGTGGTTGTGGGAGAAAAACACGGCCAGGGTGTGCGGCGGCGGCTCCTGCTGCAGATCGCGGCCCAGGCTGATGATCCCGGTGCCGGCGTCGAACACGAGGAGACGGCCGCCGGCGCGGATCTCCTGGCAGGTGGTGTTGCCGCCATACAGCAGGGTGGTAGGCCCGGGCATGGGGTGGCTGCCGCGTACGCCGCGAAAGGTGATGGTGATGGACGCGTCCTCGGCCCGCATGAAGACCCCCCGAAAAAAGAGCCTATCCGAACCCGGACAGACAGGCGACCGCACCGCGCCTTCCGGCGCTAAACCATGTCATTTAAATAGTAACTATTTTTAGTCAAAATGTGTAGCGGTAAAAAAAACGAACCGCCGAAGCGATCCGTTTTTGGAAAATTCCGCGCTGTTTCCACGCTGTTTCGTTCAGGCGGTTTTGACTTCGAGTTCCTCCAGCATCTCGTGTTCGCTGAGTTTGGGCAGCCCTCTCTCGCCATGCTCGGCCCGGGGGTGACTCTTCACATAGACGCTCTGCATCTCATGGGCGGTGATGTGGGTGTAAATCTGCGTGGTGGAAATGTTTTCATGGCCGAGAAGCTCCTGCACCACCCGCAGATCCGCCCCCCGCTGCAGCAAATGGGTGGCGAACGAATGCCGGAGCGTGTGCGGCGACACATCCGAGGGCAGTCCGGCCAGACCGGCGTAGTGCGACAACATGCGCCGGACCGATCGCGTGGTCAGGCGTTGGCCTCGGAAGTTCAGGAACACCGCCGCCGGGTCGAAACGGTTTTTGTCCGGATGGGCGCGTTTAAAAACGAGGTATTCCTCCAGCGCGGCGACGGCGAAGCGGCCGACGGGGTTGATGCGCTCCTTCATCCCCTTGCCGCGCAGGCGCAGGACCCGGCGGTCGAGATCGATGTCGGCGTGATCGAGGCCGACAAGCTCGAACGACCGGAGGCCGGCCGAATAGATGAGTTCGAGAATCGCCTTGTCGCGCGCGCCGATGAAAGTGCCGCCCTCGGGAGCCGCCAGGAGGCGCTCCATCATGGCGACGGTGAGGAAGGTGGGGATTTTCTTTTCAAGCTTCGGGGTATGGACGGCGCGGGCGGGATTGACCGCCATGCGGCCGCGCCGCTGCATGAATTTGAAGAAGCTCCTGAGCGCCGCTATCTTTCTGGCGACGGTCTGCCGGGAGACCCCCTTTTCGCCGAGTTCAGCCATGAAGCCCCGGATCATGACCAGGGAGACGTCCTCCGGGAAGAAGCGGGACTGGCCCGTATCATGAAGGTGGGTCAGGAATTGCGCCAGATCCACGCCGTAATTGCGCACCGTGTGCTCCGACATGTTGCGCTCGCAATTCAGGTACTGCAAAAACTCGGTGACGTCGGGATGGTTGATGCGGCTGAGCGTGGACAAGGCAGACCCCTTTCACGAGAGCGCCGCCCGGGAAGCCGCCGCGCGCGGCGGCGCGTCTCCCCGGCGGGCATCCGGGCTATTTCTCCCCCGGCCTGGTGGCCGTACCTTGTTTTTATCGGATGGAAAGTGCCGTCTCCTTAATGAAAATTCCCAAAATACCGGCAGTTGGAGCGATTTGCGCACCCGACGCTCAGAGCCGCACCAGGCGGGACAGCTCGTCGCGAGCCTTGAGCAGGGCTTCAGCCGGGGTCGAACGGCCGATGACGGCGTCGTGGACCGCGCCGCCGATAATCGCCTCGAACACGCGCTCCTCGATCTTCCCCGCCGTCGTCACCTTCGTCACCTGGCGCGATCGGCTGGCGCTGAAGCTCTCCGCCGCCGTCGGGAGCCAGGGATAGAGCGAGGACACTTCCGGGCTGTCGTAGACCAGCTTCGAGGGCGGGGCGCCGCCGAGGATGGTGAAGGGCATCATCAGGCTGTCGTCGCATATCCAGGAGAGAAAATCGTGCGCCGCGTCCAGGAGGCGGCTATGGCGGTTGACCCCGAGGGTCCAGCCGCCCAGGAGCGGCATCCCGCCGGGAACGGCGTCGTAGCCGACGCGGCCGACCACCTTCGACTTCGATCGATCGCTCAGTTCCGAGACGTGGCCGACAAAGAGGATCATCATCGCCGCCTCGCCCCGGCTGAACAGGCGGACCTGCTCGTCCCACCACTGCCCGGCCGATCCGGGCGCGGCGTATTGGTAGCTCTCGACGTAATTGCGCAGCGCGGCCTCGGCCTCGGGGCCGGCGAGAAGGCCCAACATGCTGCCGGCCTCGAAGGGGAGCGGGGAAAAGGCCATGAGCCGGGGAAGGAACTCGCAGGTGGCGGCGTTGGGAACCTGCGCTCCCAGGGTGGCGCCGTATTCGAGGGGGGACTCGGGGTTGAAGCGCCGGGTGAAGAAGCGGGCGATGTGGTTGAACTCCTCCCAGGTGCGCGGCGCCCGGAGATCGCAGCGGCGCACCTTGCGGTAGCTGGATCGGAGATAGGGATCGTCGAACAGATCCTTCCGGTAAAACAGCAACTGGACGCCGAAGAGATACGGCACGGTGTAGTAGCGGCCTTCGTGGCGGCAGTAGGCGTCCATGACGCCGGGGAGCCAGTTGGCCGCCCGCCCCGCCCGTTCCTCAAGCCAGCCGCCGAGATCGAGGAGCAGCCCGTCGGACGCGACCTCGCCCAGCCAGGGCTGATCGATCTGGAAAATGTCGAAGCCGGCGCGGGCGGCCGGATCGCGGATGATGGCGCCTATCTCGATGACGGACTTCCGGGTTATCTCCACCTTCCGCCCGGCGCTTTTCTCAAACGCGGGCAGGAGCAGCTCCAGCGCCGTGCACGACGCGCCGGCGAGCATCAGGAGCGACAGCGGCCGGGCGCCCTGCTTCACGCGGCGGGACAGCGGCCGGACGCTGGCGGGCGGGGACTCCGGCTGCGGGATGGCCACGACCACGCGCCGGCTGGTGGGGGCTCCGCTCTCCACCTGCTCCAGCAGCAGATCCGCCGCCGCTTGCCCGAGCGCGTTGGCGTCGCGGCGGAGCACGGTGACTCCGGCCAGGTCCGTCGGCGCCCAGGAGCTTTCGCCGAGGGCGATGAACTCCGGCTGCGCCTCCGGGGCGAGGAGCCGCGCGGCTTTCCTGGCGCCGGCGAAGAGGAGGCGCGAGGTGGCGATAATGGCGTCGGGGGCGGGCTTCCCGCTCAGGCGCGGGACGACAGCGCTGAAGGCGCTCTCCTTGTTGAAATTCGTCTCCACCACCCGCTCGCCGGCGCCGTCGGCCAGGCCGTGATCGCGGAGCGCCGCGAGAAAGCCGTCGGCGTAGGCGCGTTCGCTCGAATTCTCCAGGGGGCCGGTGACGAGGAGCGGCTTGCGGCGGCCGCTCCGGATCAGGCCGGCGGTCAATTCCTCGAAACACGCTTCGCAGTTGTACTCCGCCAGCGGAAAGCGCCCGCCGGCGGGGCGGCGCTCGGCGAACGCCAGGGGCGTGCCGTTGTCGGCCAGGCTTTGGAACATGCCGGACGACGCCGGCTGGCAGGTGACGAGGATCATGCCGTCGACGTTCTGCTTCAGCAGTTGCTCGATGGCGCGTTGTTCGCGGGCCTGCAATTCCCAGGTGGCGCAGAGGACGGCGGTGTAGCCGCACTCGCCCAGCCGGTGATCGACGCCGGCGAAGAAATGCGCGAAATGCGAATCGACGACCGAGGGGAGGATGACGCCGACGAGGCGGGTTTTGCGGACGCGGACATTGGCCCGGGGCGGGACCCAGGCGCGGTAGCCGGTCTCGCGGATGGCGGTCTGCACGCGCTGCACCGTGGCGAGGCTGACGTTCCGCCCGCCCTTCAGGACATTGGACACCGTGCCGACGGACACTCCGGCGGCGACGGCGACATCCTTCATGGTCACATGCCCGGGCATAGCGCGTTCCGTGAAAGAAGAGGAAAAAAAGCGGAAGGGTATGGCGTCGTCTGACCGCGCGCCATACCCTTCCCGTCCTGTTTCGATGTAATATTAGAAGCTGGGCGGGTTTTTGTAAATGCCGATGTCGTCCTTGCCCAGGATCTTCACGCCGGTGTCGATGCCGGCCGTGGGGACGTGGCCGAAGTCCTTGAACATGGAGGGGACGTCGGTCGGGTGGCGGGCGGCGTAGGCCATGAGCATCGACATGTAGCCCATGAGGTAGGGGTTCTGGCCGACGGTGCCGCGGATTTCGCCCTTTTCGATAAGCTCGATGACGGGCATTCCGAAGTCGAAGGCCATGATGCTGATCTTGCCCTGGAGGCCGAGGGAGCGGACGGCGGCGGCCGCGCCGGGGCCGGGGTTGCCGTGGGCGCCGAAGATGCCGTTGATGTCCTTGTTGGCCTGGAGCATGGCGGTGATCTGCGTTTCGGCCTTGGCGACGTCGCCCTCGTCGTTCACGACGGCGACGATTTTCGCGCCGGGGGCGGCGTCCCGGAGGCCGGCCTCGAAGCCGTCCTGCCGGTTCTTGAGGTGGTCGGGACCGGGGAAGGTGGAGATGCCGATGCGGCCGGCGTCGCCGAGCCATTCGCCCATCGCCTTGCCCGCTTCGTAACCGGCCTGGTAGTTGTTGGTGCCGGCGAAGCAGAGGCGGTTGGAGCCGGGAGCGTCGGAGTCGAAGGTGATGACCGGGATTTTCGCGGCGATGGCGCGGTTGATGGCCGGGATCATCGTGTTCGCCTCGCCGGCGGTGCAGATGATGCCGTCGACCTGTTTGGCGACCAGTTGCTCGATGGCCCGCGCTTCGAGTGTGGCGTCCCATTCGGCCGGGCCTTGCAGCTCGGTCTTGACGTGGGGGCCGATGGCCTTGGCGGCGTCGACCATGCCGGCGTAGGCCCAGTTGAAGAACTCCGATCCCTTGAGGAACACGACCATGCCGTACGTCTCCTCGGGCCGATCCTCGGCGGCGGCCGGAACCGACAGGACGCCGACGGCCAGGGCGGCGAGAACCGCCGTCACGCATTTTCTGAACATACTTTCCCTCCTGATGGAAAAAGAGAAACACCGCAAACACCCGAAATCATTCCGCGCCGGCGACGGGCCGGCGCAAGCCAGATCGTTACTTCTTGTCCCGGTTGAACACGAATTCGCTCACCAGGATGGCGGCGAGGAGCATGGCGCCGTTGACGATGTCCTGCCAGTAGGTCGAGATGCCGGTCATGACGAAGGCGCCGTTCACGACCGCGAGGAAGAGGATGCCCAGGAGCGTGGAGACGATGGTGCCGCTGCCGCCGTTCAGACTGGCGCCGCCGACGGCGACGGCGGTGATGACCTTCATTTCGGAGTTCAGCCCGTAGGCGTTGTTCGCGCCGCCGTACTGGGCGGCCACGATGATGCCGGCGACGCCGGCGAGGAAGGCGGAGAGGCCGTAGACGAAATAGCGCATCCGGGCGACGCGGATGCCGGAGAGGCGGGCCGCGCGCTCGTTGCCGCCGATGAAGTAGACCTGGCGGACGAAGGCGTTGTGCTTGAGGAGCGTCCGGACGACGACGGCGAGGCAAGCGAAAACCCACATCGGGATCGGAATGCCCGCCAGATACCCCTGCCCCAGCGCCTGGAACGGCGCGGGGAAGCCCACGACGGTCCGGCCGTCGGTGATGGCCAGGTTGAAGCCCCGCAAGGTCAGCATGGTCGCCATCGTGACGATGAAGGGGTGGACCTGGAGGACGTTTATCAACTTCGCGTTCACCAGCCCCACGGCGACGGCGACGGCGAGGGCGAGGACGATGGCCGCCGGCCAGGCGAGGCCCCGGTTCATGAGCATCCCGGCCGCGATGGCGGAGGTCGGCAGCACCGCGCTGATCGACAGATCGATGCCGCCGGTGATGATGACCAGCGTCATCCCCAGCGCCATCACCGCCTCGGGCAGGAACGCCATCAGCGTCACCTCGATGTTGAACGGGGTGAGGAACGCCTTGTACTTCGCGCCCATGACGAGGACGATGACGACGATGGCGGCGATGAGGCCGAGGTATTGCAGCCCGACGGCGTCGATGCAGCGCCGGGGCAGACTTTTTTCCGTGGGTCGCGCGTCAATGGGTGGCATGGCGCATCACCTCCGCCTGGGTCAGGTTGTCGTTTCTCATATCGGCCGAGACGCGGCCCTCGCGGAACACCAGCACCCGGTCGGACAGCCCCAGCGCCTCGGGAAGCTCCGACGAGATGACGATGACGCCCACGCCGTGCTCCGCCAGGTCCCGGAGATACTGGTGGATTTTGGCCTTCGCGCCGATGTCCACGCCGCGCGTCGGCTCGTCGGCGATGAGGATTTGCGGCTTGGCCGCGAGCCACTTGGCGAGCATGGCCTTCTGCTGGTTGCCGCCGGAGAGGTTGATGATGTTCAGGTTGTCGTTCCGGGGGCGGATGTCCAGGAGGTCGAGGTATTCCCGCGACCGCTCGCGGATGGCGGCGAAGTCGAGGATGTCCGCGCCGGAGGCGAACGAGCGGAGCGACGCCGAGGCGATGTTCCGCCGCACCGACATGGTGAGGAAGAGGCCGAACTCCTTCCTGTCCTCCGACAGGTAGCAGACGCCCTGGCGGATGGCGTCGCCGGGGCCGCGGATGGACATCTCCCGCCCGTGGAGGTAGATCCGGCCCCCCGACGGCCTCTCGGCGCCGAAGATGGCCCGCGCCGTCTCGGTGCGGCCGGAGCCGACCAATCCGGCGAAGCCGAGGATCTCGCCCCGGAGAAGGGAAAAGGAGACGTCCGCGACCTTGCCCGGGAGCGTCAGCCCCTCGACCCGGAAAATCTCCTCCCCGACGGCGGTCGCCTTGGGCGGGTAGAGATCCTTCATGTCGCGACCGACCATGAGGCGGATGATTTCGTTGGCGTCGGTCGCGCCGGCCGGCATGGTCTTCACCAACTGCCCGTCGCGGAGGACGGAGACGCGGTCGGCGACGGCGAAGACTTCGGAGAGCTTGTGGGAGATGTAGACGATGCCCACGCCCCGCTCCCGCAGATGCCGGATGATGCCGAAGAGATGGTCGATTTCCGCGTCGGAGAGGGCGGAGGTCGGCTCGTCCATGATGAGCACGCGGGCGTTCAGGGACAGGGCTTTCGCGATTTCCACCATCTGCTGCCAGGCGACGGAGAGCGTCCCCGCCCTGACGTTCGGGTCGATGTCCAGGCCGATGCGGGAAAACAGCTCCGCCGCGTCGCGGCGCATTTTCTTCCAGTCGATGAAGCCGGGGAAGCGCGTCGGCTCCCGGCGGCAGTAGATGTTTTCCGCCACCGTCATGTTGGGCGACAGCGACAGCTCCTGGTGGACGATGCCGATGCCGGCCGCGCGGGCCGCCGCCGGGTCGACCAAGCGGACGGGGCGGCCGTCCATGACGATCTCCCCGGCGTCGGGGCGGTGGTTGCCGGTCAGGACGTTCATCAGGGTCGACTTGCCGGCGCCGTTTTCGCCCACCAGGGCGTGGACCTCGCCCGGGAAGACGTCGAAGGACACGGCGCGGAGGACGGGGTTGCCGGAAAAGCCTTTGTCGATGCGCTTCGCTTCGAGAAGCGGCGCGGGCGCCGATGCGGTCATTGCCGTCTCTCCTTCCTTCTGCGGTAGGCGTCGACGGCGACGGCGGCGAGGAGGATGAGGCCGCTGACCGCCTGCTGCCAGTTGGGCGAACCGTTCAGGAGCACGAAGCCGTTGTTGATGAGAGCGAGGAGGAGGACGCCCAGGGCGGAGCCGACGATGGAGCCGCTGCCGCCGGTCATGCTGGCGCCGCCGATGACGGCGGCGGCGATGGCGCGCATCTCCGCCTGCATCCCGAAGCCGGAGAAGCCCATCGCCAGGCGGCTGGTCATGAACAGCGCCGCCGTGCCGGCCAGAACCGCCGACACCACGAACACGGCGAACGCCACCCGCCGCACCGGCATCCCGGACAGCCGCGCCGCCTCGTAATTCATCCCGACATAGAACGCCTGGTGCATCGGCCGCCACACGCGCACCAGCGCCTCAAGGATGAGAAGGCAGACGATGGTGAACAGGAACGGCAGGGGAATCCCCACGATTTTCATCCGGCTGATCTCGATATAGGAATCCGGCAGGCCGGAGACGTAATACCCGGAGGTCAGGACCAGCGCCGCGCCCCGGGCCATCGACATGACGGCGAGGGTGACGATGAAGGGGGCGATTCTGGCCCGCGCGACCAGGAAGCCGCTGAAGGCGCCGATGACGGCGGCGACGGCGAGGCCGGCCGGGATGGCCAGGTACACCGGGACGCCGGATTTCATCATCATCGTGGCGGCGACGCCGCTCAGGGCGAGGACGGAACCGACCGAAAGGTCGATGCCGCCGACCATGAGGACGAGGGTAAGCCCCGCGGCCATGAGGAGATCGTAGACCATGCCGTTGGCGATGGCCTCGAAGTTCCGCCAGTCGAGGAAGGCGTCCGGCCTGAACACGGCGAGGAACGCCGCGACCGCCAGGATGACCAGGATCAGGGTCGCCTCGCGCGATGTTCGCCACGGCGCGGCGGCGGTGTCTCGGGTATCGGCCATGTCCTACCTTTCGGAGTGCCACCTGCCGCCGGCGCCGGAGATGAGCAGGAAATTGGCGTAGGCGGTGAAGTCGCCGGTGCGGACGACGGTCTTGACGCCGGCCGCGCGTCGCTTCAACTCGGGATGGGAAATCGTCGCCACCGGGATGCCCTCCGGCAGCAGCGCCAGGACGGAGCGGAGCTTCGACGGGCTGTGCTTCTCCGTCATGTCCGCCACCACCAGCCCCTCTATCGAATAATGCCGCGCCAGCTCCCGCAGCACCTCCTCCACCGTCGGCGCGTTGACGGCGAGGGAGAGATCCACCACTTCCACCCCGTCGGGGATGGCGAAGCCGGCGTCGCACAGCAACAGTTCGTCGCCATGCCCCTGCCGCGCCACCGCGCCGGCCAGACCACGGTTCAGTATGCCTTCGTTCATTGCGGTATCCTTGTCTTGGTCACACGCAGGCGGCCAGCAGCTTGCGGACGGCGGGCTGGTCCAGCACGACCGGGTGGACGGTATAGTCCGGGAGGCCGAAGGTGTCGGCGGCGATGACGTCGAGGTCGGCGTCGGAGACGTTTTTGTCCTTGAAGCCGATGCCCAGGCCAACGCGCTTCAGGAAGGCGGCGAGCTCGTCCGCGGCGCGGGAGGCCGCGTCTTCGTCCGACGCCGAGGCGAGGGCGGGGTTCAGGATGCGGGCCAGCGCGGCATGGGACGGTTGCGCCGCGCCCCAGGTTTGCCGCGCGATCTCCGGATAGACGATGGCCAGCGCCTCGCCGTGGCTGATGTGGGGGGCGCTGCCGCCGATGGCCATGCCGATGCCGTGCGGGAGGGTGGTGCCGACGTTGGCGATGCAGATGCCGGCGACGGAATTGGCGAGGGCCAGGGCTTCGCGGGCGGCGGGGTTGGCGGGATCGGCGAGGGCTATGGGCAGATGCTCCGCCACCAGCCGCATGGCCCAATGCGCCTGGAGATCGACGAAATCGTTCGCGGCGGTGTGGATGGTGCTCTCGAAGGCGTGGCAGAAGGCGTCGAAGCCGCTGGCGGCGGTGACGCCGGCCGGGAGGCTGCGGGTCAGCTCCGGATCGACGATGGCGATCTTCGGGCACAGGAGGGCGTCGCAGAGGGCGAACTTGCAGTGATCCGCCGTCTTGGTGACGACCGACACCGGCGTGATCTCCGCACCCGTGCCGGACGTGGTGGTGACGGCCAGGACGGGGAGGACGGCGTCCGTAATCGGCTTCTGGAACAGGCGGTAGTCCCACGCCTCGCCCGGGTGGCTGGCGCCGACGGCGATCGCCTTGGCCGAGTCGATGCTGGAGCCGCCGCCGAAGCCGATGAGGAAATCGGCGCCGAAGCTTTTCGCCATCGCGACGCCGGCGTTGACGCTGTTGGTGGTGGGGTTCGGGACGACGCCGGAATAGACGGCGGAGTCGATGCCTTCTTGGGCCAGGAGGGCGGCGGCTTTTTCGAGAATCGGCTTGCACCAGTCGCCCTTGGTGCAGACGAAGAGTCCCTTGCGGCCGAGGCGTTTGGCGAGGATGCCGATTTCGGCCAGGGTTCCGTTGCCGAAGACTACTTTTGTCGCGACGTGGTAGGTTGCTGCTCGCATGGTCGTCCTTTCGTGGCGCGGGTCTTATGCTGCGGCGCGGATGAGCGGGAGATCGGGGGATACGCGACTGAGCGAAGTCGCCGGTGATTTTGGTGTCTTGATGGGCTGGGCGGATGAAGTCCGTCAATTGAAAGTCCGCACAAACGCCGACACGCCCAACGATGCCGCCCAAGCGCGCAAG
>QMCE01001767.1_pt1 | contig 11950 bp, 10 predicted proteins | sample 1821851 | NCBI WGS metagenome assembly QMCE01 (sample SAMN09453174, study PRJNA476694) | Termite gut metagenome, whole genome shotgun sequencing project. | isolation source: worker | host: Odontotermes sp. | place: South Africa:Pretoria | collected 2016-01-28
GATGTACACCTTGCAACAGCACCTGCTTTAGGTTTGGCAACCCCACTTGGAAATTTGGGCGAATCGTGGTATACTGTGTACTTGATGGGCCATTTTGCCCTGGCAGGGAGGCGTTTTATGAACCCGTTTTCTGGCAAAACACTGCTGATTACCGGCGGCACCGGCAGCTTTGGCAACGCCGTGCTGCGAAGTTTTTTAAACTCCGACATCGCCGAAATCCGCATTTTCAGCCGGGATGAAAAAAAACAGGACGACATGCGCAAGCGCGTGGCGTCTGGCAAAGTTAAATTTTATATTGGCGATGTGCGCGCGCCGGCCTCCTTGCAGGACGCCATGGCCGGGGTGGATTATGTGTTCCACGCCGCCGCGCTGAAGCAGGTGCCCAGCTGCGAGTTTTTTCCCATGGAAGCGGTGAAAACCAATGTGTTGGGCACCGAAAACGTGCTGGACGCCGCCATAGCCGCCGGGGTGAAAAAGGTGGTGTGCCTTTCCACCGACAAGGCCGCCTACCCCATCAACGCCATGGGCATCTCCAAGGCCATGATGGAAAAAGTAACCGCCGCGAAGGCCCGCACCATCGAGAGTGAAAAAACCGTTATTTGCTGCACCCGCTATGGCAATGTTATGGCCAGCCGTGGCAGCGTTATTCCTTTGTTCATTCAGCAAATTGCCGAAGGCAAGCCCATTACCGTAACCAACCCCGACATGACCCGCTACCTGATGAGCCTGGACGAGGCGGTTGCCCTTGTGGTATTCGCCTTCGAGAACGCGCGCCCCGGCGATTTGTTCGTGCAAAAAAGCCCCGCTTCCACCATTGCCGATTTGGCCGCCGCCGTGCAAGAGTTGTTTGGCAACACCGGCCTGCACGTTATTGGCAGCCGCCACGGCGAAAAGGTGTACGAAACCCTGCTTACCAGCGAAGAGCGCCTGCACTGCGAGGATTTGGGCGATTATTTCCGCGTGCCGGCCGACAACCGCGATTTAAACTACGACAAATATTTTATGGAAGGCACCACCCCCGCCACCGAACCCGAGGCCTATACCAGCCACAACACCCGCCGCCTTTCCACGGGCGAAGTGGTGGAAAAGCTGCTTAGCCTTGTGGTTGTGCGAGAGGAGCTGAGAAAGCTTGGAAAACTATGAAAACCTGCCCGAAATAAGCAAGGCGTCTCCCATTCTGATTACCGGCGCAAGCGGCTTTATTGGCCGCAACCTTGCCGCGCGCCTGCGCGCGCTGGGCTACCAAAACCTGCTCGCCTTCGATTTGGGCACCCCGCCCGAGGAGCTTGTGCGCTTTGCCGCGGCGGCCGCCTTTGTGTATCATTTGGCCGGTGTGAACCGCCCGCAGCAGCGGGAGGAATTTTACACCGGCAACACCGGGCTTACCGCCAGCCTGCTGGAGGCCCTGAAGGCCGCCGGCAGCCGGGCGCCCATCTTATTTTCCTCCACCGCCCAGGTGGGAAACGACTCTGACTACGCCATAAGCAAGGAAGAGGCGGAAAGCGCCGTTTTTGCCCACGGGCAGGCACAGGGTGTGCCGGTGTATGTTTACCGCCTGCCCGGCGTTTTTGGCAAGTGGAGCCGCCCGGGCTACAACACGGTGGTGGCCACCTACTGCTACAACATTGCGCGGGGGCTGCCCATTGAGGTGCGCGACCCCGCTTTTGGCATGCCGCTGTGCTATATTGACGATGTGGTGGACAGTTTTGTGCAACGCCTGGACGCCGCCCGCACCCCCAAGCCCCAAATTGAAAAGGACGGCAAGCTTTTTGTTGGCATCGACCCCACCTACGACGTGACGCTGGGCTGGCTTGCGGGCACCATCCGCAGCTTCCCGCACACCCGCAAAACCCTTGCTCTGCCAGACTTGAGCGCTTCCATTACCCGCAAGCTGTGGGCCACCTACCTTTCCTTTCTGCCGCAGGATGAATACGCCTACCCGCTGCAAATGAAGGTGGACGAGCGCGGCAGCTTTACTGAATTTTTGCGCACCCACGAGCATGGCCAGGTTGCCATCAATGTGGCAAAGCCCGGCATTGTGCGGGGCAACCACTGGCACGACACCAAGAATGAAAAGTTCCTGGTGGTAAGCGGCCGGGCGGTCATTCGCCTGCGGGCGCTGAACACCACCGAGGTGCAAACCTACGAGGTGAGCGCGGAAGAGTTGCGTGTTATCGATATTCCCCCCGGCACCACGCACAACATTGAGAACACGGGCGAAGGCGACCTGATAACGGTTATTTGGGCCAGCGAACCCTTCGACCCCGACCGCCCCGACACCTATTACGAGGAGGTTTAGCCCCTTGCGTAAACTGAAGTTGATGACGGTGCTGGGAACCCGGCCGGAGATTATCCGCCTTTCGGCCGTTTTGAAAAAGGCGGACGAAACCTTCAACCACACGCTGGTTCACACCGGCCAAAACTACGACTATGAGCTGAACCAGATTTTTTTTGAAGAGCTGCGCCTGCGCGCGCCCGACGTGTACCTGGACGCCGCCGGGCAGGATTTAGGCGAGACGATGGGCAATATCATTGCCAAAAGCTATGCCCTGATTGCCCGGCACCGCCCCGACGCCCTGCTTGTGCTGGGCGACACCAACAGCGCGCTTGCGGCCATCTCCGCCAAGCGCCTGAAGGTACCCATCTTCCACATGGAAGCCGGCAACCGCTGCTGGGACTGGAACGTGGCCGAGATGATCAACCGCAAAATCGTGGATCATATCAGCGACGTGAACCTGCCCTACACCGAGAACGCCCGCCGTTACCTGCTTAGTGAGGGCATCGACGGCAAGACCATCTTTGTAACCGGCAGCCCCATGGCAGAGGTGTTGGCCACCCACGCGGATGGCATTGAAAAGAGCGACGCACTGGCCCATTTGGGGCTTGCGGCGGGCAAGTATATCCTGCTCAGCGCCCACCGGGAGGAAAATATCGACCGGGAGGAAAACTTCCTGAGCCTGATGAACGCGGTGAACCGCATTGCCGAGACCCGGGGCATGCCCATCATCTACTCCACCCATCCGCGCAGCAAAAAGTTCATCGAAGCGCGGGGTTTCGTCTTTCACCCGCTGGTGCGCAGCCTGCCGCCCTTTGGCTTTTTAGACTATAACAAGTTACAGCAAAGCGCCTATTGCGTGCTTAGCGATTCCGGCACGTTAAGCGAGGAGAGCGCCATTTTAGGCTTTGCGGCGGTGCTGATACGCACCTCTACCGAGCGGCCCGAGGCGCTGGACGCGGGCTCCATTGTTATTGGGGGCATTGCCGCGGGCGAGGTGGAGCAAGCCATGGATTTGGCTGTGGCCATGCGGGCCGAACCCTTTGATTTGCCGGCGGATTACACCCGCAAAAACGTGTCCGCCAAGGTGATAAAAATCATCCAAAGCTACGCCAAAATTGTGGATGAAACGGTTTGGCTGAAAAGGTAAGAAAAAGGGGCTGAATGCACCTGGATAACAAGCAAAAACGCCGCCTTTTGGTGGTGAGCCAGCATTATTGGCCGGAAAATTTCCGCATAGACGACATTGTGCAGGGCTTCCTTGACGATGGCATTGAGGTGGACGTGTTGTGCGGGCTGCCCAACTACCCCCGGGGGGAATGGTTCAGCGGCTACCACTATTGGGGCCCGCGCCGCCAAACCCACGGCGGGGCCAACGTGTTCCGCGCCGGGGAAATTTGCCGCAAAAACAACACTCCCCTGCGGATATTTTTGAATTATTGCTCCTTTCCCTTCTTTGCCCTGTTCAGCCTGCCGCGCCTGCATGGCCGCCGTTACAGCGCCGTGCTGTGCTACGAGACCTCGCCGGTGATGATGATTTTGCCGGCCATTGTATACGCCAAAACCCACAAGCTGCCCCTCACCACCTATGTGCTGGATTTATGGCCGGACAATCTCTACTCCGTTTTTCCGGTGAAAAGCCCCTTTTGGCGCCGGGTGGCGCGGGGCGTGTCGGCCTGGCACTACCGCCGTTGCAATAAGCTGGTGGCCTTGAGCGAAGAACAGGCCGCCCTGCTGCGCCAGATGACCACCGGTGGCAAGCACCCGCCTCAGATGGCCATCATCCCACAATACAGCGAGGATTTTTACGCCCAGCCCCTGCGCGACGAAGCCCTGTGTGCGCAGTATGCCGGATATTTCAACATCCTGTTCGCAGGCAATATCAGCCCCGCGCAGGACCTTGAAAACCTGGTGCGCGCCATGAAGCTGGTGCGGCAGAACCCGCAAGGCCAAAGGGCCCGGGTGCTTATTTTGGGCGACGGTATGAGCAAAGATGCCCTTGCGGCTTTTATTGAAGAGCAGGGCATGCGGGACGCCTTCGTCTTTTGTGGCACAGTGCCCCCCACAGACATTCCCCGCTGGACGAACATGGCGGACGCCCTGTTCGCGGGCCTTTCCAAAAGCGAAAACCTGGGCATGACGGTGCCCGCAAAGCTGGCCAGCTACCTGGCGGCGGGCAAGCCCATTCTGGCGGCCATGGACGGCGCGGGCGCCGCTTGCGCCAAGGCGTCGGGGGCTGGGTACTGCAGCGCCGCGGGCGACGCGCCCGCTTTGGCACAAAACATTTTAAAGCTGTGCGCCATGCCCTGGCAAAACCGCGAAACCGTGGGTGCGCGCGGGCGGGCGTATTATCAAAAGCACTATAAACGCGACACACTTTTACAACAGCTGGAGGCGTTTATCTTTGGAAGCGAATAAGCCAAAAATACTCGTCATCATTCCCTGCTACAACGAAGAAGAAACCATTGGGGCCGTTATTGCGCGCCTGCAAAAGGAATTCCCACAGGGCGATTACCTTGTTGTGAATGATTCTTCGACTGATTCATCCGAAGCCATCCTTTTAAAAAACAGCTACAACCACATTACGCTGCCGGTGAATTTGGGCATTGGCGGCGGGGTGCAAAGCGGCTATTTGTACGCCGTGGCCCACGGCTACGACGTTACCGTGCAGATGGACGGCGACGGCCAGCACAACCCCGCCTACCTGCCCGCCGTGGTGGCCCCGGTGGCCGAAGGCCGCCTGGATATGTGCGTCGGCAGCCGTTTCATTACCGGCGAGGGTTTTCAATCCGGCCGGCTGCGGCGGGTGGGCATCCGCTTTTTAAGCTTCCTCATCCGGCTGCTCAGCGGGGCTAAAATTAAGGACGTCACAAGCGGCTTCCGCGCCTGCAGCAAGCCCCTCACCGCCTATTACGCCAAAAACTACGCGCAGGATTACCCCGAGCCCGAGGCCCTCATCAGCGCCGTTATTTCCGGCTACAGCGTGGGCGAAGTGCCCGTGGTGATGCAGGAGCGGCAGGGCGGCGTTTCCTCCATTCACGCGTTGCAAGGGGCCTATTATATGTTAAAGGTCAGTCTGTCGCTCATTGTATACCGCATCATCCTGTCTCGCGGGGAGGGAAAACGCTGATGTTTTTAACAATACCCCCCATTCTGCGTGCCACCCTGATTATTGGCGCCGTGTTGTTTTTGGGCTTTTTGTTGCTGCTTTTGCGCCGCAAAAAGCTCAACGTGCAATACTCCATCATTTGGCTGTGCGCCGCCCTGGTGATGCTGATTTTTGCCGCTTTCCCTTACACCGTGGCCGTTTTGGTAGACCTTTTCAACTTTGAAATACCCGTGAACCTTGTGTTCACCCTGCTGTTTGTTTTTGTGCTGTTGCTTTTGCTCAGCTTGTCCACCATCGTCACCGGCTTTGCCGCCCGCATCAAGCGGCTTGTGCAAACACAGTCCTTGCTGGAAGAGCGCGTGCGCCAGCTGGAGGCCCGGCTGGAAAAGCAGAGCGAAGATGGCGAAAGCTAACAGGTTCAAGCGTGGAGAAAATTTATAAAAAGTAAGGGGGGCTGTGCGGCGCATGACACTGGTTTCAGCCGGGTTTGTTGTGTTTGTGTGCGGCGTGGCCCTGGTTACGGCGCTGCTGCCAAAAAAAGTGCGCTACCTGTGGCTGCTATGCTGCAGCCTTGCGCTGTATATCTGGGCCGCGCGCGGCCTGCCGCTGCAAATGCCGGGCTATCTTTCCCAGCTGGGCCTTGGCAGCGTTTTGCCCGCCTTTTTGCCGCCGCTGGCGGTTTTGCTTTGCACCACACTGGCAAGCTGGCTGTGCGGCCTTTTGCTGGAACACAGCCGCCCCAAAGCCCTGCGGATGTTATTTTTGTGTCTTGGCGTTTTTGCCGGCTTTTCCCTGTGGCTGGCCTGCAGGCACCTGGGCCTGTTCGAGCATTTCAGCCTGTACGTGGGGGGCATTGTTACCGGCGAGGGCGCCAACGGTTTTGTGCGCGTTGCGCTGCCGCTGGGACTGTCGTACTATTCGGTGCAGTCGGCAGGTTATGTGCTGGATGTGTACGCCAAAAGGGCGAAGGCCGAGCGCAACCCATTGCGCTACGCCGCCTTTCTCAGCTTTTTCCCAGCCATCTTTTTGGGCCCCAGCGCCCGGGCCACCCGGCTGTTGCCCCAGCTGCACACCCCCGCCCCCTTTGACTACGAGCGCGTCAGCGGCGGGATTTTCCGCGTGCTGTGGGGCTTTTTTAAAAAGCTGCTGGTGGCGGACAATATCGCCGTTTTCACCGCCTATGTACTTGGCTATCCACCCGGCCAAGCGGCCCCGGTGCTGGCCCTGGCCGCCCTGCTGTTTCCCCTGCAATTGTATATGGACTTCTCCGGCTGCTGCGACATTGCCGTGGGCGCCGCCCGCATGATGGGCATTGATTGCGACGAAAATTTTGCGAAGCCTTTTTCCGCCGCCAGCTTTGCCGCGCTGTGGCAGCGTTGGTTTGTCTCTTTCACCGGCCTTTTGCGCGACGCCGTGCAAACACCCCTTACGGGCAGCCGCCCCGCCCAAAAAAGCCCCGCCATCCAAAAAAGCGCCCTTGCGCTGGGCGCAGTGTTGTGCTGTGTGCTGCTGGCCGCGTGGCACGGCTTTGGCTTCGATTGGCTTTTATGGGGCCTTGCCACCGGGCTGCTGGTGGCGGGCAGCCAGCTTTTGGACGGCGCGCGCGAACGCCTGGCCGCCGCCGTGCCGCTGTACCGCTGCGCGCCGGTGCGCGCCGTTTTGCGCCGCACTGTGGTCTATCTGCTGTTTTGCGCCAGCCTTTTGCTGTTTGCCTCAGCGTGGTTCCAGCAGCCCTTTTTCCAGTGGGCGGGGCAGCTGGGGCAGGGCTGGGGCACGCTTTTTGGCACCGGGATGCTGCCCGCGTTTGTGGCGGCAGGACTAACGCCCACGCGGGTGCTGGTGATACTCGGCGGGCTGGCGCTGGTGCTGGCGCTGGAGCACTTCGGTATTCGCGAAAACAGCACCATGGCGGATTTTATCCGCACACGCCGCTTCTACCTGCGCTGGCCGCTGTACTACCTGCTTATTGCCGGGCTTCTGCTGTTCGGGGCCTTCCCCGCCGCGCAGGGAATATACCAGGGGTTTTGAGCCAGACTGAACGGCGTCAGGCGAACACAATTCGCTCATGAGACGATGAAATACCGGAAAAGGGGGGATGACATGCCCAAAGCGCTGCGCACAGCCGCCAAAGCCGCCCTGCGGGTGCTTTTGGCTTTGCTTTTGCTTGCGCCCATCCCCGTCTTTTTGGTGTGGTTCAACCAGGCTGCCGCCGAAAATGCCGCCGCCGACGCCATCCAGTTCGAGAACGATTCCGCGCTGGCCTTGCTGTCTGGCCAGGCGCTTGCCAAGGGCGACCAGCTGAACGAGCGCCTCGTTCTCTCGCTTTTGATTGAAAACTTGGAACAACCCTTCGACACCATCGCCGTGGGTTCCTCGCGCATAATGCAGCTTGGCCGCGAGCTGGCCGGGGTGGATAATTTCTACAACTGTGGGCTCTCCGGCGCCGATTACCGCGACATCATCAACATCTATTATCAGTTCGAGAAGGCCGGCATGCTGCCAAAGAACATTATTTTTGCCCTTGATCCGTGGATTTTGAACGCCGACCCCACCAAGCTGCACGGCCAAAGCGACGCTGAGATGTTCCGCGAGTTCATGGCCACGCGCCTTGGCTACACCGAGGGCTACACCCCGCCCCCCACCGAGGACGAATTGAATATTTGGGCGCTGCTGCAGCCGGAAGCTTTCCAGCAAAGCATGGAATATATGCTGCACAGCGGCGAAAATTATACGCCCCCCAACCTTGTGGAGGGCAATGTGTACGACCAGCCAAGCCAAGTAAAGATGTCGGACGGCACGGCGCTGTATCCGCCGATGTACCGAAATGCCGACCAAACCATGGTGGACGAGATGGCCCGCACCGAGGCCACCACCTTTTTGCACATGGACGGCTACCTTGCGCCCGACCCCGACTTATGCCTTTTGTTCCATCTCTTCGTCCATTATGTGCGCAGCCAGGGCGTCAATGTCATCTTTATGCTTATGCCCTACAACCCCTGGGTGTATAACTATGCCACCGAGAATGCCGAGACCTACCCCGGGTTTTTCCTCACAGAGCCGTGGTTTACCCGCTATGCCACCATGTATGATATCCCGCTGTACGGCAGCTACAATCCCTTCGTAACCGACACCGGCTACGGCGGCTTTTACGACGGCCTGCACGTGAGACCCGAGGCCATACCGGGGTTTTTCCCCGGCGTGCCCGCCGTTTTGCAAGCGCAAAAGCGGGGCGGCGCCTACAGCCCTTGGCTGCTGGGCGGCCCGCGCGTGCGCTATCAGGTGGCCGACCGCCTTGTGCGCGAACGTTATGCCATTGCCGAGCCGGAGGTGACAACCCGCGGCTTCGACGAAATTATCGACGGGGAAGTGTGTTACTTGGTGCACCGCTATGAAAACGCCAATGAGGGCGCCACGCTTTTGGCCACCTATGCCGTTACCCGGCGGCAGGGCACGGTGTACCGCTGGGCCACCGACACCATGACCTGGGTGGTGGACCCGCGCTTCTAGGGCGTGTTGACACTAGCCTTGCCTTCTAAACAAACAAGCTGGCGCCGTAATAGTTCCCCGTGGCCAAATCAGCCCGGTAAAAGGGCGACGCCGGCATCAGGCTGTTTATAACAACACCGTCGCTGCCCGCCCCGTTTGTGGCGTGGATGTAATTGCCGTCGGCCAAATACAGCCCCAAATGCCCTTCAAAGCACAGCACATCCCCCATGCTAAGCTCGTTCGCGGGCACCTGGGCCAGCGGGCTGCCTTCCTGCGGGCGGCAATTGACGGGCAGCGCCGCGCCGTTCAGGCGGTAGGTCATGCGCACAAGGCCCATGTCGTCTATGCCCAGCGGGCTGCAGCCGCCCTTGCGGTACTGCACCCCAAGGTAGCTCATGGCCACTGCCGCCAGCGCCTCGCGCGCGCTTTTTGCCTCGGCGTGGCGCTTTTCCAGCACCGGCATCAGGTTGCCGCCTTTGGCGTAGCCCCGGCGCCCCTCCGGCAGTTCCACCGGCAGGTAGCCCGCATCGTCTTGCGGGCCGGTGGGGTGCAAAAGCCCACCCTTGGGCAGGCCGGCAATCACGGCCCCGCTTTCGGCGGGGGCGTCCAAAACATCCACATAGGGCGCGCGGGCCGCCATTTTGCCGTAGCGCCCCCACTCCACCGCCCGCTGCTCCTCAAACAAAAGCCCCCGGCTGCGCGCATATCCCTTTGTGCCCCATTCCGTTTCCACAAGGGTCCACTCGGTGCCTTTTTCCAGCACCGTTACCGCCATGCCAAGCAGCCCTTCGTCCAGCCGCAGGCTTGCCGTGTCTTTTGCTTCAAAAACCGGGGCAATGTCTGCCGTAATGATTGCAACTTCCATCGTCGTCTCTCCTTTGCTGGATGGTGTTCACAACACAAAATGGAAAAACCGCAGCACTTCGTAGTAATCCTCGCTTTCAAAACGAAGGGTTTTTTCGTCTTCCTGCTGGGTGCCGGGGTAGAAGCTTTTATCGAAGGCCACCTGATGGTTCCGGTAACGCAGCTTCACTTCAAAATATTCCGGCATTTCCACATGGCAGGCAAAGCGGTTGCCCGAAAGCGCCTTGCGCATGCCCTCGCGAATCATCTCCACCGCAACGTCGGGATGGGCGCTGGTGCTGGCCGCCCCCTCCCCCGCGCACACGGGCACCGCCGTGATGCCGGGCAAAAACGCCCGGGCCTGGCGGCACAGCGCGGCGTCGCCACTAACGAACACCACCGGCACGCTTAAAAGGCCCGCGGTGTAGGCGGCAATGGTAAATTCCGACGCTCTTTCGCCGTTGATTAGCAGCTCTTCCAGCCCGGTGAACATGGTGTGTGCCAGCGGGTTGCCGGCGCTGCCGGCACAGGAGTGGTAGCCGGTGAGGGCCAGGGCGTCGTAATCTCTGGATAGGCCCGCCACCATGGAAAAGAGCCCGCCGCTCCACCCCCGGTTGATTTGCACCCCGGCGGGCAGGCCGGCGGGGTCTATATTGCGCCCGGTGTGGTGGGCGTCCTTCACCAGAATGTCCGTGGCGCCGGCGGCCATGGCCCCCTCGCAGGCGGCAGCCGCCTCCCGCGTCATTTGGCGGCAGAAATATTCGTACCAGCGGCTGTCTTTGCCAGCCTCCGCCTCTGCCCAGTCCACAATGCCGGCCGTTCCTTCAATGTCGCAGGAAATTAGCACGCGCATGTTGCTCATATGCGTCTCATCTCTCCATCTCTAAAAATTGTGCCGCATAGGGCGGCATCTCGTAGCCGCCACCAAAGTCTACCTTATCACCATTTATCATATCCACGGCCATGCCCGCCTCGGCGTTAAAATGTGCCACATGGGGCGCGTTTTCGGCGTTGATGACCACCAGCACCCGCTGGCCCTCGGTTTTGCGCTCAAAAATCAGATGGTTGTTCGTCAAATACACCTGGCGGTACGCGCCATATTGCAGGGCCGGGCTTTCGGCATAGGCCGCCGCCATTTTGGCCGCCAGCGTGCACAGTTCGTTTTCCACCGGGGCGTCAAAGGCAGGGCGCAGGGCGGCATCGCCGTCTTTTTTCTCTCCCTTCGCGCCCCACTCGCTGCCATAATACAGGCAGGGCACCCCCGGCATGCCAAACAGCAGCCCATAGGCGCAGGCCAGGTGGTTTTCGTCGGCCAGTGCACTGGCAATGCGGCTCACATCGTGGTTGTCCACAAAATCAAACAGGGGCAGGCCCTTGTACAGCGTCCAGCTTTCGGCGCCGAACTGACGGTTCAGGCTGTAGGCAATCTCGAACAGGTTATGGCTGTTCAGGCTGGAATAAATGCCTTTGTAGCATTCATAATTGGTAGCAGAATCCAGCATGCCCGGCTGTACCAGGGCCTTGTAGTCGCCGTGCAGCATCTCGCCCATCAGGTAAAATTCGGGTTTTAAGCTGTCCACATGGGCCCGCAGGCGGTGGATAAACTCCGGCTGCAGGCAGTAGGCCACGTCCAGCCGAATGCCATCGATGTCAAATTCCCGCACCCAACCCGCCACACATTGCAGCAGATAATCTGCCACAGCCGGGCAGGAGAGGTTCAGCTTCACCAACTCGTAGTGGCCTTCCCAGCCATCGTACCAAAAGCCGTCGCCATAGTTGCTGTCGCCGCCAAAATCGATGTAAAACCAATCTTTATAGGGGGAGGCTTCGCGGTTTTCCCGCACATCGCGAAAGGCCCAAAACCCCCGGCCCACGTGGTTGAACACACCGTCCAGCACCACCCGCAGGCCCGCCGCGTGCAAGGAGCCGCACAGCGCCGCAAAATCAGCGTTTGTACCCAGGCGCGTGTCCACCTTGGCCAAATCGCGCGTGTCGTAGCCGTGGGCATCGCTCTCAAAAACGGGGTTGAACAACACTGCCCCCGCGTGCAGCTTTTGCAGGTGGGGTATCCACTCCGCCACTTTGGCAAGGCGGTTGTGCGCCACGCCGTCATTTTCCGGCGGCGCACCACAGAACCCCAGCGTGTAAACCTGGTAAAACAGCGTTTCCCGGAAACGTGGACTGTTTATTTCCTTGAGCCAGTTGCGAATGTTGTAAGTATAAGTGATATTCTCCGT
>QMCE01002009.1_pt1 | contig 11950 bp, 12 predicted proteins | sample 1821851 | NCBI WGS metagenome assembly QMCE01 (sample SAMN09453174, study PRJNA476694) | Termite gut metagenome, whole genome shotgun sequencing project. | isolation source: worker | host: Odontotermes sp. | place: South Africa:Pretoria | collected 2016-01-28
ACAAGGGGGCAAACGCGATGACCATTACCAGTGAGATGATGACCTATATCAGGCCGATCAACGTGAGCAAGGACGCGGAAAAAACGAAAATACGGGTGGGATTGGATTACCGCTCTGCCAACGCGCCTACGAAAGCGGGAGTCGAGAAGATAAGCGGCTTATCCCGCTCCTCCATCTACCTGACCCTCAAAACGGGGAGATTAAGCGCCAAAAACGCGCTCGCGATGGCGCAGATCTTTGGCGTATCTCCCCTATACTACACCGGAGAAACAGACACAAAGGAGGCGCTGAGCGAAGCGAACCTGCGTTACTTCCTCATTAGTTCGGACTGCTTGAAGTATGTAGACGAGGAAACGCTGAGCCATATATTCAATGCGCCTAAGAACAAACGGGATGAGAGGTATACGGGTTTGACATTAACGGAGAGCGACGAAATATTCTTAAGCGAGTTTGCCGATACCGACGCGTTTAAAGACGTAGCCTCTATGCTCAATGAAGAAGACGCGGTAACTATTGAGAGAAGTGCTGTCTCAAGAGGAAACGTGCGGCAAGGCCGCGGAAGCCGCCATTTTTGTAAAGCGGTGCGTGATATTTGGGTTACTATTGCTGCCTTATCCGCTCTCCCTCTCCGTGAAAAAACGAATCCTTCCCGATTACGATTGGTAAGACGACCGCCCGCACACGCCTGTGCCTTCTGCATTATAGCATGTTCTGGAATAATGTGTCATCAGTTGGGAAATAGCGCAAGAGCGGGAGCGTCCGCAAGACGGCCTGCCGGGCTTAGTTACAATGTTACCGTTCACCGGGTAGGGTGGGGACGGTTACATTGCTTCGTTTAAGCAAAACGCCCGCACCGCTTCGACCAGAAGCGGTTGTTCGCATTGCTCCATCACGCGCTTTTGCAGTGACTCCGGCGTGTCGTCCGGCAGGACGTCGATCGTGCGCTGCGCGATGATCGGGCCTTCGTCTGTGCCGGGCGTAACGAAATGCACCGTCGCGCCGGTCACCTTAACGCCGTACCCCAATACGGCGCGATGCACCCGAAGCCCGTAAAACCCCTTACCGCAGAAGGAGGGAATCAGTGCCGGATGCACGTTTATGGCGCGCCCCGCGAACGTTTCGGCGAAACGCGGTGCAAGGATGAACATGAACCCGCCGAGTACCGCCAAACCTATGCCCCGTTCGAGCAGCGCGTCCACCACCGCGTCGGTGTAGCCCTCGCGGGTTGGGTAATCCTTCGGGCTGAGGACAAGCCTGTCAATCCCGGCGCGGGCGGCGCGTTCCAGCGCGTAGGCGTCCGCGTGTGACGACAGCACTAGCGACAGCTCGCCGTTTTGGTACGGCGCGTTGTCGATCAGAGCCTGTAAATTGGTGCCGCCGTGCGACACCAAGACGGCGATTTTCACCATAATACGATTTTTCTCGCCCCTTCGGCGACGCGCCCGATTACCGGGTAACCGGCTTTCTCCGCGTCCTCCGCCGATACGCAGGCAACCAGCCCGACGCCCATGTTGGCGGTGTTGTACATATCCTCAAGCGGGATCTTTCCCTCTTTCATCACGCGCCGGAAAATCTCCGGCACCGGCGCGGCGCTGACGTCCATCACGGCCTCCAAGCCTTCCGGCAGCATACGGGGAATGTTCTCGATCCATCCGCCGCCGGTGATATGCGCGAGGCCTTTTACCGTCACGCGCTCCCGAAGCGCCGCGATGTCTTTTACGTAAATGCGCGTCGGCGTCAGCATTTCTTCCAACACATCATGTGATGCGTTTTCCAATACTTTACGGTAAAGGGAAAACCCGTTGGAGTGCAACCCGGAAGAGGGTAACCCGACCAACTTGTCCCCCGGACGAATCGTCGATCCGTCAATCCGGTTCTCGTAATCCACCATCCCGACGCAGAACCCCACAAGGTCGTACTCGTTTTCGGCATATAGCCCCGGAAGCTCCGCCGTTTCGCCACCCACCAGCGCCGCGCCCGCTTGGCGGCACCCTTCGGCGACCCCGCGCACCAGCTCTGCGACCCGTTCGGGCAGGTTCTTCCCGCAGCCGATATAATCTAAAAAGAAGAGCGGCGACGCCCCGGCGCAGGCCACGTCATTCGCGCACATCGCGACGCAGTCAATCCCGACCGTATCATGCTTATCCAGCATGAACGCGAGCTTGAGTTTGGTGCCCACGCTGTCGGTTCCGCTAACCAGCACAGGTCGATTCACGCCCGTAATATCCGGCTCAAACAGCCCTCCAAAACCGCCGAGATCGCCCAAAACGCCTTTGGTGTAAGTTGATCGTACGCTCTCCCGCATCAATTCTACGCCGCGGTAGCCCGCCTCAACGTCCACGCCCGCGTTTTTATACGATTCATTCATGCACAAAGCCTCCCCGTTTTATTTCTTGACCCGTTCGGAAGCGATCGGGATCGGGTATTCGCCCGTAAAGCACGCGTCGCACCAGTCTATTTTCAGATCCGGTATGGTGTCTTTCACATCCTCAAGCCGCAGGAACGCAAGGGAATCCACGCCGATTTGAAACGCCATTTCATCCGCGCTGTAGCGGTTTACCATCAATTGGTCACGGGTCAGGACATCGGTGCCGAAGTAGCAGGGGTGCGCGTATGGCGGCGACGCGACGCGCATATGCACCTCGGTCGCGCCCGCCTCCCGCAGAAGCCGCACCACCCGGTGGATGGTTGTTCCGCGAACAATCGAATCGTCCACCATCACTACACGTTTATCACGCACCACCGGCGCGAGCGCGTTTAGCTTGATCTTCAGCGAACTTTCCCGCATTCCCTGCGATTCCTGAATAAAAGTACGGCCGACATACCGGTTTTTAATGAAGCCGATCCCATAAGAAATTCCCGATTCCTGCGCGTACCCCAACGCGGCGGACACCCCCGAATCCGGCACGCCGATCACAATGTCCGCGTCAACAGGACTGCTGCGCGCGAGACAGCGTCCCGCAAGATTGCGGGATACTTCAACCGATTGACCGTCTATAATACTGTCCGGACGCGCCATGTAAACAAACTCAAAAGCGCAGAGAGCACAGCGCCCCGGCGCTTTGGGGGGAATGCTCATCATATGGCCCGCTTCCGCCACGACGATTTCTCCCGGCTGAACGTCACGTTCAAAGACCGCTTCCACCGTGTCGAGAGCGCAGGATTCTGAAGCGATCACCAATCCGTCTACATTCCGCCCGATACAGAGCGGACGAAACCCGTGAGGGTCGCGGGCGGCAATCAGCTTGTCCTTTGTCATCATTAAAATCGAAAAAGCTCCCTGAAACTGCGCCATAGCGGTCATCAGGGCTTTTTCCAGAGACGGAGCGCTCAACCGTTCATATACGATGGTGTAAAGAATTACCTCGGCGTCGGAGGTTGTCTGGAAAATACCGCCGCGGTTTTCAATCTTGCGGCGGAGCTGTTCTGAGTTCACCAGTGTTCCGTTAAACGCCAGCGCGATATGCTCTCCCCTTGCCTCGATACAGAGCGGCTGCGCGTTGACAGCGGACGCGTTCCGCTGCTCGGCGTATCGCACATGCCCGATTGCCATGAACCCTGCCATAGACTTTAAGGAATCGGCGTCAAATACGTCGGGCGCAAGACCGCTTCCTTTTTTGCAATGCATAAACAATCCGTTTGAAACGGCAATTCCGGCCGACGTCTGCCCCCGGTGCTGCAAGGCATACAGCGCGTGGTAGGCGCTCATGGCCGGTCGCGCGTCCAGCCGTGTCTGGGCGTCGCCGGAGATTTCGCCTTCCGCCCTTGGACTGTTCGCAATAATTCCGACTACGCCGCATTCCTCACGGGGTTTATCGGAAGAAAATCCGTCAATCATCATCAATCACATCCCTTTCCAAGCGACCGGCGCAGTTCCCGATCCGCCGCGTCGGCTTTCTCTTGGAGTTTTTTACGGTGCGCCGTCAACCGTTCCCGCAAGTCAGCGTCATCAAGCGAAAGAATCTGCGCCGCGAGCAGCGCGGCATTTTCCGCACCGCCGACCGCAACGGTCGCCACAGGGAATCCGGAAGGCATCTGAACGGTTGCGAGCAGCGCATCCAAGCCTCCCAACCCCCCGCTTTGCACGGGCAAGCCGATTACCGGCAGCAGCGTCCGCGCCGCGAGAACTCCCGCCAAGTGCGCCGCCATGCCCGCCGCCGCGATCATTACGCCGAAGCCTTCGCGCTCGGCGCTTTCGGCGAACGCCGCGGCCCGCTCCGGCGTGCGGTGCGCCGAGCAAACCCGCGCCTCATACGGAATATTCAATTCGTCGAGCAGGGCGAACGTCTTCTCCAGAACCGGCTTATCGGAGAGGGACCCCATCAATACGGCAACCTTTTTCAAAATATCGACAACTCCTTCATCATGCGTTCCAAATCCAAGACACGGGCGTCCCAACTGGCGGCGCGTCCGTATTCAATCCGGCGGCGCACACGCCAAGCGTCCCGTTCCCTGAGGGCTTTTTGGCAGCCCGCGATAAACTCCTCATGAGTGGCCGCGATGTAGAGAACCTCGGCGTAATCCAGCGCCTGCGCGGGATGCGGAGTGGATACGATCGGCTTCCCGGCGGAGAGGTACGCATAGAGTTTCATCGGTGAAGCGTCAATTCTTTTTGTGATGTTAACGCATATGTCAAAGCGGCTTACATACACGGGCAATGTATTATGCTGCTTGTACCCCAGCAGAAAAACGTTTTTTAGCCCTTCCAGCGGCGTTGTATCCGCTCCGTTTACCGGCCCCACAAATACAAAAGACCATTCGGGGCGCGCCTTAGCCGCAGCTTCAATATACCCTAAATCGACGTCGCGGTCAAGAGCGCCCAGATGCCCGATGATGGGATTTTGCACATTGAATAGGTCGCTGGGGAACGGCAAATTCCGTTCATCCGCCCGATGGTACATCTCAAACGGAACGCCGTTTGGCAGCAGCCGAACCGGCTTGCCGTAAGGCTTTATCAAGGCTTCTTGCGCCGAGGTCGATACGAGAATCACATCGGCTATCTCCGCCAGTGTCTTACTGAATCCTTCTGAGGCGTCGTAGATCAAAGCGCTTTTCGGAACGCGTCGCGCAATCTCCGTAAATCCCGGGGAACACACCCACAGCACAGGCTCCTCAAAATGCAGGGATTGCGCCGTTTTGTCAATAAACTTCGCGAGACGTTTCGTGCGGAGCAAACGGATATTGGGTAAAGTTTTCACAAACAATCCGGGCCGGGGGTCGTCCTTCGATATTTTATCCCGTTTCCCAGTTTGCGGCGGATCAAAGTACAACGCGCCGCGTTCCGCCATCCGGCTGACAAGATGCCGGACACGTGCCGGCGACGGAGACCAAGGCGCAGCGGATAGTATGACAAGTTGCTTCATATCGTTGATCCTTGTTCCCGTAATATCTCCGCCAAAACATCGCGGTTGATTTTTTCGCGTTCCCGCAACACCGCAACAGCGTCCAGCCGCGTATCTTTATCGCTCTGTAAAGCCATCGCGCTGTCGATATGCCCGATGAGTTGTTCGGCTGTGACGTCATTTAGCGGCGTGTACAGCTTTTGTCCCATGTAGTCCATAAACGCGCTGACCTTATCGGTATACGGCAGCCCCACCATCGGTAAGCCCTGTCCCGAAGCGAAAATCAACGCGTGGAGGCGCATTGCCACCACCATCTGCATTCGCGCCAGAAGCCCGATTGTGAGCCGCGCCGAACCCGTTTCGCGCAGCACATGGCACGGACACCTGATCAGTGCTGCGGCGCGTTCGCCCGGTTGAATGTCTTTTCTGCGCTCCACCGGAATGAAGACGGCGGTCAGACCGTATTCGCGGTACGCGTATTCTACTGCGGCGACGATTTCGGGCAGTTTTGTAAGCAACCCCGGCCATTCACGGAGCGCAATCCCGATATACCGTCCCCCAAGCGGAACGCCTTGCTTCAACAGCAGGCTGTCCACTTTTTCGCTGTCCTCCGGCTGCAAGATCAGTGCCGGATCGGCGGATAGGAGGATTCTTGGCCCTGTCACGCCCAACCTTTCGAGTTCATTGCGCGAGATTTGCTCACGCAGTGTAATTACCTCGACATCTTTCGTCAACACGCGTGCCGTCAGGCGCCGGTTAAAAGGTTTCAAAACGGGGCCGATACCGCATCCGAGCATCACGACACGACAACCTCTTTTTCGTGCCAGCCATATTGTAAAGAGATAGAACCACAATGAACGGCGGGAGGTTCCGTCTTGGATCAGCGTTCCTCCTCCGCAAAGAAAGACGCGGCTTTTCCCGAGCGCGCGGATTAATGCGAAGAGATGAAAAGAGTGAAAGCATCGCTCCCGGAACACAAGGCGCGTCACCGGCGGACTGCGGGACAGAATCCGCACCGGAATATCCGGGTCAATCTGCCGGATTTCCAGCAATATGGATTCTAAAATAGCGTCGTCGCCGGAATTGTTCATACCGTACGCGCCGCAGATCGTCAGCCCGTCGCGCTTGGTTTTCGCACGCGCGCGGCGGCGGAGGATGCTTTGGTAGATTGTCTCTTGTGTCTGTACGGTGCTTTCGATCGAAAAGTGCGTCTTTACCTTTTCGCGCAGCTTGCGTCCCATCTCATCGCGCAAAGCGGAATCTCTGTAAAGTGTTTCGATATACTCCGCAAGTTTCGCTTCGTCTTTGAACGGAAAAAGAAAGCCGTTGACTCCGTGGTCGATCAAAAGCGGCGCGCCGCCAACCTCGCTCGCGACGGTGGCGCAACCCATCCGCGCTCCTTCTGTCAGAACATAAGAAAACGTCTCGAAACGGCTCGTTAACAGGTTGATATCCAGCAGGCGGAAAAAATCGTCCGTATCCGGCAGCCACCCCGCAAAATGAACCGGCGCGTCCAGCTCGGCGGCGAGTTTCCGCAGCGCGTTTCCCTGCTTGCCGTCGCCCGCGATCAGGAAGCGCAGGCGGGGGCAGCTCTCCTTTAGGCTTGCCGCGGCGCGGATTAAGGTGGGCAGGTCTTTTACCGGGTCAAAACGCGCCGCGATCCCGGCAAAGACGTCGCCTTCGGTATAGGGAATCCCCAGCTTCGCGGTAAGCTCCGCTTTACCTGCGGGTACTTCCGGCTCCGAAAAATCCAAGCCGTTGTAAATGGTATAGGTAGCTTCGGGAGGGAATCCCCGGCGAATCAGCGTTCCCGTCATTACATCGGAAACGCCGATATAAGCATCCAACCGCCGCAATGCGAAGCGGTTGATCAGCCCGTAGGTTAGGAACGCTAGAGGACGCCTCATATAGTCCAGTTTGTAATCGGAATGTATGGTGGTGACGACCGGCTTCTTCACTTTTTTTTTCAATAACATCCCAACAAAGTTGCCGCGAGCTCCATGACAATGGATGATGTCATACCCTTCCGACAATTCGGCAATTTGCCGCAGAACGGGGAAGAGTCTCCCGGGCATTACGCGGACATCAACGCCCGCCGCGCGGGCTTCCTCCGAAAAATCCCCTTCACGGAACGATACGAGGGTCGTCTCGGCGACTTTCAACCCGGCCAGCAGACTGATTACATGCGTTTTCGCGCCTCCGGCGTCACCCCCGCCGATCAGATGCAGAACTTTCATATATGAGCGTCCAATGCGGCGACGTATTTTTGTCCGAACGTCTCCAAGGATTTGTTGTACGTTTCGTATTTGCCGGAATGCAGGACATGGACGTACTCATGCATATCAAAGCGGTTCCGCGCCTCGGGCGCCATATTGCGACGGATGATGTAGAGGGCGATGTTGGAGCAGTGGTCAGCCAGACGCTCGAAGTTTATCAATAGTTCAAGATAGAGCGCACCCGATTCGGCGCTGCACTCCGCGTTCTTTAAGCGGTTTATATGCCTGCTTTTCAAGATTTCGGTCATGCGGTCTATCGTTTCCTCCAGCGGCTCGACCTTTGCCGCCGCATCGGCGTCGGCGTCCCGGTAACAAGTACAGGTTAATTCCAGCAATTCGCTGACAGCGCCGCTCAACAGTTCCATTTCCCTCTGCGCGGAAGTGGAAAAGTGAATGGAATCGGTATACTTGCTTTGCGCGGCTTCGGCGATATTGACGGCGTAATCGCCGATTCGCTCAATATCGCTGATCACATGGAACAGTTCGGAATGCAGCGTATTTTCGTCTTCGGTCAAACCCCGGCTCGCGAGCTTGATGAGGTATTGGTTGATATGCGTCTCCAGTCTGTCAAGCGTGTTTTCATCTTCACGCAGGCGGCTGAAACGCTTCTCGTCATATTTGACCATCAGGAACTCAACCGAACGCAAAAAATTCTTTTGAGCGTGATCGGCCATCAGATGCACGGCTTGCAGCGCTTTGTAAAGCGCTACGGAGGGGGAGAAGCGGTCATCCAGCATCCCGTCCATCTCAACCGCTCCCGACTCACCCGGCAGAGTACGCATGGCCAGTTTGACAAGAGCATTGCAAAAAGGCAGAAGCAGCGCCGTTGTGGCTAGGTTAAAAACCAAATGGAAGACGGCGATCATGCTGCGCGACATTTCCGCTTCCCAGAAAGGCCAGTGTATAACCGACTGCAAGCCATACAGAGCGGCGATGAAAACGGCGGTTCCGATAACATTAAAATACAAGTGGACAAAGGCGGTGCGCTTGGCGTTACGCGTCGCCCCGATGGAGGCGAGAATTGCCGTAACGCAAGTACCGATGTTTTGCCCCATGATAATAGGCGCGGCGGCGGAGAAGAGGATGGGATGCCCCGCTGCCGCGGCGCTCGCGCTCAATGTTTGGAGAATGCCTACACTGGCCGAGGAGGATTGAATAACGGCGGTCAAACCCGCCCCGACCAATACACCCAGCAGGGGATTGGTAAAGGCGGTCATTAAGTTTTGGAAGCCTTCGCTCTTCGCGAGTCCGCCGAGCGAGGTTTCCATTGTGAGCATTCCACTGAATAAAATACCGAAACCAAGCAAAATGCGCCCTATATCATGCTTCTTCCCGCGCCGGAAAGCCATAATCAGTATAATGCCGCATACGGCAACAAGAGGTGCCAGCGTCTTGGGTTTTAGCAGGGTGAGCAGTGTGTTGGAGGAGTCAATATCACCGAGACTGATAATCCACGCTGTAATCGTGGTGCCGATATTCGCGCCCATAATCACGCCGACCGCCTGCCGCAACTTCATAATGCCGGCGTTGACGAACCCTACCAGCATAACCGTCGTGGCCGAGGAAGATTGGATAACGCTTGTCACCACCGCGCCGAGAAGCACCGCTTTCAACGTATTGGAGGTCAGACGTTCTAGGATCCGTTCCAGACGGCCGCCCGACATTTTTTCCAACCCGTCTCCCATGACGTTCATACCGAACAGGAATAACGCTACGCCGCCAAGCGTCGTGATGATGTCGTATACAGTCATTCAGGCAATTGGCTCCTTTCCGCCGCATCGAATAAAAGATCCAGTTCCCGCCGTATATCCTCACGATCCAGACCGTCATCTTCAAGAAGCGCCGAGAGGAGCATTTGATCGGCCACCCGCAATAAAAGCCGCGCGAACGCGGAATCCCGGAATGTATTCAAAACGCGCTGCCGTTCGTCGCCCCGCCGTTCCCGCTCAAAGGCCAGCAGCTTTTCTGAAGCGGCTCCGGCGCTGTCCACTCCCAGCATGGCTTTGTGAGCCAAGCGGAAAACGCGGCGGTCGTCAGCGGTCAGCAGCCTCCGCTGCATCACCGAAAAAAACCAGATATCCCGCAGCGGAATTCCCTCCGGAATTTGATCGGCAATCTGCTCCGATATATAGCGGTATGCCTCGTATACGACTTCCTCATATAAGTGTTCCTTACTTCCGTAGTAGTAATACAGCGTCGGCAGAGAGCAGCCCGCGCGGGCCGCAATCTCCCGTATCGACGCCTGATGAAACCCTTTCTCGTCAAAAACCGAAAGGGCCGCCGTCTTGATGTTTTGCTTCATTGGGGAACACTCCCTTTGTCACAGGACAGTCTCTTTTTGCATATGATACCATCAGAAACGGAAGGATGGGGATGGGTATGTTCGGTGCGGTTGTTTCGCTTTTACTGCACGGGTATTATCTCTGTCTGCGGCTGACCGGAAGAGGCGGCTCGTTTCCCAACCCTCTTCCTCTGACAGAGGAAAATGAAGCGTTGACCGCCATGGCGAAGGGGAACAAAGCGGCGCGGGAAAAACTAATTATGCACAACCTTCGCTTGGTGCCGCATGTAATCAAAAAGTATTACACCAATGCCACCGATCAGGATGATTTAATTTCGATCGGAACAATCGGTCTGGTTAAAGCCATTGACAGTTTTTCGCCTGATAAGAAGGCAAAACTGGCCACATACGCCTGTATCTGCATACAAAATGAAATATTTATGCACTTTCGCGGCCTAAAAAAACGCGCCGGAGATATCTCGCTAAGTGATCCCTTGGAGGCTGAATCCGACGGTTTCCCGCTTTCGGTGCTGGATGTTCTTCAAGCAGACGACGATGTTCAGGACCGGCTGGAACGCGAGGAAGAGCGGCAGCGAATACGGATGCTGGTGGATAGCGCTCTGGAAGGGCGGCAGAAAGAAATCATCCGCTTGCGTTACGGCCTCGGCGGTTATCCGCCGCTGACACAGCGCGAGGTCGCCGACCATTTCCGCATCTCCCGCTCCTATGTGTCGCGGATTGAGAAAAAGGCACTGGAAACGCTGGCCGGACAAATGCCGACAGCATAGCGTATATTTTACCATACTTAGCCGCGAGTGGCAAGAGTGAATGCGCATGGTATATTGTGGCATTTTGTTAATAAAGCGCAAAACCGCTCCCGCCGTCACACAGACAGCGGGAGTGCGCGTGTTGGAAGCTCCCGAATGCGGAAGGAGTATTTGTCAGGGCGTATGGTGTTGGAGTTATGGCGGGGCTGTAGCAACTCAATCGTTTGTTTTATGTCGACGTCTTTTATTTTTTATCCTGCCGTACAAAAATTAAGTTACCGTCTTTCATACTTCAATGTCGGGATTATTAAAATGATTGATAAACACGATATCATTCAAAGACTTTTTCTCCCTTGTTTCCTCCGGCTGCTCAGGATAACCGAAAGCGATCACATTTGTTACAAGATACCCTTTCACTCCGATTATTTCTCCGACTTTTTCACAATTCACGCTGGAAATCCACGTCGAATAAACACCGTGTTCAAGTGCCGCCAAAACCATATGCTCACCGGGAATTTTTGTTTGATGCTCTTCCATGTTGATTGCAGCATATAAATACTTATCCATAACCTTTATCTTCTCGTTCAAGCTTGGGAATCGGTTCATACCGATATTTTCGTCAGTATAATCAAATAACTGAGAGCACAGAACTATTAGCAGGGGCGATTTTTCTATCCACCTTTGACTATAATTAACGCTGGCTGCTGTAGCTATTTGTCCTATTGTATCATTGTCGGTGATAACGCCGAATTTCCAGGGTTGTTCATTGCCACCGGATGCAGAAAGTCGCCCACAATCCAACATATAGTCAATCACATCATTTGGGATTGACTTTTTCGAAAAGTTTCTGCAACTGTATCTTGCTTTTAATAAATCTAATAGCATAGTTGACCTCCATAAATATGAGTAATCATCAATCCCTTGTCTGCCAGTCTATTCTACCGTATTCCGCGCCAAAATTCAAGACCAAAAAGACGGCGATTCTGCCATGCATCTGACCTGCACAAATGCCACGGGCGGCGTTGACAGCGTTCCGAGGGCGATTCGCTCAAAAATCAGTAGAATCTTTTGTTCCGCATAGTCCAAACACCACTTGCGGATTGTGTCCTTGCTCTGCGTATCGATCAAGTCCCGCAGCGCGACAGCAGACGGCGCGTTTACGTCTCCGAGCGTTTTCCGAAGTTTAGCCATTTGATGTACCCCTCTCCTGCACCGCCTTGCCGCACCACGCGGCGATTTCCGCGATAAGAGCAAGCTGTTCCGCGTCGAACGATTTATAGGGAA
>QMCE01001768.1_pt1 | contig 11947 bp, 12 predicted proteins | sample 1821851 | NCBI WGS metagenome assembly QMCE01 (sample SAMN09453174, study PRJNA476694) | Termite gut metagenome, whole genome shotgun sequencing project. | isolation source: worker | host: Odontotermes sp. | place: South Africa:Pretoria | collected 2016-01-28
AGGAACAATAGTGCTTTTTATACCCAAGAATATCTATTTATTCCGAAAAAATAAAACATAATTTTGAATATAGCAACTCTTTTTTATTTATCTTTGCCGCGTTAAATTTTTTAAATACACAGTATGAATATTTTTATTGGAAGTTTACCTTTTAGTACAAAGGAGAACGAATTGAGAAGTTTCTTCGAAAATTACGGAGAAGTGACAAGAGCAGCAATCATTTCCGACAAACTTACAGGCAGAAGCAGAGGATTCGGTTTTGTTGAGATGTCGGATGATGACGCAGCAAAAACCGCAATCGAGGCATTGAACGGTTCACAAGTTGGAGGAAGAGAAATTGTTGTGCGTGAAGCGCTTGAGAAAATGGAAAATCGTAGACCGAGAAGAGATAATGATTACAGATAAAGTATCGGAGTTTATTATCTTTAAAAAAAGGTAGCTTTTTGAGCTACCTTTTTTATTTTTGCACTTTTATTATCATAATATGACTTACATTTGGGGCGATGAGCGCCGTTATAACTCTTATAAACATTTTCTGCAACAACGTTTCGGCGGCAGAATACAAAAATTGACGGTGGATGCCGGGTTTAGTTGCCCGAATCGCGATGGCACGGTGGGAACCGGCGGTTGTACCTACTGTTTGAATGATGCTTTCAACCCTTCCTATTGCCTGCCCGAGAAAAGTGTTGCGCAGCAGTTGAAAGAAGGAATTGAGTTTCACCGTAATCGTTATCGAAGAGCGGACGGTTATTTAGCTTATTTTCAAGCCTATTCAAACACCCACGCTCCGTTGGAAAAACTCAGGGAGATCTATCAGCCCGCCATAAATAATCCGCTACTCAAAGGGATTGTAATCGGGACACGTCCCGATTGTATGGATCGGGAAAAGTTGGACTATTTTGCCGAATTGAACGAAAAGATGTTTGTCTCTATTGAATATGGCATTGAGAGCACTTTAAATGAGACTTTAAGTAAGATCAATCGCGGACATTCGTTTGAGCAGGCGGAGGAGATGATTGGGGAGACCTCGCGCGCAGGACTGCATGTGGGGGCTCATTTTATCTTCGGACTGCCCGGAGAGAACGAAGATATCTGGTTTCGGGAACTCCAAAAGATGAATAGATTGCCTATCCATAGTATAAAGTTTCATCAACTGCAAATAATCAAAGGTACAAAAATGGAGCAGGAGTTTAAAGATACTCCCAATACGATCCATCTTTTTACGATGGATCGTTATATTGATTTTATTTGTCGTTATGTTGAACAGTTGAACCCTACCTTTATCATTGAGCGCTTTGCCGGTGAGGTACCTCCGCGTTTTTTAGCGATAAACAGCTGGGGAGAAATTAGGTATGATGTTGTTTTACAAAAAATTGAGAAAGAGTTAGAGCATCGAGAGAGCTATCAAGGAAAACTTTACGGTTTGTAATAAACTCGCCAAATCATTCGATTGATCGGAGAGATCAGATACAGTTCTACTTCGTCTCGATTCACTTCATTGTAGTAGAAAGCGTAATAGCTCCCTACCTCTTCCAAGTGTACATCCATCTCTTGTAAAATGGTTTTGATCTTTTTTCTGTTTTCTTTATCCACAAACTTAATATCTTCTGTTGCATCCATTGCCGGAATATAGAACTCTTTATCTTCAAGAGAGATAGGAGTGGACTTCCATGTATGCGTTTTCCAATATTGATTCTTAATCTCTTTATTCAACGGATAAAAGAAAAAAGTGTTGACAGGTGGTGCCATAAAGTAATCGAAATCTTCATCCGCAATATAGATCAATTGAAGATCAAATTTAGGAGATGTGAAAAATGTTTTATGCGTATAAAGTTCATCTTGCAAATTGATTTTTTTAGCATAAATAGCTTGATTAGTAGCCTTATCATTGTGAAAAGCAATATAAATCAGCGTGATAAATGCAACAATAAAAAGAGTTAACGAAACAATAGGATAAACTTTTTTCATCTCAATTCTTCTTCTGCATCTGCAATTTTTTCTCTGATTTCCTGTGCATTAGGTCCGGGACGTCGGATCGCTTTTTTCCAATTCTTGATCGCTTCTTCCGGATTATCTTCGTCATCATAAATATCTCCTAAGAGATCGTAAATCATCTCTATCAAAGGGATGTCTATGGCGTACATGGATGCCTGATTGAGGAAGCCGATCATTTTATCCACATCAAGATCTAATTCATAGTAGGCATTCCCAATCATATAGAGAAATAAGGCACTGGTGGGGAAAAGTTCGAAAATCTCTTCCGATTTATTGACAATGGTTTGGTAATCTTCTGCATTAAAGAGTAGATGCATGTAATTTTCCCATACATTATAATCTCCGAAATGGATGGAAAGAGCTTGTTCAAAAGCGTTTTTGGCTTCTGCACTGTTTTTTTGCAGGGAATATACTGTCCCCAAAGCGCTCCAACCTTCATACGCTTCCGGATTTGTTGAAACCAAGATCTTCGAAATCTCTTCCATTTTATTTAAAAGTGTCTCATCATGTGTTTTAAAATATTGTTCAAAAAGAGTTTGGAGATAGTGAAGTTTCTTCTCCATAGGAAAATCGGTGTTATGAAACGCTTGCATCAAATACTTCTCACTCTCTTCAGGTCTGCCTATTGCTTTATAATAGTCGATCAAGGCGATGTGCAAACGGGGATTTTTTGAATCAACCATTAACGCCTCTTCGTACAATGGCAACGCTTTATCATTCATGTTGTTGGCACTGTAAATGTTGGCTGCTTCAATATAGTATTCAACCTCATGAGGGTACATCCGAATCAGTTTTTCATACTCTCCGACTGCGCTATGTATATCATTCAGATGTAGATATATATTTTTTTTCGCAGCAGTGATCTCATCGTTTTTTCCAATCACCTTTTCAATACGATCATAAACCTTAATAACATCCGTTAATCTGTCTAATTGAAGATATGCGTCGCTTAATGCGATTAGATAATATTCATTATCGGGCTTTAGAACACAAATTTCTTCCCACAACTTAGCGGATTTTTTAAAATCACCCAACTGATCGTAAATCTCTGCAATTTCCAAAAGATACCACTCATTTTTCGGGTCTATTTTTCTCGCCTCGATTAAAAAATATTCCGCTTCTTGAAAATTACTTTGCGCAATTTTCACTTTTCCCAGCATAAAATAGGCAGCATCATTCTTGGGATTTTGCAAAATTACGGCTCTGAAACTCTTTTCGGCTTCGATGAAATTATCGGAATAAAATTCTCGCAAACCATCTGCAAAAATGGTTGATTGTTTGCGCGTTTCGGTAGAAATTTCCGTTTTTGTATCCTCTTTTTTTGCCTTCTCTTTCTTGCTCTTTTTTTGAGCCGATAAAGGCGCTATTATCAGGAAGATGATGGAGATGAGTATGGTTATTTTCTTCATTAAGATTCTTTAAGTTAACATCGCAAAGATAAAAAAATATGGATAATTATGAGAATATCAAATTTTGCACTTGATCATGAGCGGCTTCGTTGAGGTTAACTAACAATCTCTTCTTTCGTTTTCATCTCTGTCGTAGTCGCCTTTTCCATAAATAGTGTTTTGCCGTTTTCCGTCATCAGTGAAAGCAGATCGGAATAGGAAATTTCAACATCAACGGGACCGGCAGAGTAGGGGGCAATTTCATACTCATTCCAATAAAAACCTATCCCCTCTTCCGTCAAATAGAAATTTTTGCTCGGAGCAGTAATATGATCTTCAAAAAGATACTCGGAGAGCGGTATATTTTCCTCAATCTCGTACTGTTTCCTGATCTGTTGCTCAATCAATATGGATAGCTCTTTCATGCTGCTTTCGGGGAAGATGTCGGTCAGTTCCAGTTTTTTCTTCTCTTTTGTGTCAAAAACGAAGTAGATCATACTTTCATTACCATGTGCACCTCCGGTGAAATCGTAATGCTCTCGGCTAAATAAGCAGATAGGAGTTGCGGCTATTTTTTCGGCGGAAACAATCTCAAAACTCTCCCAATCATACTCGTCCGCATCAATTTCAGCATACTCTATCCCCCAAAGTTCTATGTAAGAGCGGAAGATACTGTCGGCATATTGCTCGGCGTTGAGACCATTATACAGGCATTGCAGGATTAAATTGTTAAACTCTTTGTCGGAACCAGTAACATCCAACAAATCAAAGAAAAAATTCATCCCGATTTTCCGATTTTCATCTCCGAAACGAAACTCTATGGTTTTATTCAACTCATACCGTTTTAATTCGACAGTTGCCTCTTTTTTTCCGTTTTTGCAAGATATGAATGCAAAAAACGAGATAATTATTAAGATATATGCTTTTTTCATCTGTTTTATAATTTTTGGAAGTTCAATGTTTAAAATGTCTTATGCCGGTAAAGATCATGGATATTCCCAACTCGTCGCAAGCTTTGATAGAGTCTTCATCGCGAACCGATCCGCCGGGTTGGATAATTGCAGTTACGCCATATTGAGCAGCCGTGCGCACCACATCGTCAAATGGAAAGAAAGCGTCGCTGGCTAATACGATACCGTGGGTAAATCCCAAGTTTTTAGCATTTTGCAAAGCGATCTCCGCACTGCCCACGCGATTCATCTGCCCTGCTCCTACGCCAATCGTCATATTATCTTTCGCCAACACTATCGCATTAGATTTCACATGTTTACAAACTTTCATCGCAAATAGTAACTCATTCATCTCTTTCTCGGTAGGTTGTTTTTTTGTGACTACCCGGGTAGCATATTCCGTCATGTCGGCATTATCGGTATCTTGCATCAACATGCCGCCGGCTACGCTAATAAACATATTTCTATCCGAATTGTTCTTATCCAATCCGAAAGTCATCAGACGCAAATTTTTCTTTGCTGTCAAAATCTCCAAAGCTTCATCCGTGAATGCCGGCGCTAAGATGATCTCCAAAAAGACATTCTTCATCTCGGCGGCAGTTTGAGCGTCTATCGGACAGTTAGTTGCCACGATGCCGCCGAAGATTGAAACTTTATCGGCATTAAATGCGCTATGCCAAGCCTCAAAAATATCTTTTCCGCTACCGACGCCGCAAGGATTCTTATGTTTGACGGCTACCACAACCGGTTCATCAAACTCTTTGACGATCTGCAAAGCCGCGTCGGCATCTTGTATATTGTTGTATGATAGCTCTTTTCCGTGTAATTGCGTTGCATAAGCCATCGCGTAGCCTTGTGTTTTTCCGGCGTAAAAAACTGCCTTTTGGTGCGGATTTTCACCGTAACGAAGCTCCTGTTTTTTATCAAAAGTTAATGTAATTGACTCCGGCGCTTCCTCATGCGTTTTCTCTGTCAAATATTGCGCAATTGCAGCATCATACGAGGCAGTATGGCGAAAAACTTTGGCTGCCAAACGGGTACGGGTGGAGAGAGTGGTATCGCCTTCCGTTTTCAACTCGTCAAGAACGGTTGCGTAATCGCTCTTATCACAAATGACCGTCACAAATTGATGATTTTTTGCGGCGCTACGCAACATGCCGGGACCTCCAATGTCAATATTCTCAATAGCTTCTTCAAAAGTTACACTCTCTTTTGCTACTGTCTCTTTAAAAGGATAGAGATTAACGACGACCATGTCAATAGGTGCTATCTCATTATCTTTCATCTCTTTCTGATGCTTTTCGTCGGTGCGGATTGCAAGCAGACCGCCATGCACTTTCGGGTGAAGCGTTTTTACTCTTCCATCCATAATTTCGGGGAAATGTGTAATTTCACTAATTCCTGTTACTTTTAAGCCGGCATCTTCCAGCACTCTTTTAGTTCCTCCCGTTGAGATAATCTCAAATCCGAGAGAGATAAGTTCTTGCACGAAAGGCACTATACCTGTTTTGTCACTAACGCTAACTAACGCACGTTTCATTATGATGAATTTAAAGTTTTTAAAAGTGCAAATTTAAGAAAAATGCGCTTTGCAAATCTTCTCAAAAAAATTATCTTTGCATGCAAAAAATGGATATGAAAAATCGATATTCGGGAACAGTAGTTAAAGGGCTGCAAAACGGGCGAAAATTTGGCTTTCCGACAGCCAATATCGCATTAGATGCCGGTTCCGAAATTCCGGATAAAGGTATTTTCGCGGTTTTTGTAGAGTGGAACAGTAATCGATATCAAGGTATGTTATATGTTGGGACTCGACCTACAATCCGGCTTTCGAATCTCTCTATAGAGATCCATATTTTTAATTTTGATAGAGACATCTACCGTGAACACATCACTTTTACGATTGAAAAAAAGATAAGAGAAGAACGTGATTTTAAAACCATTGAAGCGCTGATTGCGCAAATAAATAGAGATAGAGATGAGGCGCTTTGTTATTTTAACCGATAGAGAAATTTGCTTTTTCCGCATATTTTGGAGTGGAAAAATGAGATACATTTTCATTGTATTAATTGGTGTTTTTTTATTGAAGACGATTGATGCACAAGCCCAACCGCTTTCCGATGAAGAACTTGCCAAACAAAAAATATATACCTCGTTGGAAGAGGCGTTAGAAGAGCCCGATCAAGTTTATCGTTTGTCGTTAAAACGTTTAAAAAAGACCGATTCTTTGCCGGAAATGCTATTCTTGCTCAAAAATTTACAAGAACTTACGGTTAAAAAATCAAAACTATTGCTGCTAAATCATAACATTGCTCAACTCTCTTATCTGCAATATCTTAACTTAGATCATAATCGTTTGGTAAAATTGCCGGAAGAGTTAACCGATTTAAAGTATCTTAAAAAACTTATTATCAGTAGGAACCATATTTATAAACTTCCTGAAAATATGGGCAATATGGTTGCATTGCAAGAAATTGTCGCTTGGAGCACAGATCTTTATACCTTGTCCGAAAGCATTGGAAAATTAGCGGAGACACTGAAACTGTTAGATTTGCGCAATATTGGTTTCCGAAGAGATGAAATTGAAAAAATCGAATCACTCCTCCCGAAAACCGAAATTCTTTACACTAACCTTTGCGATTGCCAAAACAGGCGAGATTAATAGGAGGTTAAAATTACCATGAAAGACACATAACATATTATATTACTGATTACACTAATTTGTAATGTTTTCCGGGGAGGCATTCTACTACTCCTTTTAACTCTAAACCGAGTAGTATACCGGCAACTTGCGATGGTGTGAAGTTCTTGCACTGCAAAGTTATATCATCAACAGATAACATTTTTCCCGATAAAAACAGGTTGGTAATCTCTTTTTCTTTCTCTGTTAACTCAATAAATAGCGTACGCTGTATTGTCTTTGCCGGTTCATGATCCCAACTCATGTACTCTAACAGCTCTTTTCCGGAAGAGAGGATGATTGCCTTTTGTGTTCTGATGAGTTCATGACATCCGGATGAATTTTCGTCGAAAATATTACCGGGAGTTGCAAAAACATCTCGTTTGTAGGAAGAAGCGATGTGCGCCGTGATAATGCTCCCGCCTCTCTTTGCGGTCTCTACCACAATTACGGCATCCGACATGCCGGCAATAATGCGATTTCTTTTAGGGAAATTGAGCCGGTCGGGCATCGTATTGTGTGAAAATTCGGTAATAAGACTTCCCTTATGTGCAACGATTTTCTCTGCCAATTTCCGATTAGAGAAAGGATAAATGATGTTCAATCCGGAGCCCAACACGGCGAAAGTCTTTAAATTGTAAGCCAATGCCTGTTCATGCGCTACGGTATCAATTCCCTCTGCAAGTCCGCTGATGATTGTAACATCGTGACCCGAAAGGTCGGAAACAATGCGTTTAACGACATCTTTTCCGTATTGCGAAGCGGTTCTTGTGCCTACAATGGCTACGGTTTTGGGTCTGTTAAAATGATGATCTCCTTTATAATAAAAAAGATAGGGCGAATTTGCACAATTTCGCATACGTTGCGGATAATCCGTATCGCTATAAAAACAGATAGAAACCCCACTCTTCTCTATCCACTCAACCTCTTCTTCAATCCGGGCGAAAATCTTTGGAGAGATGTGAGGTTTCGGCAACATTTTGTTCCGATATTTGAATGATGAGATGTAATCTGCCCCGTTAAGAAAAATATCCGTTGCGGAGTTGAACTTTAAAATTAACTTTTTGATAATAGGATTTGTGTAGGAAGGTAAATATCGCAACGCGATCCGGTACATCGTTTCAGTGAGCATGACAAGTAAATATTTTAGAACACAAAAATACAAAAAAGAGAGAAAACAGATAACAATTTTGTACTTTTGCCACCCCAAGAAAAATGCTCATGGATTTAGTTATAGATGTTGGCAATACTTTTCAGAAAGTTGCGATCTTTACCGGTAAAGGAGATCTCTTTTTTGACACTCTCTTTTCCGAATTGCAAGTTGATGATATAGCAAAATTGTTGGAAATCCACACTATTGAAAACACAATCTTTTCTTCCGTAACTCATGATTATCCTGAAATAATAGCTCTTTTGCAAACGAAAACCAATTACTTGCATTTTACCCACACCGCAAAACTTCCCATAACCATTGATTACGATTCTCCGCATACTTTAGGTTTGGATCGTATAGCGAATGCGGTGGCTGCTCACAAGCTTTTTCCCAAAGAGAATGTTCTCTCTATCCAAACGGGAAGTTGCTTAGTATTCGATTTCATTGACCGGCACGCTCATTTTCATGGCGGAGCAATCTCTCCCGGACTCTCTATGCGGTTTAATGCGTTGCACCATTTTACCCGACGGCTTCCGTTACCGGAAAAAAATGAAATTCCTCCGTTGATAGGAAAGAGTACGCAACATTCCATACAAAGCGGCGTTATCAATGGGATTATTCACGAAATAAATGAAACGATTCGGCAATATCTACAATATTACCCTGACCTGCAAGTCATACTCTCAGGCGGAGATAGCGACTACTTGCAAAAGTCAATAAAAAATGCGATATTTGCCGGCTCAAAATTTGTCCTTAAAGGATTGCATGAAATATTGAAATTTAATGTTGAAAACTAAGAACTTATTAGTTAGCTTACTTCTTGTTTTTTGTTTTATGATAACAAAAAGCTTTGCGCAAAGTGAAATAAGCTCCCCCTATTCCGGATATGGAGTAGGTATCCTTACCAATACTACAAACACTCCGATGGCTTCCATGGGCGGGCTTTCGTATGCTATTCGGAACAACCTCTGTATTAATTACAAAAACCCGGCTTCATACGTCGCTTTCGATTCACTCTCTTTTATTGCGGATGCTGCATTCTCAATTGCATCTACAAGATTGGTAACCAATACACAAACGCAAAATTGGTCTATCGGTCGGCTGGATTATCTCATGATAGGATTACCGATCACCCGACATTGGCGCACCAGCGCAGGAATCATTCCGTTCAGCGACATCGGTTATCAAATTGTCGATTCTCGTAACAATCCTTCCTATACGTATCAAGGCGATGGCGGACTTATGCAACTCTATTGGGGAAATGGTTTTAAATTGGCGAAAAATCTTTCAATAGGCTTGAATATCTCTTATCTATTTGGAACAATGGATGATATTAGTTTTGTGGAATATTCTGAGGAGAACTATTTTAATAGCAAAATCCTTAGAAAAACTTTGGTAGATGGAATTTATCTCTCTGCCGGATTACAATATTTTGTTGATTTAAAGAACAATAGTCAATTGGGATTTGGCGTGACGTATGAAAACTCCGCTTACATTTGGGCGCGGCAAAGCCTTTTAATCAATAATTTTTTAGGTGAATATAATGAAACAAAAGTTTATGATACGGTAACCTACATCTCACCGGAAAATAATAAAGGAAGAATGGTCATTCCTCAATCCGTTGGGTTTGGAATGAGCTACTCTTATGCGGGTAAAATTTTGGTAGGAGCCGATGTTACTTGGCAAAATTGGAGTAATTACAGATTGATGGAGAAGTCTGATTCACTGAAAGACGCGATTATCACGGTTGTGGGTATCCAATATACGCCCGATCCGACTTCTACGAAATATTTTAAAAGAATGAAGTTTAGAGCCGGCGGAAAATTTTCTACGGGATATATGAATTTTCAAAATACCCCGATTCGAGAATTTAGCTTCTCATTAGGGGTGGGATTCCCTCTAAGAACCTTTACATCACAATCTTCTATCAATATCATGTTTGAATACGGACAAATGGGAACTACTAAAAACGATCTCATTCGCCAAAACTATTTTAAATTCAAGTTTGGGTTTACTTTACATGAAAAATGGTACCAAAGAGTGAAATTGGAATAATAAAACGGATATTTTGAAGTTTATACAATCACGAAAATTAATGTAAAATTAAAACAATAATTATTAACAATGAAAAAACTTATAGTATTACTCTTTTTAGCAGTCTCTTTTTTCGGATTAAAAGCGCAGAATCCTTGCACTTATCAGTATGGGGCAAACGAACAAGATTCTTTGAGATGTCTTGAAAAAATCTTCTTGTTTCGCAACTATTATGATCAAAAAAACTATGTTGACGCTTATATAATTTGGCAAGATATTGTTCATGAATGTCCTTGTTCGTGGAACGGTATTTTTTCTTATGCTCAAACTATGTTTGACGGCTTGATTACGGCGACAACCGATTCCTTACAAAAAGAGGTCTATGTCGATTCTCTGTTTTGGAGCTATGACATGAGACATGTCTATTTCCCGAAAAATTTTACGGAAGGAAGCGGTTTAGGATTTAAAGCTTATAACACAATGAGATATAGAAGTAAGAATTATGAACAGGCGTATGACTGGTTTACCACTTCTATTGAATTGGAAAAAGATAAAACACAACCTCATATTTGGGATATCTTTTTCAAAACTGCGGAATTTGTAACCAAAGTGAAAAAAGATACAACCATTATTATTGAAGCGTATGAAAGGGCGACGGAATATATTGATGCCGCTATTAATAACGCTTACAAACAATATGAAAAACAGTTGCCGAATTTCGCTAATCTCGACTCTGCAGTAGGAAGAGAGCTCATTTCTCAAATGGAATATAACAGACAAATGAAAAACCTTCAAGATGATACCACGCGTCAAATGAGGTTAGTAGCCAATTACAGCAAAACTTTATCTAATATAGAAGGTGTTTTCACCCCTTATGCGCCTTGTCATGTGTTAGAACAGGTGTATGGAAAAAAATTGGAAGAGAACAAAAATAATGCAGTGGCATTGAAGAAAATTGTGATGACGATGAGCAAAGGCGGATGTACCGCCAGTTCTGTTTTTAAGCAAGCTTTAGAGTTGTTGCATCAGCTTGAGCCGGGAGCGCAGTCTGCTTTTCACATGGGCAATTTTGCGCTTCAAAATAATGAACTTGATAAAGCAATTGAATACTTTAGAGAGGCTATTGACCTGTTTGAGACGAATGAACAAAAGGTTATGCCTTATTACATGTTAGGTTTGACGTATATGGCTAAAAATAACTATTCGGAAGCGCGTGCAGCTGCCAATAACGCAATCAAAATTAAGCCTAATTTCGGAAGAGCCTACATCTTGATTGGAGACCTTTACAAAGCGTCTGCGGGAATTTGCTCAGGCGGAGATCAACTTCCTTATGCTACAAATTGGGCGGCTGCCGACAAATATAATCGTGCCGCAGCAGTAGATCCCACTGTAGCAGATGAAGCTGCTTCTAAAAGAGCCGGATTAAAATATCCGTCCATGACCGATAAACATACTCGCGGATTATCTGATGGTCAAACCTATCCCGTAGGTTGTTGGATACAAGAGACTACAACAGTACGTTAATCTTGAAGATTAATAACTTTTGATATGAGAACTTTGATGAAAAATACCATATTTATTTTACTAAGTATGGTGTTTTTTATTTCCTGTTCCGATGATTTTAAAGAGGTCGTGTCATTGACTTATGATGGAAAATTTCCGGATGAATCGGCTACCGATATTGAATTGGTAATGAGTGAAGAAGGAGAAAAAAGCTTTTTTCTTTATGCCCCGATTTTAAATAAAT
>QMCE01007139.1_pt1 | contig 11947 bp, 11 predicted proteins | sample 1821851 | NCBI WGS metagenome assembly QMCE01 (sample SAMN09453174, study PRJNA476694) | Termite gut metagenome, whole genome shotgun sequencing project. | isolation source: worker | host: Odontotermes sp. | place: South Africa:Pretoria | collected 2016-01-28
CCGAACGCGCGGGCGCGGGTCGTATGATGCGAAACTCTTCCAAATTCTGCGGCAGGGAAAAAATGTCCCGGCAAAGATAACTCTTCGCCGGGACAGATTATTGTATAAAAGGGACATTATCTCTCCGTCGGAACAGGCTGCGCTTTCCTGCCTATGTAGAAAAGGTAGCCGTAATGTGCTTTATGCCTGTTCCATAACGACGTCTCGTAGTTCTCGGCGTCGATGTACTGCTTTGCGAAAGGAGTCCCGGCGTGCTTTTGCAGGAACGCTTCCTTTTTGTCCTTTTGCGAGTCATAGAAATCCGCCCATAAGGATTCGGGCAGCACGAAGGCGGCGACGAACTCATATCCGGCGCGCTGCATTGCGGCTATTTTCGCGGGAATAGTATCTATTTCGGGGTATGCGGCGTTCCAGAAATCTTCGATCTCCCGTGGACGCCGGTCGGTGAACCATGTGTTCTCCGTTACTGCGACGTAGCCGCCGGGTTTCAGATATTCGTGCCATTCGCGCAGACCCCTCTCGAAACCGATGTTGTATATCGCGCCCTCGCTCCATATAAGGTCGAGAGATCCTTTGTCGAAAGGCGGCGCCTCCATATTTCCGACCACACCCCGCACGCGGTCCTGCACTCCGAGTTCACAGGCCTGCCCGTTGAGGCGGTCTATGAATGCCGGGAACAGGTCGAGCCCCGTGATATGTCCCGGCGTGGCTGCCGCGAGGGTCATGGTCTGCCCTCCCGTGCCGCAGCCCAGGTCGGCGATCCGTGAATCCGTGCCCAGCCCCTCGATGAAACCCAACGCCTTGAGTGTCATCTCACGGCTGCCCGGTCCCTGGCGCTCGAAGCCCAGAAAGTATTCGCAGATAAGGTTGAAATCGAAATCGTGTACGGTAGGAATATGTTCGCTGTTGTTATTTTCGTTGTTCATGATATGTGATATTGTAAGTTAAATAAAATCCCTGTCCCGGAAAGAGCTTCCGGGAAAACGAAAGGACGATCCGCACCCTGCCGGTGCCGACCGTTTACCTCACAATATCCGACGAAATGATTAACATCAAGCGTTATAGATCAACAATGCAAAGATAGTACTGTTTTGATAATTGCCAAACTATGAAATGGGAATTACAGCGCCATATCTCTTCTCAATATAAGCATATCTTTGAGTCTCACTCCGTTCTCGTAGATCGGGTCGGGGTAGTTGTCGACAAAGAAATTCTCCCGCAGGCCGTATTTGTGAAATCCGTTCTTCTCATAGAACCGTATTTGAGCCGCCGCGCAGTCCTCCGTCCCAGTTCCGACAATGATCTCTCCGTATCCTTTCTCCGCGGCAACTTCCACCGCTTTCCCGATCAGCAGGCTTCCGATGCCTGTCCCCCGGTAAGGTTCGTCCACTGCTATATTTTTCAGTTCGACGGCGGCCTCGTCGACAGGGAAAAGGCAAAACACACCGACGGGATCCTCTTTCCCTGCAAATACAGCTTCGTAAACATCCGAGCCGAAAAGGTATTTATCAATCGCTTCCCGTGTCTCATCGGCCTGCAAAAGCAAGCCGTAGGGATAATCTTCCGTTATTTTTCTAATTGTTATATACATAATATGTTTCCATATATCGCTTTATTTTCCCGTTCAGTTCCTCGGAACTTTCTTCGACCGTCCGCCCCGCCGTGTCGACCGTTATATGCTCGACGCTCCAGGGGTGGTATTCGCGCGAACAGACCTCTTCCCAAGTCGGCAGTCTCGATCCGGCGACCTCGTTTTGGCGTGTTTCCACGCGCCGCCGGTGCTCTTGGCGGCAGGAGCAGACGACCTCTATGTTAATTGCCGCGGCTCCGTTATCCCGCGCCACCTCATTCCATTCCCTGCGTGTCATTTCCCACGGATTGCACGAGTCGGCAACGACACTGCGCCCCGAAGAGAGATTGTCGGCTGCGATGCGGTATGCCAATCGGTAGCCTTCGCCCTGCGGCTCGAACCCGCACAGATCTCTCAGCGCCTGCTCTATGGTGTCAATACGCAGCCAGGCTGCGCCGTAGTCCAGCGCAAGCAGCCGCGCCAGCGACGACTTTCCGGAGGCGGGCAGCCCTGACAGAATGAACAAAACAGGTCTCATATTATCATCCCTCAATATTTCCGATCCACGAAACGGCATACACCGCTTTTTTACCTTGCGGTGCGCCGGGCAGAATCTCGAAATGTCCTGCAATGCCGAGTTCGCGGCACGTCTGCTCGAAGTGGCACAGCGCAATACCCATATCGAGGCTTTCGTATCCCATCGAGGGCATCTTATAGAAATGGAGTACGCCCGCCGTGTCCGCACTTTCATCGAGAACCACCCGCCATGTCTGCTTGTTGTTGGCCGACGGTGCGCGGCGCACCATCTCCAGCGGACGGGCGTAGATTCCCGCCTGCTCTTCGGAGAGCGGGCGGTCGAAACCGCCGAGGAAAAAGGTTTCCGAAAACGGTTTGCGTGTTGTCGGCTTACCTCCGCTCATCAGGGTCGAAAGGCTGCGGTGGGGTTTGTCTGAGGCGTAACCGACGGGCGACACGCAGCGCAGCTTTTCGCCGGGTTGCAGCGCGAGTTGTTTGCGGAAGTTCCCGCGGTCGAAAAATCCAGCCAGCCAGCAGGTGCCCAGACCAAGCGAAGTGCAGTACAGAATCGCCTGTTCGAACACATAAGCCGCCCCTTCCTGGGCCAGCTGCCCCTCGTCGCGAACTATCAGGGCAAGGAAATCCGTTGCGCCCCTGATAGCCCCGTAGGTGCCCAGCTTCACGGGTTCGGCCGAGGCTGCGCTGCGCACGATCGCGATGCGGCACACGGCTCCGAAAGGTGCTTTCAAACCGGCGATATAACCGGCTATATTGCCGGCGGTCGCCTCGTCAAGCGCTTCGCCCGTGTAGGTGCGCACCGAGCGGCGTTCCAATATGGATTCTATGGTTTTCATTTGGTATTCCGGTTATTAGGGGTTATTCGAAATGGTTATTCTGCCTGAAATTCGTAGCCGTTCCCGTTGGAGGTGATATTGCCCTCCGTGACGGCCGGTATGTGCATTCCCACGATGGGGATATTGTTCTCTGCGACGTAGCGAAGCACTTTCATGCGTATTTCGCGTGCGGCATCGGGGTCGGAGTCGTAGCGCACCGATATTTCGGGGTGGGGCATCTGGATAGCCATGGCGTGGGTAAGGTCGCCCCATATGAGCAGGCTCTCGCCGCCGTCACGTATCATGAACATAGTGTGGCCGGGCGTGTGTCCATAGGCTGCAACGGGCGTGATCCCATCCTGCGCCGGCGCGTCGATCTCCGCGGGCGAGAACAGACTTACGGCATCGCCGTACTCCGAGAATATCTTCACCGCCCCCTCGTTCCCAGTTTGGCTCCAATGGTCGAATTCACGCTGCGCAAGCCGTAGCGCGGCATTGGGGAACATGGCAGCCCCGTCGCGCAGCAATCCGCCGGTATGGTCGCCGTGCATATGTGTGATCAGCACCTCGTCCACGTCGCCCGGTTCGATGCCCAGCGCCGCCATCCGGTCGAATATCGTGCGCCCGAAACCCGTGTCCACGAGCCACACACGGTCGCCGCGGCGGATCAGTACGGCGTTGGTGGCCATCGGGAAAGTCCCCTCCGGGGCATACCGTGCAAGTACCTCGTCCGGGGCGTCGATCAGAATACCGGCGCTGCCCGCATCGGCGCTCTCCTGCAATACATAAACTTCATAAGAACCGACCATAACCGGTTCGGCCTTTCCCTGCGCCGCTCGGCAGGACGGTATGGAGACCGCCGTCAGCGCCACCCATACGATAGTCAATAATTTCTTTCCCATAATTGTAATATTTAGAGGTTTTTTGGGATTTTCCGATCCCGCTGTTAGTCGTAATATGCCGTCCCGGTGATATCATCCAAACTCTGAATTCATTGCCGGGAGCGCGATTTTACGGATTTATGCAGCAAGTATGCCGTCAGCAGTTCCAGCGCGCCGAAAATAAAGAAAGCCGTGGACATGGGGTTGAACGTGAAAATATGGAACTGCACCCCGATCCACGCCATCAGCAGCACACCGCATACCATACCTGCCGCCGGAGCCAGCCTGTGCCGCCGCACGAGCATACGCCATGCCACTAAGTTGGGTATGCCGTTGACACACAGCAGGGCGATGCCGGGAATTATAAAGTCCTGAAACAACACGTCGGCAAAAGGCAGTTTCCGGAACAACGGCAGCATAGGTTCCATACCCCACATCCGGCCGCTCGGGTCTGTGAACATCATTGCCGTGCCGCATACGGCTCCGATACCGATGAACAACTCCCAGAATATGAGCCATCGGCGTAATGTTTTTTCTTTTAGTTTCATGTTTTAGTTATTTCTCGGCCGGAAACAAAAACAGCATCGGTCGCAAAATTCAAACAACCTCTCAGTATGCAGCAGTCGGGGTCGGCGACGCCTTATGGTATCGATCTTTCGGGTCGTTGTGCCCACAAAGGTAGGAAATACCTGAATTATTACAAATATATGTTTGCAGATGCCGGAGAAGTCGAAACAACCTCTGAGATTGCCACCTTAATTCATGCATATTTTTAAAAACTCATAAACGTTTATGAGTTTTTAAAAAAAACGCCTGGAACTTGAATTTCGTTAAGAATTGTTTTGCATAGTTTTGTTCAAGTGTTATGCCGGAACAATATCTTAACCATTAAAATCATTATAAAATTATGAAGACAAAATTTGTGCTTGCCATGGCTCTTACGGCATTGGTTTTTGCAGGATGCGACGAAAAACCCGTAGATGACGGGAACGGAAACGGAAACGGAACTACAACCGATCCTACCGAGTACAACATTACTGTTAGTAACGGTACGGGAGGCACGGCTGCGGCGGCCATAGACGGTGAGGCGGCGGCCAAAGCCGTCGAAGGTGCGGTAGTAACACTCACCGCCACGCCCGACGAGGGCTACGAATTCGTGAAGTGGGCTACTGACACCGAAGGCGTCGCTTTCGCTTCGGAGAGCTCCGCTTCCACGACATTCACCATGCCTGCGGGCAATGTCGCCGTATCGGCCGAATTCGAACTTATAGAGATACCGAATGAAGACGGCGTTATGATCAACGGCATAATGTGGGCAAAGTACAACGTCGGCGCTCCCGGCACTTTCGCAGACGGGCCCGAAGACCCTGGAATGTTCTATCAGTGGAACCGCAAATTGGGTTGGAGTTGCACCGACCCGCTGGTCGCTTCCGACGGCTCCGTCGATTGGCCGAACCCATCCAACGTACCGGGCGAAACATGGGCGGCGGAGAACGACCCCAGCCCCGAAGGGTGGCGTGTCCCCACGCGCGAGGAGCTCCTGTCGCTGACCGACGCAAGCAAGATAAACTTCCAATGGGTGGCGGATGCCGCATGTCCGGGAGTGAGGCTCACCGACAAGGCTACGGGCAACACGATGTTTCTTCCCGCGCCCGGAGTGCGTTATAGCCTGATATACGGGCAGTTGATGCTCAATACCGACGAGTATGACCTTCGGGGAGCATCCTATTGGGCGTCGGAGGCGGCCGACAGCGACAAAAGCTACGCCATACACTTCACCAACGCTTTCGGTTTCATAACAGACCAATCTTACACCAAGAACGACGGCTTTTTAGTGCGCCCTGTCGCCGACATTTAACCATAAACTATTATTAATAAGTACTTTAAAATCATTAAAACTATGAAAGCAAAATTGTTTTACTTGTTTGCAGCGTTTGCGCTGATCTTTGCAGGATGCGGCGGCGAAGAAACCCCGCCCACACCACCCACACCCGACAAGAAGGTAACCGTAGCCGCCCAGGCCCGCCCAGGCCGGTACCCTGACCGCAGGCGAGGCGGGAACGGTAACCTTTGCCGTAACCACCACCGGCATAGAAGACGGCATGACAGGTGCGGTCGCATGGTTTACCGATGCGGCAGGCAACAGTGCAGGTACAACGCCCGCAGGCATTCAGGTATCCGAATTCGAAACGGCGGCCAACAAGGCTACCGTAACCATGACCGCCGCAGAGCAAATCGCCGAGGGCACCTACTTCTTCAAGGTAACCATTGACGGCACCGACTCGGCCGTTGCGACCCTCAAAGTGAACGCGGCGGGAACTCCGGCCCTCGGGCTGCCCACCAACCTGCGTGTTACCGACAAGACGCAGACCACGGCTGTTCTTGAGTGGGACGCCGCCGAGAATGCCGAGAGCTACATAGTAAGGCTCGACGGCGATGCCACCTATCCGGTGTCGGCCCTCACCCATACCCTTGAGAACCTCACCGCCGGAACCGCCTACACATGGGAGGTAGCCTCGGTGCGCGGCGACGAGCAGAGCACATGGGTGGCAGGCGAGGGTTTCACCACTGAAGAGGAAGAGCTTCCCGCCCTCGGCCTCCCCTCCAATTTGACCGTTACCGGCAAAACCACCACTACGGCATCTCTGAAGTGGGACGCCGCCGATAACGCGGAGAGCTACATAGTAAGGCTCGACGGAGAGACCACCTATCCGGCCGCAGTACTCACCTACACCTTCGACAACCTCACCCCCGGAACCGCCTACACATGGGAGGTGGCCTCGGTGCGCGGCGACGAGCAGAGCGCATGGGTCGCAGGCGAGGGTTTCACCACGGAGACGGAACTTCCCTCAAAGTTCTTCTTTGTGCAAGGTTACTATACATCCGGTTACGGCCACCCATATGGCGAAGTGCTGTTAACCATGACAGACTACGACCCTAACGGAACCGACAAGAACGGCATGAGAATAAACATATGCCTTATTATGGATATGAATGATATAGACATGGATCCGAGCAAAGACTATATGGATATTCCGGTAGGGACATATAACGTTTCCGGTACCGAGGCTCCTTATGTCATTATCAGGGATTCATATGTAACAACGCTTGTCACGATCGTCAACGGTTCGCAGGCTAGCTCCAAGGCTATAACTGGCGGCCGTATGATTATCTCCGGCAACAACACCAGCGGTTACTCTATCGATCTCGACCTGACTTACACCGACGGATCATATTCCAAGCAAGGGGTAGGCCACTCTTTCAATATCGTAAACCCCAAGCTCGGAGGTCCCGCCATAGCCAATGGCAACCTTGGCGCCCTGACATATAACAAAACAGAGCACGTCCCTGATGCATTCCCAAGTATAGGTTGTGATGCATGGGGTGTCAGAGGTGTAAAATCCGCTGGGATATCTTTCGCAAACGGCGACTGGACCAGCCCAAGGGGAACGGGGTATTATATATATAGCATTCAGCTTTCCACTCTCTCAGGCTACCCGGAAATAACCCCCGGTGAGTATGTCATAACATCGAACATCAACGCTCGGAATCTAGTACTTGCCGGATATCTCAATTCGCACAACGCAAAGACCGGATTGTATGTAATACAGTATGAAAACGATGTGGAAGTAGCATCCTCCCCATTGGTAAGCGGCACCATTACCGTAAGCGGAAATTCCAGCGGGTACACTATGGTGTTAAATGCAAAGGATAAAAAAGGTACAGACTTCACTGCTACGATCACCCGCTAATCAGGCGGGCACCCCCTAATTAACAGGGGCTTTTTTCGGATAGCGGGCGGCGATATGGTATCGCCGCCCGCTCTGTTTTTTGTTAGAGCTTGTTTGAAATTATTCAAAATATAACTACCTTTATGTGTTAAAGATTCAATTAATGCGCTTCAAACATTACCATATCGTGCCGGCGATGCTCGTTACGCTCCTGTGCGCGGCGTGCGGAAACGTCGCACCCGATTCGCCCGAACGCCTCTCGGTGCCGCAGCCCAATCAACTCGAAAAGATATATATAGAGACAAAAGATGGAGGAGACTCGGTGCGGAATATGATATACGGCATAATGCAGGAACTCGACTTCGGCAAGGGGATGAACTATGCGCGCCAAATCTATGCGCTGGGGCAAAAGTACGATGACGACAAGACAGCTTCCGTCGGCGCATCATACATGGGCATGAGCCATACATATTTTCGAAACGCCGATTCGGCGCTCATCTGCCTTACAAGGGCGATAGAGCTGGCCGAGAAGACGAGGTTCGACAAAGGGCTCTACACGGCTTACAACGGAATGGGGTTCTACATAATGAACTTCCACGAATTGGATTACTACCGGGCGCTCGACTGGTTCAAGAAGGGGCTCGACGCGGCGAAACGGAGCGGCGACAAGGTGACGTACTCGGTGATCCTGGCCAATATAGCCCAGACATACTGCCTGAAAAACGATTCGGAAGGTTTGCCGTACGCGCTGGAGTGCTACGAGTATGGAGTGGAAACAGAAAACGATTACCTCATATTCATAGGAGCGCAGGCCATGTCGCTCATATATCTGCTCGAAAGCGATCATGCCAATGCGCTCAAATACGTGAATATTGCCGAGGAAGCCATAGGCAAAGAAGGGGACCCGGCTTTCTCGCCTTACAAGGCGATAATGATATATACCCTCCATGGGCGTATTCTGACGGCGACAGGCGACTATGCCGGTGCGAAGCGATATTTGGACAGCGCGCTTTCGTTCGGCAGCGACAATATGGGCGGCAATCTGGTTTTAACCTACCTCTATTACGGCGACTATTATAAACAATCGGGCGGCTACCGGCGTGCGCTCGATATGTATATGACAGGATTGACGCTGGCAGAGGAGTTATACCAGAACATGTTTTACCGTAAAATATCCGAGACTTACCAGGCCATGGGCGATTATGCCATGGCGATGCAGTACTATCAGGAATTTCATGCTCTTTCGCAAAAGCAGTTCGATGCCGAAAAGGAACGCTCGCTGAACGAAATGAAGGTACAGTACGACATCGAAAAAAAGGAGACGGAGATTGCAATGAGTAAACTCCAACTGTCGCAGGAGAGGCGCAAGGTGCTTATAATGTGGGCGGTGGTGTTAATCGTGATGGCGGCGTTGGTTGCCACGTTCTACGTGTTTCGCAGACGGAACAAACTCTATCTCGACATAGTAAAGCAGAGCCAGAAGGCGGTAAGGGCCAAAGAGCAACTGCGGGAGATGCCGCAGCAGATCGTTACCGTAGAGGGCGGCTATTCGGCGGAGGAGAACGAAGTCGGAAAGTACGCCAATTCGACGCTCTCGATAAAGAGGAGCGCAATGCTCATCATGCAGCTCGAACATGTGATGGAGACGGAAAGGCTATACCGCGATAACGAGCTGACTGTGGATAAACTATCCGAAAAAGTCGGCAGCAACCGCTCCTACCTGTCGCGGATAATCAACGAACACTTCGGCCTGAACTTCAATAGCTATATCAACAAATACCGTATAGAGGAGGCCGTACAGATACTTTCGGATGTCGATAACGACGTGCCGCTAAAGGTATTGGCTTTCGAGTTGGGATTCAACAACCTGCCATCATTCTACAACTCATTCCAAAAGGAGATAGGCATTCCCCCCTCGCAATACAGGAAAAAAGTGATCGAGTTGAGTAAATAGAAGTTGCGTATTAAGCCGAAGTTGCTTGAAAATGTAGAACCTTGTTCTCGGTGTCGTCAGCGCAATAAAAATAATAAGAGGGAGTAAAAACTCCCTCTTATTATTGGTGCCCAGGACGAGACTCGCAGAATGCAAACACATCCAAAACTTCAAAATCGAAATAATTTCAAAATATATTGAATAATAGTGTTTTATAATTGTTTTTGATTGAATGCGTTCGGGCATATTTTTGGCCGTTTTTCAAAAATGCGGACACTGTGCGGACACGAAAACTTGCTTTTCCCGAAAATAGCCGTACCTTTGAGGAAATAATTAACGGCAGGGAAAATGGCTCAGACAAACTACGTCCTCACAAAATCGACTAACAGCGCAGGTGAATCGCAAATACACCTACGGCTGTATGTTTCGCGCGATATTCGTTTGCGGGTTGCGTCCGGCATTTGGCTCGACCGCAAGCGTTGGGGCAAGAAGAATGACATAAACGTTCCATTGACTCCGGGCGAGGAGCGAGACGCGCTATTGGAGAAAAGAGCCAAACTGAAAGCCCTGACCGACTTGATTGAGGCCGAGATAAATTCGGCGACCGACAAAAGTACCCTCACAAAGGAGTGGATGGATAGGCTTGTGAAGAAATTCCACAAGCCATCGAAGGTCACGAAAGAGCGGGTAAAAGATTTTTTCGACATAATGGCCGACTATCTGGCTAAACACAAGCTGTCGGAATCGCGTACTAAGCACTTCAACGTGTTGGTGCGCTGTATTAAGCGTTATGAGTTGTACAAACGAGCAACCGGCAACCGGACTTTCAAACTAAATATCGGTACACTGTCCTACGAGCAGTTGGAAGACATCGAGGACTTCCTGACCAACGAGCATGAGGTTTTTAAGAAGTATGCGGAGATATACGAGGCTGTGCCATATTCCGTAAAGCAAGCTCCGAAGACCCATCGCCCCCGGAAAACACCTACGGGCGCGCCGAGGGAGCGAGGGCAAAACTATATCTCGGATATGATGACGCGGTTCCGGTCGTTCATAATCTGGGCGAACGATAACGGCTATACGACCAACAACCCGTTCAAAGGGTACTCGGTCGGCGAAAGCGTGTACGGTACCCCTATCTATATCAGCAACGATGAAAGGAAAAAACTCTACGAGGCAGATCTGTCTGCCACTCCGTCATTGGCTGTCCAGAGGGATATTTTCGTTTTTCAATGCCTAATCGGATGCCGCGTGAGCGACCTAATGAAGTTCACTTGGAAGAATGTTATAAACGGGGCGATCGAGTATATCCCGAAAAAGACGAAGGAGGATCGGGTGCAGACCGTGCGCGTGCCGTTGAGCGAGACGGCAAAGGAAATCATGGAGCGTTATCGCGACCCGGAGCGCGAAAGCCTGCTGCCCTTCATTTCGTCGCAGAAGTATAATGACAATATAAAGGAGGCGTTCGAGCGCGCGGGACTCGACAGGATGGTGACGGTGATCGACCAGCGCACCCGGCAGGAGGTACAAAAACCGATTTACGAGGTCGCGTCATCGCACATGGCTCGCCGCAGTTTCATCGGCAACATCTACAAAAAGGTCAAAGACCCCAACCTCGTCGGCGCGCTATCCGGCCACAAGGAAGGCTCCAAAGCCTTCGCCCGTTACCGCGACATCGACGAGGATATGAAGAAGGAGTTGATTAGTTTTTTGGATTAGTCATGTATTGAGAAATATTTTATTACCTTTGCCTAAATAAATATTTAGACGCGCATAATAATTTGAGTCATGGCATTTGAAAGAGCTATATTACAGAAGATTACCGCACGCACTATCGAGCCGCGAAAGTTTATTCAGGTATTGGTCGGGCCGCGACAGGTTGGCAAGACCACACTTGTCAAGCAACTGTTGTCAAAAACGGATATGCCGTATTATTTCGTTACGGCGGATGATCTGTACGCGGCGGACACGACTTGGATCAGGCGCGAATGGAGCAACGCCCGCCTGCAAATGCAGCAGGCAGGAAAGGGCGAAATGCTGTTCATCATCGACGAGGTGCAGAAAGTCCCGAACTGGAGCGAAACGGTAAAAAAAGAGTGGGATGCCGACTCATTTTCCGACACCAATATAAAGGTTATTCTGTTGGGGTCATCGCGCCTGCTGATTCAAAAAGGGCTTACCGAATCGTTAGCCGGGCGTTACGAACTACTCAACGTAACCCATTGGTCGTTCGACGAAATGCGCGACGCTTTCGGGTGGAGCCTCGATCAATATATCTATTTCGGAGGCTATCCCGGCTCGGCTCCGCTTGTCGGTGATGAACAGCGTTGGAAAGATTACGTGCGTCGGTCGCTGGTCGAGAGCAGTATCTCGAAAGACATCCTAATGATGACCCGTGTCGATAAACCGGTGCTTTTGGAACGGCTTTTCGATATAGGCTGCCGATATTCCTCACAAATTTTGTCACTCTCGAAAGTGCAGGG
>QMCE01771000.1_pt1 | contig 11947 bp, 12 predicted proteins | sample 1821851 | NCBI WGS metagenome assembly QMCE01 (sample SAMN09453174, study PRJNA476694) | Termite gut metagenome, whole genome shotgun sequencing project. | isolation source: worker | host: Odontotermes sp. | place: South Africa:Pretoria | collected 2016-01-28
ACGCCGAAGTCGTCGGCGGAGGTTGCTCGGGTGACGCATACCACTACGCCGCTCCTCACCCGGAAGGTAAAGGGGCGATGTTGGCGATGCGGATGGCGTTGCAGGATGCGGGACTGAAGACCAGCGATATAGAGTACATCAATGTTCACGGTACCTCGACCCCCGCGGGCGACGGGCCGGAACTTATGGCGATCCAAAAACTCTTCGGCGAGGACGCCTACAAGATGAACATCTCGGCTACCAAGTCGATGACCGGCCACCTGCTCGGTGCCGCCGGAGCCGTCGAAGCCCAAGCAGTCATTATGGCCCTCACCGAGGGCGTGATCCCGCCTACGATCAACTTGGCGAACCTCGATCCTGCCATCGACCCAAAGCTCAACCTGACTCCGAACAAAGCCCAGAAGCGCGACATAACCTACGCAATGTCAAACACTTTCGGCTTCGGGGGGCACAATTCGTCGGTGATATTCAAAAAAATCTAACCTATGTTTCCGATACAGATCGTATCGCTGGTTCATCGGTATCATAGTAGGGACAAAGAGTATTACCGCCTCATTAGGGAAATATTCGGTGTTCACGCGCGAAACATCGAGCTCTATAAGCTGGCGCTGATGCATCGCTCGGCGTCTGTTTGCCTGGCAGACGGAACCCAGCTCAATAACGAACGCCTTGAGTACCTGGGTGATGCGATCCTCGAGGCTATCACTTCCGACTATCTCTTCATCGCTTTTCCGCGGGCCGACGAGGGCGAACTCACTCGCCTCCGCTCCAAGATTGTTAACCGTACCACACTCAATACCTTGGCCGAATCTATCGGCCTCGACCGCCACATCATTCGCCATACGAACGGCTCCAGCATTCAGAAACACATCAACGGCGACGCGCTCGAAGCGATGATCGGCGCTCTCTACCTCGATCAAGGTTATGAACGGACTAATCGCGTGTTGATCAACCGCTTATTCGTCCGCCACCTGAACCTCGAAGAACTCATCGCCGCCGAGACCGATTACAAAAGCCGCCTCATCGAGTGGTGTCAGCGTAACCGCCAGACGATCACTTTCGCTACCGCGCACGACGAGCGTTACACCTCCCAGCGGCCCGTGTTTCGTTCGGCCGTGATGGTCGACGGGATTGAGGTCGGCCACGGCGTCGGCGATACCAAAAAACAGGCCGAACAACACGCCGCCTGCACCGTCTGGGGTGCCTTTTCGGACGAAGCCGGCGACTGGTTCCTCGAAGCTGTCGACAGGCTTTGACAAAATGGTTATGGCGAAGACTGCCAGAGAGATACGCGAAAAACTTCTGACTTCCGGGGCTGAGCGCCTTTCGGATGCCGAGCTCGTGGCACTGATTCTTCGCGAGGGCACGGACACCTGTTCGGTGCTCGAATTGGCCGAAAAAATCCTTTCCGAAGCCTCGACCGCAACCCCCGGCGCCTCGTCTCCACGCACGGCCCCCGGCGCCTCCCCACTCACCTCCCGCACACCCCCCGCTCCCCGCCGAAACACCCTCTCTGCTCTCGCTTCTGCGGATATCTCACGACTGCGCCGACTTGGCGGTATGGGTACCCTGCGTGCTTCGGCTCTGGTTGCTGCGGCTGAGTTTGGCCGCCGGGTCGAGGCCGAAAAAGCCAACGAAAAAGCGCTCGAAATCAACACTATAACCTCGACCGAGGACGTTCTTCATCTGTTCGCACCTCTGGCCGACCTTGTTCGCGAGGAGTTTTGGGTTCTGTTTTTGTCATCGGCCGGACGGGTGATCGACCGTCTTCGCGTCAGTCAGGGCGGGGTTGGCGGGACGGTTGTCGACCACCGCCTGATCGTCAAACGGGCGGTCGAGTTGCTTGCTCCGTCGCTCATTTTGGTTCACAACCACCCTTCCGGCGTCGCGGCTCCTTCGCCCGAGGACATCACCACTACAGACACGGTTCGCACCGCCGCAGCCCTGTTCGACATCCGCGTGTTGGACCACGTTATCGTCTCTCGCTCAGGCGCTTACAGCTTTGCTGAAAACGGCATTTAGCGAGCCTCCAGCCCGCCCTTTAGAACTTCACCGTGTGCACATAGTGCTCCAGCTGGCGGATGTAGTTTCTCTGCGATAGCCTCGGGTCTGGCGAATAGACATAGAGGTCGATCGCCAGTACGTGTGATGGACTTCCGTCCGGGCCCGCGACGACTGTCGAATAGTTGGTGTACGGGCCGCCCATAAAGTCGCCGCGCACGTTCCAAAATCCGTGTAGTTCGGCCCACTGACGGCCGTTTATCTTCTTGTAAACCAGTTCCGTATACTCCCTGTCCGTTGCCATATGCGAGCCCGGATTTTCGCCCGGTATCCGCGCCGCGAACTCGTCCCGCCTCGCCAGTAGCGCCTCCTTGCTCAGGTCGGTCGAACCGCTGAACGGATAGGTATAGATGACGATTCCCTGGCTCGAACGCGGTAGTTCGTACGACATCCACAGGAATCCCTCGCTGTCGTCGCGCACTGTGTATGCGGGGCCGGTTCCCATCTCGATCCCGAATTTGGCCTTCACCAGTTCTGCGATTGCCGCGGGGGTATGCCCCTGTGCATCAGCCACATCGCGATCCTTTTCCGCCGCTTCCAGCACCAGCACAATGTCGTCCAACCGCTCACCCAGCAGTTCCAGCATCGCGGTCTCGTTCGGTGCCGTGGCTGTCAAGACCACCTGCGGTCGCGCCCATCGATCGGCCGCCATACCCAAAGTAGCCTCGGTCACCTCAGGGTTGACATTGACTATCAGAATGTTGCGATGCCTCGGTACAAACTTTGTGAAGCCCTCCGGCAGCACCCTCAACAGCGTGAACATCGTCTCCTCGCGGTTGACCATCGGCACGCGTTGCTGGAGCATAGCTCGAATGGCCTCGCCCGCCGCTCCGTCCCACACGGTGTGGTCGGCCACAACAATGATTTCGTAGGGGGCACCCTGCGACGAGGGTTTGTTATCGCCCGTCGGAGCACACGAAATAAACAGGACGACGACTAAAAGAAACAACAGGTTTTTCATAAAGATTAGTTATTTTTGCAAAGGTATGAAAAAAATCATTTTAGCGATTACGGGTGCCAGCGGAAGCATCTACGGGCGGCAGGTGTTGGAGCGGCTGGTTGCTTCTTCTGTCGTCGAAAAGGTGGGTTTGATAGTGAGCGATCGCGGTCGGGAGGTGTGGGAGTATGAGATGGGGTCGGGTGTGGAGGACTTTCTTCGCTCTTCATTTTTCACTCTTCATTCCGAAAAAGTGCAAACTTTTTCGAACACCGATATGTTTGCTTCGGTCGCTTCGGGCTCGGCTCGGTGGGATGCTATGGCGGTGGTTCCCTGCTCGATGGGTTGCGTGGGGAGGATTGCATCGGGGGTGTCGACCGACCTGATTGCGCGGGCGGCGGATGTGATGCTCAAAGAGGGCCGGACGGTGGTTTTGGTGCCTCGGGAGACGCCGTTGAACCTTATTCATCTTCGCAATTTGACGACTTTGGCCGAGGCGGGAGCTGTTGTGCTTCCCGCTTCGCCTTCGTTTTATTCTCATCCTGCCGATTTGGAGACCGTTTGTGCGACCGTCAGCGACCGCATTGTTGCACGGCTGGGGGTGGATTGCGACCATTTAGAGTGGGGAAAATCAAACTCGTAAGAGTTTGTCAGCCAGCCGCTCCCCCCGCGGCGGGCTGAATGCTCAGCCGTTACTCCCTGCGGTCGTGAGCTCGCCCTCGCTGTACGCTCGACCTCGGTTGCAGCGTCTGGCTTTTTCAAAAATTGTGTATCTTTGCACAAACTAAATAACTTAACTTATCAATAAATGGCAACAACTGCGGATATAAAGATCGGGATGTGCATCGAGATGGATGGCAAAACGTTCCAGATCGTCGATTTTCAACACGTGAAGCCCGGCAAAGGGCCCGCCTTCGTGCGCACCAAACTGAAAAACCTGGAAAACGGCCGAACGGTGGAAAACACCTTCTCGAGCGGCGTCAAGATCGAACCCGTGCGCATCGAGCGGCGGCCCTATCAATTCACATACGAGGACGATATGGGGGTGCACCTGATGCACAGCGAAACTTTTGAAGAGATCACCATCCCCAAGGAGATGATAAACAACGCCGATCTGATGGTCGACGGGCAAATTTTGGAAGTGCTCTACCACACCGACAAGGATATGCCGATGACGGCCGAACTGCCGCCCATCGTCGATATGGAGGTGACCTACACCGAGCCCGGCATAAAAGGGGACACGGCGTGGACCAACTCAAACCCGCCACGGTCAACACCGGGGCGACGGTTCGTGTGCCGCTGTTCATCAACACGGGCGACAAAATTCGTGTCGACACCCGCACCCGCGAATATTACGAGAGGCAGAAATAACCCTTGCTGCTTGAAAAGGTAAATAGTCCGGATGACCTTCGCAAGCTCTCTCTGGGGGAGCTTGCACAGTTTTGTGGGGAGCTCCGGCGTTTCATCATCGAGAGCTGTGCGCGGCGGCCGGGCCATCTCGCTTCCTCTTTGGGAGCGGTGGAGCTGGCGGTCGCGCTCCACTATGTTTACGACACGCCGCAGGACAAGATAATCTGGGATGTCGGTCATCAGGCCTATGCCCATAAGATCATCACGGGGCGAAGGGACGCTTTCGGTTCGTTGCGCCAGATGGGCGGCATTGCGGGCTTTCCGCGGCCGGAAGAGAGCCCGTTCGACGCCTTTATCGGGGGTCATTCCTCCAACTCCATCTCGGCGGCATTGGGTTTTTCGGTTGCCAACAAGTTGGAGGGGAGCGACGGTCGCGTGGTTGCGGTGATAGGCGACGGGGCGATGACGGGTGGATTGGCTTTCGAGGGGATGAACAACGCGGGGGTGAGCGGGAGCGATATTCTGGTCGTGCTGAACGACAACCGCATTTCGATAGACCGGGGCACGGGGGCTTTGCGCGAATATCTTGTCGGCATCTCAACCTCCAGACGCTATAATGCGTTCAAGACGTGGGTGTGGACGCTGTTTCGGCCCGGGAGCCGGGTTCACGGATTGTTGCGAAAGGCGTGGAACGGCATCAAGCACGGGGTGTTGCAGCAGAGCAACCTTTTCGAGAGCTTCGGGTTTCGCTATTTCGGGCCGGTGGATGGTCACGACGTGGTTTCGCTGGTGAAGATTTTGCGCGATCTGCGTGAGATCAAGGGACCCAAATTGTTGCACACCATAACCGTTAAGGGGAAGGGCTATCCCCCCGCCGAACTCGACCAACCCACCTGGCACGCACCCGGGAGGTTCGACCCCCTGACGGGGGAGAGAAGTCAGGAGTCAAGAGTCAGGAGTCAAGAGTCGGATTGCCGCGTCGAACTTCGTTCTCCTCGCAATGACGGCGGCAAAGAATCGTCACTGCGAGGCGCGCAGCAAAGAAGCGGTCCGGAACCTGCGGCATCCGCCGCACCGCAACTCATAACTCATAACTCATCACTTATGACTCCCTGCCTTTGGCAGGATGTTTTCGGCCAGACGATATTGGAATTAGCCGAAAGCAACCCCCTGATCGTCGCCATCACGCCCGCGATGCCGACGGGCAGCTCGCTCAACCTTATGATGGAGAGATTCCCCGCGCGCACGTTCGACGTGGGCATTGCCGAGGGCCACGCGGTGACCTTTGCCGCGGGTTTAGCCGCCGCAGGACAGGTGCCTTTCTGTGTGGTCTATTCCAGTTTTTTGCAACGGGCGTACGATAACATCATCCACGATGTAGCCATCGAGGGGCTGGGTGTGGTGCTGTGTGTCGACCGAGCGGGGTTGGTGGGCGAGGACGGCACCACCCATCAGGGGGTGTTCGATCTGGCGGCATTGTTGCCCGTGCCGAATTTAGTCATTGCGTCGCCTGCCGACGAGGTGGAGTTTCGCAACCTGATGTACACCGCTTCGAAGGCCGGCCGACCGTTCGTCATTCGCTATCCGCGCGGACGGGCGACGGGGGTCGAGTGGCGAAATGCAGGGTTTGAGGAGATAGAGACAGGCAAAGGCCGGACCATCCGCAGGTGCGACGGAGAGGTGGCTGTCGTCACATTCGGTCCCGCACAGGTGCCGGACGGGGTGAGCCATTCCGACCTGCGGTTTGCCAAGCCGCTGGACGAGGAACTTTTGCACCGGATCGGCAAAAAATACAAAAAGGTGATAACAGTGGAGGACGGGGTTATTCAGGGCGGCGTGGGTATGGCGATCGAAGCTTTTATGGCGAAAAACGGGTACACTCCCCGGATAGTCAAACTCGGCGTGCCCGACCGTTTCATCCCCCACGGCACGGTGGAGGAGTTACGGTCGCTTTGCGGCTACGACCGCGACGGAATTTTAAAAATGATCAATGATTAGTCCCAAATAGGCCGTTGCTGTGTCTCCCCCCTTGGTCGGTAGACGGGTTGCAGACGGCGCGTTTCGATGCGATAGAGCCGCCGCTCGGTGCTGAAATGGAAGAGCTTATAGCCCGACACCCAGCGATATTCGCCGTCGCCGCCATACTCCTCCATACTGAACGTTATGCCGTGCAGGGTGCGGTCGAACACACGTGCGCGGCCATCGGTCATCTTTTCGAACTCTTCGACGGTCATCCCCATCCGTGCTTTTTCGGCAAAGTCTGCCGCCGTCCAAAACATAGTCGATGCGCAGCCCGTGAGCCACAGCGCGGAGATGACAATAAAAACAATCTTCTTCATTTTCTAACGATTTTTGCTCCTAATGCGTTCAGGCGGCCGTCTATGTTTTGATAGCCGCGGTCGATCTGGTCGATATTCTGGATCACGCTGGTACCCTCGGCCGACATTGCGGCGATGAGCAACGCCACCCCCGCACGAATATCGGGCGAGGTCATACTGGTGGCACGAAGCCGAAAAGCGTGGTCGTGACCGATAACGGTCGCGCGGTGCGGATCGCAAAGTATTATCTGCGCCCCCATATCTATCAACTTGTCGACAAAAAACAATCTGCTTTCGAACATCTTCTGGTGTATCAACACGCTCCCGCGGGCCTGTGTCGCCACAACCAGAAAGACACTCAACAGGTCGGGCGTCAATCCTGGCCACGGGGCGTCGGCAATGGTCATAATGCTCCCGTCGATGAAGCTCTCGATGCAATAGTGCTCCTGCCGCGGCACGTGGATGTCGTCCCCCCTTTGTTCAAAACGTATTCCCATCCGCGAAAATTGTTGCGGAATGATGCCCAACTCCTCATAGCCGACATTTTTGATGGTTATCTCGCTTTGGGTCATCGCGGCCATACCGATGAACGAACCCACCTCGATCATATCGGGCAGACACCTGTGGCACGTTCCTCCCAGCTCCCCCACCCCCTCGATGGTGAGCAGGTTGGAGGCTATGCCCGAAATTTTCGCCCCCATCCGGTTGAGCATTTTGCACAGTTGCTGGATGTATGGTTCGCACGCGGCGTTGTAGATTGTGGTGAATCCGCGCGCCATCACCGCCGCCATCACAATGTTGGCCGTTCCGGTCACCGACGCTTCGTCGAGCAACATATAGGTCCCCTTCAACTCGCCACTCACACTGAAAAAGTCCTCCCCGCCGTCGAAATCGAATTGTGCTCCCAGCTTCTGAAATCCGATGAAGTGGGTATCCAGCCTTCTGCGCCCTATTTTGTCGCCCCCGGGTTTGGGCAGATGGGCGATGCCGAAGCGCGCCAATAGGGGGCCCATTATCATCACGCTCCCCCTCAGCCGTGTCGCCCGTTGCCGGAAATCGAGACTTTTCATATAGTCCAGATCTATATCGGCGGCACAAAAGCTCCATTCGTCGTCCGACAAACGCTCCACCTCCACCCCCAGACATTCGAGCAGTTCGATCAGTTGGATCACATCGACAATTGCCGGCACGTTGCCGACGACCACCCTTTCGGGGGTGAGCAAAACGGCACATATCACCTGCAAGGCTTCGTTTTTCGCGCCTTGTGCCGTGATCTCGCCTTTCAGGGAGCGACCTCCCGTAACCTCGAATAGAGCCATCTGTGTGTGAACCTGCTAATTTTTTGCAAAGATAATAATTTTATCTATCTTTGCGACCGCATTGCGGCGGGTTAGCTCAGCTGGTTAGAGCGCATGATTCATAATCATGAGGTCCGGGGTTCAAGTCCCCGACCCGCTACGCTTCAAAAATTCAAGCCGCAAGGCTTGGATTTTTCTATTTTGTAAAACACCTATGAGAAAACAAACCATTTGTGTCCAGGGGGGCTGGGAGCCCCGCAAGGGCGAGCCAAGGGTCGTGCCGATCTATCAGAGCACCACTTTTAAGTACGAAACGTCGGAGCAGATGGCCGACCTGTTCGACCTCAAGGAGGCGGGATATTTCTACACCCGCCTGCAAAATCCCACCAACGACGCCGTCGCCGCCAAGATTTGCGCGCTCGAAGGGGGCGTCGCGGCTATGCTTACCTCGTCGGGCCAGGCGGCCAACTTCTATGCCCTGCTCAATATCTGCTCGGCGGGCGACCACTTTGTGAGCTCCTCGTCGCTCTATGGCGGCACCTATAACCTCTTTGCCGTGACGATGAAAAAGCTGGGAATAGAGGTGACTTTCATCGACGTCGATGCCTCGGAAGAGGATATTGCAAAGGCTTTCCGGCCCAACACCAAGGCCCTGTTCGGCGAGGCGATCGCCAATCCGGCGATGACGGTGCTCGACATCGAGAAGTTTGCCCGCGTGGCCCATTCGCAGGGGGTGCCTCTGATCGTGGACAACACCTTTCCGACGCCGCTCAACTGCTCGCCGTTCGAATGGGGGGCCGACATCGTCACCCACTCCACCTCCAAATATATGGATGGCCACGCGACGGCGGTCGGCGGGGCGATAGTGGACAGCGGCAACTTCGATTGGATGAAGTATGGCGATAAGTTCCCCGGACTGACCACTCCGGACGACTCCTATCACGGGTTAGTCTATGCCGAAACTTTCGGCAAGGGGGCGTATATCACCAAGGCGACGGCGCAGTTGATGCGCGATCTGGGCTCCATTCAGTCGCCTCAGAATGCCTTTTTGTTGAATATCGGGCTGGAGACCCTCCACTTGCGGATGGAGCGGCATTGCAGCAATGCGTTGAAGGTTGCCCAATTTTTGAAAGACCATCCCCGGGTGGCGTGGGTTCGCTATCCGGCGTTGAAGGGGGACAAATATTACGACCTGGCGCAAAAGTATATGCCCCGCGGAACGTGCGGCGTGCTCACTTTCGGACTGAAGGGCGGAAGGGATGAGTCGATTGGGTTTATCGATTCGTTGAAGTTTGTCTCGATCGTCACCCACGTGGCCGATGCGCGGAGCAGTGTGCTCCACCCCGCGAGCCATACCCACAGGCAGTTGACCGACCAGCAGCTGGCTCAGGCGGGTGTTGCGCCCGACCTTATCCGCCTCTCGGTCGGCATCGAGGATGCGGATGATATTCTGGACGACCTGCGGCAGGCGTTATCGAGGTAATTCGAGCCGATACAGACGCCCCGACTCCGACCCGAAGTAGAGCGCGTCGCCACTGACCGCCGGAGACGAGACCACCCCGTCGGCTATCTGCCAGTGGTGCAACTCCGATCGGGTTCGGGCATCGAATATCGTTACGTCGGCCCGCCGCCGCTCCGGTTCGTGGAGCGTGTAGACATCGGTGGCAACGGCTATGACGCACTCCTTCCACTGCACGGGTTGGGTGTACCCGTTGGTGCGGATGGGCAACAGGTCGCGGAACTCTCCGCTCTCCCTGTCGAGGAGCAGCATCGAGAACTCGTCCGAGGTGCACGCCCACAAAACATCGCCCACCACCAATGAGCCTCCCGAAAACCACGTCGTGGGGTCTTTTGAAAAGCTCGTCCAAAGCACCTCGCCCGTGCGGGCATCCACACGCAATTGCGTCCCGCCAGATAGACGCGGTCGCCCGTCACACACATCGGAGCAAATATCCTGTCCCCCACCGGAGTGCGAAACGTTTCGCGCATGCTCTTCGCGTCGAGGCTCACCAAATCACCCGCGTGGTCGACCCACAGCAGGCGGCCGTCCGGAAGATATTCAACCCCGCAGGCAACGTTGCCCCGATTTCGGGCGGGATGTCGGCGGACAACATCATCGCTCACCTCAAAAATGTCGCCATTCAGGGCCGCCAGCCACACGTCGCCCTCGTCGTCCACCGCCACCGAGGAGTCATTCCAAGCCCAATCGTCGTCGCTCACCCTCGACCCTCCGGACGCCGGCAACTCCACCCTGGCGATCTCTTCGCCGCTCTTCGCATCGAGCACATAGAGGGTGTTCGCGGCATTGAAAACTATCCGTTCGCCTGTCACCACCGGCCGGCACTCCACCGCGTCATCGGTCGTGATGCTCCACAGCTCCTGTCCGCCGGAACCGTCGACGGCATAAAACCGGCAATCCTCGGAGCCGAAAAACAGAACGTTCTCGCTCGCAACGACGGCAGAACGAATCGGTGCCTCGGCCTCGAAAATCACCTCGGGGGAGGAGGCCAAAAGCGCAAGAGTAAGTGCTATCATTGTTCTTTAAGATTGTAAATCTTTGATCTCGCGGGCGAGGAAGACCGACAGAACGGTTCGCAGCACCACGATGCTGGCCAACACCACCAACTCGCGATAGGTCGGTTCGACTATGGTGCGGATAATGTCGGCCGCGATGAGCAGCTCGAGCCCCAGCAGCAGATTACCGCCGAACTCGGCCCTGAGCCGCTGAACGCTGCCGGCCTCGTCGTGCCTCAACAACGAACGAACCCACGACACGATGGCCACCACCGTTCCGTAGACGATTATGGCGACGCTCACCAGAGCGATCCCCTGCGAGATGTAAGCTATGACGGTGTTCATTTCAATATTTTGTCGATTTCACCCAGCTCCTCCTTCGTTAAGTGGGGCGAGCGCAGGGCTTTCAAATTGGCCCTCAACTGCTCCACCGACGACGCCCCGACCAGCACGCTGGTGGTTCTGGCATCGCGCAACAACCACGCCAAAGCCATTTCGGCCAGGGTTTGGCCCCTTCTTGTGGCGATGGCATTCAGTTCGCCGATCTGCTTCAACCTCTGCTCTGTCACCTCTCCCCGTTGCAGAAATCCGGTGGGTTTGGCGGCGCGCGAATCGGCCGGAATACCCCGCAGATAGCGGTCGGTGAGCATCCCCTGCGCCAGCGGCGAATAGGCAATGAGCCCCACGCCCTCGCGTTCCAGCGTGTCCATTAACCCCGCTTCGGGCTGGCGAACGAACATCGAATATTTGGCCTGATGGATAAGACAGGGGGTGCCGTTGCGTTTCAGGATCTCCAACGCGCGCCTCGTCTGCTCATCATCATAGTTGGAGATGCCGACGTACAACGCTTTCCCCTGTCGATGGATGTCGGTCAGCGCGCCCATCGTCTCTTCGAGCGGGGTGTCGGGGTCGGGACGGTGAGAGTAGAAAATATCGACATAGTCCAGCCCCATTCTGTGCAGGCTTTGGTCGAGACTTGCCATCAGATATTTCCTCGAACCCCACTCGCCGTAGGGGCCGGGCCACATCAGATAGCCCGCCTTGGTGGAGATGATGAGCTCGTCGCGGTATGGGCCCAGATGCTCGCGCAGAATACGGCCGAAGTTGGTCTCGGCACTCCCGGGCTCGGGGCCATAGTTGTTGGCCAAATCGAAGTGGGTGATTCCGGCATCGAAGGCTTCCAGAGCGATGGGCAGATAGTTTTCGTATCTGTCGACACTCCCGAAGTTGTGCCACAGACCGAGCGAAATTTCGGGCAACAGAATGCCGCTTCGGCCACAGCGACGATAGTTCATCGCCTGATACCTCCCTTCGGAGGCGACATATTTTTTATCCATAGCGCGAATATACGAAAATTTTCGACTATTTTTGTCGTTATACAAGAGAAAAAACTGTTATGAAGATGCGATTTTTTGTTTTGATGGCCCTCATCGTTTTGTCGGCGATGAATGCCGACGCCCAGGGGCTGC
>QMCE01001771.1_pt1 | contig 11945 bp, 9 predicted proteins | sample 1821851 | NCBI WGS metagenome assembly QMCE01 (sample SAMN09453174, study PRJNA476694) | Termite gut metagenome, whole genome shotgun sequencing project. | isolation source: worker | host: Odontotermes sp. | place: South Africa:Pretoria | collected 2016-01-28
AAAGCCCATGGATTGTTTTTCCATGGTTTCCTTGTAACTTGCATACAACTGAATCATCGTATTCATGATGGTACGATGGTCGGCGCGGGTATTTCCGTTCACCTGCTGTTTCAAGCGGGAAAGCGAGCCGAACGGTTCAATGCGCCCTTTACGGAGATAAAACTGTCCTTCGGTAATGTAACCGGTGTTATCCGGAACCGGGTGCGTCACATCGTCGCCGGGCATGGTCGTAACCGCAAGCACGGTAATAGAACCCGCGGAATCAAAGTCCACCGCTTTTTCATAGCGCGCCGCAAGCTGGGAATAAAGATCGCCGGGATAACCGCGATTCGATGGAATCTGTTCCATGGTGATCGCAATTTCTTTGAGCGCATCGGCAAAGTTCGTCATGTCCGTCAAAAGCACGAGCACACTTTTCCCTTCCACCGCAAAACGTTCCGCCACCGCGAGCGCGGCATCCGGCACGAGCAGGCATTCCACCACCGGGTCGGAAGCCGTGTGTACAAACATTACCGAGCGGGAAAGAGCGCCGTTCTTTTCCAAAAAATCGCGGAGATAAAGATAATCATCGTATTTAAGCCCCATACCGCCGAGTACAATCACATCCACTTCCGCCTGAAGCGCGATACGGGCGAGAAGTTCGTTGTAAGGTTCGCCGGCCACGGAGAAAATCGGAAGTTTCTGACTCACCACGAGGGTATTGAAAACGTCAATCATCGGAATCCCGGTGCGCACCATATTCCGCGGAATAATACGCTTGGACGGATTCACCGAAGGACCGCCGATCGGAATCGGATTTTCTTCGATCGCAGGGCCGTTATCGCGCGGCACACCGGAACCGTTAAACACGCGCCCAATGAGAGCCTGGCTGAAAGGGATCTCCATCGGTTTCCCTAAAAAACGCACCTGGGAATCGGTCGAAACACCGCGAGCGCCTTCAAAAACCTGCAAGTCCACACGATCGCCTTCAATGCGAATCACGCGCGCAAGAGAAGTCCCCTGCGCACTCGTGACCTGAGCCAGTTCCTGATAAAAAATATTCTCCGCCTTAACCGTAATCACGCTACCGGCAATGCGTTCAACGCGATGATAAACCTTATGCATGAGCAGAAACCTCCTCAACAGCCTTAAAAATATTCTCTTCGAGCTGTTTGAATTCGGGAGAATTAAAGACAGCCCGGTTCCAGTCTTTGGTGATTTGGGTGAGTTTCAAGAAGAACGAACGCGCCTCTTCTTTTGCCGCAAACGAAAATTTCCGGCTGAGAATATCGTGAACCTTTTCAAAAACATATTGCTGGCGTTCACCGGAACAGGCCGCATCCACATCGTTGTAGGCATCCTGCTGCAAGTAAACCGAATCCAGATATTCCGATTTCAGGAAAAGGATAAAGTCATCCATGGAGGTGCCTTCTTCCCCCACCACTTTCATCATTTGATTGACATCGCCGCCGAGAACGAGAAGTTTGCGCGCAAATTTGACTTTCTCCACATCGATAATACCTTCATATTTCGACCAGGAATCCAGCGGATTGATCGCCGGGAAACGCCGTTGATCGGAACGTTCGCGGGAAAGCCCGTGGAAAGCACCCACCACTTTCAGTGTCGCCTGCGTAACCGGTTCTTCAAAATTACCGCCCGCCGGAGAAACCGTACCGCCAATCGTGACCGAACCGGTGGAACCGTCTTTCAATTTCACGATGCCGCCACGTTCGTAAAAGCTCGCGATCACGGATTCCAAATACGCCGGGAACGCCTCTTCACCCGGAATTTCTTCCAAACGCCCGCTCATTTCGCGGAGGGCCTGTGCCCAACGGCTCGTGGAATCGGCGAGAAGAAGCACGTTCAAACCCATTTGGCGGTAGTATTCCGCAAGGGTCACGCCGGTATAAACCGAAGCTTCGCGCGCCGCCACCGGCATGGAACTTGTGTTACAAATAATCAGGGTGCGTTCCATAAGGCTCTTGCCGGTGCGAGGGTCATTGAGCTCAGGGAACTCGCGAAGTGTTTCCACCACTTCGCCGGCGCGCTCACCGCAAGCGGCAAAAATCACAATATCCACATCGGCATAGCGGCTCATCAACTGCTGAAGCACCGTTTTTCCCGCACCGAAAGGCCCGGGAATACAGAAAGTACCGCCCTGCATTACCGGAAAAAACGTATCTACGATACGCTGCTGCGTGACCATCGGTTTGGAAGGGCGCAGACGTTCCGAATATTGCTTGATCGGAATTTTCACCGGCCAGGTCTGCACGAGCGAAACTTCGATCAATTTGCCATCTTCGTCTTTTAATACGGCAATTTTATCTTCCAGCAGGAATTCGCCCGATTCGGCAATACTTTCCACCGTTACCGAACCGTTTATCTTAAACGGCACCATAATATGATGCTTGAAAATGCCTTCGGGAACCGTTCCGAGAGTTTCACCAGCGGTTAAAACATCGCCTTTTTTCGCAAGCGGCGTAAAGAGCCATTTCACATCCCGCGGAAGTGCAGGCAAATACTTGCCGCGCTGGAGGAAAAACCCGCTTTCTTCGGCAAGGCGCGGAAGCGGGTTTTGAAGCCCGTCAAAAACCTGCGTTAAAAGTCCGGGCCCGAGTTCCACCGAGAGAAGTTCTCCGGTAAATTCGACCTCATCGCCGGTTTTAAGCCCGGTGGTGTCTTCAAAAACCTGAAGCTCGGCATATTCATTCCGGATTCGGATTACTTCGCTTTTGAGCCGCACTCCGGAAGCGAGTTTAGCATAGGCAACTTCATTTTGCACCACGGCATCCGTAAATGCCACACGGAGCAGATTGCCGTTCACACCGATAATTTTTCCAATATTTGCCATTGAAATTGAATCCTCCGATCAGGAAAAATCCCGCTTTGAATCGGGATCATTATCATTTATCACAGTTTCGATCGCTTCTTTGCCTTTTTCTCCGGTCATTTGCGCCCAGCGTTCGCAAATGCGGAGTTTAACGGCATAAGCAAAAACATGAGCCGCCGTAAATTCACCGAAACCGGCCAATTCGTCTGCCATCCAAAAACGGGCGCGGTCTATTTCCATTTCTTTTTCCAGCGGATTTGCTTTGGTAAAGGCTTCCGATATTTTTTTTGCAAAAGTGACATCATAACCCGAAAACATCCGCTCGGAAAAGCGCACATCGCTCCCCCAAGCCGAAGCACGCAAACGCCCTGCTACGTTACGGAGCTGCGTTTCCCTCGCAAGATAAGCGGATACAAACGGATCCTCGCTTTCCGTGCCGGAAAGAAGGGCATCCAACGCGTTTAATTCGTCTCCGGAAAGCACGCCGTCGCATTTGCGGCGAAACTCGGACAAATCAAACGGAGGAACTTCCCCAATGGCAAGCGCCGGGAGGGAGGTGACAAAATAAAGCGCAAGATCCATCGCTATTTGCCTTGTTCCGCAACGGAAGAAACAATTTTCGCAAGCTCCGGGCGTAAAAATGCGGAAAGCGCTTCGGCAATCGCTTCGCCTGTAAACTCATGGCTCACTTTGCCTTCGTCCAGTTTCACACGGAATCCGTAACGAACTCCCGCATCACTTTTCAGTTCCACACCACCTTGGAGTTTCTTCTTAAACTCTCCGGTAATAAAAGAGGTCATTTTTTGAGTATCCGCATCGGAGAACGCAACGCTGGTATCGGTATCTGCTTTGGCGTACAATGCAGATAAATTGAGAAGCATTTGCTTCATCACCTCTTCGGTCAGATTTTCTTCCGTTTGAAGAGATAAAATACTCAAAATCATTTTTTCAAAACTTTTCCCAAGAGTAATCAAAAGATCGCGAGAGGCTTGTTCCAGCGAACGATTGCTCCTTTCCGTGTAAACCAGAGCATCCTGATCCGCCTTTTCCAGTTTTGCTTTCGCCTCAGCTTCCGCATCCTTGATAATCGCTGCCGCTTTATCTTTAGCATTTGCGATAATCGCCGCAGCCTGGTCATCTGCCTTGTCCACGGCCACTTGTTGAATCCGGTCAATCAGGTACTGCAAATCTTCTGCCATAAAAATCTCCGAAGCGACATAAAAACGTTCCAAATGTAATATATCACCGTTTTTTTCAAAAAAACACCCATTCGGTGAAAAAAAATACCTATTATCCGATTTTTTTACATTTGATTTACATTTTCGAGATACCGAAATGAAAATCAAAACAAAAAAACGACAGCACCCGCAAATTGATATAAGAAAAAAACTTATCTTCCGAGAATCTGAGCGCGCACTTCTTCCGCTTTTTCTTTTCCTTCCAGGCATTCCAAAATTTTAAGACCGAACTCTTCGGCAGTACCGGCGGAGCGGCTCGTAATTACCTTTCCGTCTGCCACCACGCGCTCTTCCGAGTAATGGCGGGCATAAGGCGCGAGTTCCTTTTCCACGCCCGGGTAACTCGTGAGTTTATGATACTGCGCAATTCCCGCAGGAACCAAAAGCAGAGGAGCGGCACAAATTGCCGTCACCCATTTTTTCTCGTGATAAAAACGCCGGATTATATCCAAAGCAGCTTCGGATTTTTGCAGATTCCGCACTCCGAGCCCGCCGCCCGGGAGGAACACGCCCTGAAAAGAATGGACATCCGCTTCGGAAAGCAGTATATCGGTTTCTACGACAAGTCCGTGCCCGCCTTCGACTCTCGTGTTTTCATGAATGCTTGCGAGAGTGACTTTTACTTCTCCGCGCCGGAGAATATCCAATGGAGCCACGACCTCCGTTTCTTCAAATCCGTCGGCCATAAGAAAAAGAAGATGATTCATAAATCCTCCGTAATTTTTTTATTAATCTAATTCTTTTCCATGCAAAACCACATCCCTCCGGCGGATTATTCTTATATTTCAATCATGAATTCCGATCGCATTATTCGAGCCACCGGTGCGCGTACTCCCATGCGCCTTGTTTTAGTCGACATCACCGGGTGCGCCAACGAGATCGGAGAAAAGCACGGAGCCTGCGGTTATTCCTTAAAGCTCCTCGCCGAAACGGCGATTGCTTCGCTTTTTCTTTCAAGCGGTTTAAAATTTCCGGGAACAGTTTCCGTAAGTGTGAATTTTTCCGGAGATATTTCCATGATTCAAGCCGATACCACTCCGCAAGGTTTGATTCGCGCGATGATCCCGCAAGCCGATATTCTCGCCACCAAAAATTTTGAACCCGCCCTTTCTCCGCAAACGCTCAGAGTGATTAAACTTGATGCCAAAGGGAAGCGCGTCCGGGAAAGCATTATCGATGCCGTTTCCGAATCCATGGGGCAAAATATCGCGGCGTTTTTACTGCAATCGGAACAAACCCGAAGTGCCGTCGGTATCGAAGCGAGAATTAACAAAGAGAATCCGTGCAAATTGGATTATGCGGTCGGTTTCATGCTTGAGGCCTACCCGGACCTGGAAACCAAAGATATTGAGATTTTAGAACAGGTGGTTTTAACGCTTCCTCCGCTTGGGGATTTCTTCAACGGCTCGCATTACTCGCTTTCCGGCTTAACGGATATGCTCGCCGGCCCTTACGAAATCGAAATCGTAAAAGAAATCACACCGGAAGTTTTTTGTCCTTGCAGTAAGGTGCGCACACTGGCTACACTTTCCTCTTTTTCCGACGGAGAATTGGAATACCTGCTTGAAAAAAATGAAGACCTGGAAATCATTTGTGATTTTTGCCGCAACCGTTACATCGTTACACCCGATGAGATTCAAAACATTTTGAATCAGCGAATGGAATAGAGGTTTTATGTTTTCGAAACAAAGTGTAGTCACTTTGGATATGGAAGGGGTGCTCACTCCGGAAATTTGGATTGAATTTGCGAAAAAAACAGGAATTGAAGAACTGCGCTTAACCACAAGGGATATTCCCGATTATGATGTGTTGATGCAGGGGCGTTTGAAAATTCTCGCCCGGGAAAACCTCACGCTTTCCGCAATTCAAGATGTGATCGCCTCGCTCGGTTTGCTCGAAGGAGCCAAAGACTTTTTAGATAAACTCCGGCGGGATACCCAGGTGATTATTCTCTCGGACACGTTTCAGGAGTTTGCTTACCCGCTTATCGAAAAAATGGATTTCCCCACCCTTTTCTGCCATAACCTCGTGGTGGAAAACGATAAAATCGTTTCTTACAAAATCCGGAAAGCGGGACACAAAAAATTAACGGTCACGCATCTTCGCGCCCTGAATTTCAATGTGTTTGCCGCCGGAGATTCTTACAACGACACGGGAATGCTTCTTGAAGCGAATAAGGGTATTCTTTTTCGCGCGCCGAAAACGGTACAAACCGAATTTCCGGAACTCGAAACCGCCGAAACCTACGATGATTTATACCGGCTATTTCAAGCGTTTCAAGAATCTATTGAGTAAATTCCGACCGTAGACAATGTTGCGGCACACCGTCATTCCGCGTTCGCAATGACATTACATGCCACCGCGAACTCAATTGATGCGGTAATAGGCATCACCGCACTTTTGGAATATTTTATTATGCCTGAACGAACTTAATTTATGCGGTAAACCAAGTTCAGAATGACACGGGTGTCCAGAATCCGGGTGATGGACAATCCTTTCCTGTCTCCTACGACTCAATCGGAGGCGAGCTACTGTGGGATCGTCACAACTCAAAGCGGTAACCGATGCCGAGCCCCATACGAAATGAGATCATAACATCATCACCGTCATATTCATTGTAAGGCACACCGTTTCGGTAATAACGCCACAATTTGTAATCGCCGACATAGAGCGGAATACCGAACTCGCCGTAACCTAAAAAGCCGTTGTCCATCACATATTCAAACCCGCCGCCGGTCACGATTTCCCAAACATTTCCTACATCCGATATCAGCATATGATGTGACTGGAAAATATAAAAGCCGGTCCTTCTGCCGTTCAGATGGTAGGAATAGGCAAGGCCGTAATCGTGAAAATCGCCGAAAAACGAACCGACAATGATGCCGAAAGACCACTTTTCCCAAGGCGAATACCGGACCCCCAAAAGCCCCTTATTCGGGGAAGAATACCCGGCATCTACTTCGATCGCCGGAAAAGATTGAGCGAGCGCAGTGCCTGAGAAAAGAAAAGAAAATACAACGATAACAAGAAACTTTTTCATTAATCGTACCATCCGGTTTGTTTATAATCCGTATTCCCCTCAATAGGAATAGGATTTGAGAGCAGGTAGTTCGGATCAAACCCCAATACCAAAGTGGCTTGCCCGAATGCAGTGGATGAAAGAGCCGGTTCGAATAGAGTTACAAAAAGGCATTTTTTCATGTTAGTTGTACCAACCTGTTGCTTTGCAATCGATACCACCGTCTCCCATAATGCACAAGTCATTTTTCGGGTACGGGTCCGGAAGCGGCGGAGGCTCAACGTCCACCGAAGAATAAAACTTATCGATCAAATACTTGGGACAATCGACTTTTTGATAGTAAAGTGTGGGATTATCTGCCACCATAAACCAATCGGCATGCCACATGCAACCTCTGTAAAGTTCTTCCGAATAAGTTCTCCCCGGACCAGAATTTTTTCCAAAAATTCTTTCACATTCAGATCTCAAACATCCTTGCCACTGTTCTAGAGTGGCTCTGTGATCACCATCTCGAGTACCATACATTTGCGCAATTTTTCCGCTACTACTTTGACAGTTAGTTAATAACCCACCAAATCCATTGTCTGGAGCCCCAGGAAAACGAAATTCTTCGATAGAAACGCCTATTTGCTTAGAAAGCGCATTGAATGCTCCAACGCCGCCTCCCGGAATCATAATATCAAACTGCGTACCTAACTCTCCGCCGTGCTTCATCATAACATCATACTTAACGTCTTGACCGACATTGCTAGCCATCACAATCATGGTTTTACTTTTAAGAGCCTGGTGGGTAGGGCGCGGCATCGGTTCATCATACCAACCTCCGTCAAATGTCAGCTGATAACAGGAACCACATTCCGCGATAGCCGGGTTCATGGCGGCAAAGCCATAAGCGAGGGTGTCGTTTATCGCTATGGGTGCCATATCCCAACAGGTATAAGCGGCATTGGAGGAATCACTATCGCAGGCGCTCGGCGTATTCAAATAACCGGCATACCATTCACTGGTACCATTTTGAACCCAAGTAGGGTGCTTTTCATAAGTTGTCACTTCTTCGTTATTTTTATTGCAATTTTTACAAATGCCGGCCCAGGGCTTGGGGTTATTTACATCAACAATATTTCTAAACCATGAACAGTGAGGCTTGCAAGCATCCCAATAACGGGTAGCCCAACCTTTTTTTACTCCCGGCCCCCCCGGAATAAGAATCGGATAATCTTCATATTCCTTGGAAGAACTGGAACGCTCACCTCTCGAACCGGAAGAACTGCTCACCTCTTCTGCCGAAGAGGAACTCCCCGGTTCGACGATTACCGAAGAAGATGAAGAGGGTGAGAGTGAGGATGACAAAGGCTTTTCACCGGAACTGCTTTCGGGAGTGACCACCGTACTGGAACTCACAGGAAGCGGCGTTACCGCAACTTCATCATTTTCACCCCAAAACACGATAGGCAAATTCAACTTTCCATCGCCGCACGCGACCAGGGAAAACAAAATCAAAGTACTTAGAAACCAAAGTAAACGCATAAATAAATACCCGAAGGAATCTGCTGCCTTAAATATAATTAAATAAAATCCAATCGGTTACTACTGTAACCACTTATTCCGGTATCTGCGGGCAAAATTCGGGCTTTGCCACGGCGAAGTTAATCCAACGCCTCCATATCAAAATCTTCACATGTAAACGAAGATATATTTTCACCGTAAAAGTGAGAAACAGTCTCTTCTTCCGGATCATAACAAATTAAACCGGAATTGCCCGGGCATTTTTCTATAAAAGGAACATTCAGTTCCGCACATGAAATATTGATGATACTTGTCGAGAGTTCCGGAAATTCGATACATATTGAAAACGGAGCCTTTTCTTGAGATTTAAACGGACCGCAAGCCCCGCCTTCGGCAATAATATCTTCATATTCATCGGCATTTTTCAGATCCAAATCACGGCAAGTAACATTATTGGCATAAATTTTAATAAAAATATCTTTGGCATCTTCGTCTTCTTCATCGATACAAATGATTCTTTCATTATTTGGGCACTTATTTTCCCAACTACCGCCGTCTTTTTCGCATTCTGTTTTATGAGCCTGTATATTTTTCAGATCAACAGGGTATTCTTCGCAAGCAAAAATACCGCTGACACCAATTTCTTCACCGGAAAAGATACACGCTCGCCCCTCTAACGAATTACCGCCGGAAGAACTTGAAAGCGAGTTCACACCACCGGAACTGCTACTTGAGCTAATTACGCTTGAACCGGAATCCTTGTTTGCCGGCGAAGAAGGGGATTCGGAACAAGCGAAAACCGTTAAGAAAATTACCGTCATTAATATAAAAATCATAATTCTCATCATATTCTCCGTGCTTAATCTTTTATACACCGGATGGAAAGGGCTGAAGTTTTCTGGGAACTATTTCCTCCACCGGTTGAAGTTTGATTTGTTTTTGATAAAGCAAAATTGTTAATACTATAATCATAATTTGTACTTTCATACCTATATCCACCCTCTATAGTACTCCAAAAATAGCAATGGGTAATAATACTTTGATAAGATGCTAAATAAAATCCACCTGGTAGGGCCGAAAAGCCAAAATCGTCAGTACCAGGACTAAAATAAGTTGTCCACAAAGATGATGTGGAGCGTAACTTTCTACTTAACAAGTTATAAGGATCATCATAATCAACATCAGGACTATCTGTGCCATCTGCAAAATATATAAGTTTGTTCCATTCAACAAGAGTCGGTATATGCCAACCATCGGGACATATTCCTTGATGCGGATTATTTATTTGAGTCGAACAAGTAACAGTATTGCAACTATCCGGTAAATTCATAGCCGTAGCCCAATCGTAAAGCCTGCCGTAAATTTTGCAATTGACAGGGTCATCATCATAACACCGGCTACCGGGTGCATTGTAATTTAAATTCTCATCCAGCCAATACTGTTCGCCTATCTTCACAACCCCATATCTGTGCCCTTGATCGTCATTTACAAACCCTTCTTTAGCCACAATTTCATCACCCGAACATCTTTGCGTTTTTAAATTAAATACTTTTGCACCGCAACACATTTCTCCTTCGGACGGGTCATAATTTTTACCGCTGCATTTCGGGTAAACGACTTTATTAAAACAAAACTGGGTTGACGGATTATAACTACTGCTGCCGCATAGATCATAAAGAACATGATCAAAACAGAATTTGACCGACGGATCATAATTCTTGCCATCGCACAAGTCATAAATCTTTTGCGAAGCACAGAATTGAGTGGTTGGGTTATAACTGTTAGCGCCGCATAAGTTATAAAGTTTATTTTCAAAACAGAACTGAACGGAGGGGTTATAACTTTTAACGCCGCATAAATCGTAAACCGTTTGCGAAGAACAGAACTGAGTTAAAGTGTTGTAAGCATTCCCGCCGCACAAGCGATAAACCTTTATTTCCTGCAAAGAACAGAACTCTTCTTTTGGGTTAAATGTCTTCGTCCCGCAATAACTATCTATTACAAAATTCTTTACCGCATTCATATCATCATAAAAAACACTACCATCCAAAGATTTAAAATAAGGAATAATATTGTAGGTACCGGATGTTAAACCTTCAAAATTTATAGTAGAGCCTATCACTTTCCCAAACTGCCCAAAACCAAAACCGGGCCCCTTAATACATTCTCCATCCTGTGCCTCAATACAAAAACCGAATTCTTCAATCGAAAAGCCCAAATCCGGTTTGTTAATTTTAAATGGGAAAGATAATTTGCCGTTTGCAATTCCCTTCAAGTCAAAATCCGGACGTTTAAAATCAAAGGATGGTAAAGTTTTAGAGCCCGGCAAGTTGCCTAAAGAGATACGGGCAGATCCGAAATCATAAAGTTTGTTTAGAAAATCCAGGAATTGCAACTTGACTTTCAGATCAATATCCAAATCTCTATTGAGAGATGTTTTTGAATTTGCCGTGAGCGGCAGTTGAGGGCTCACCAGTTCCAAAGAAGGTCCCGCCGAAAGTTGAAGACCGGCCACTCCGTAAAACAGAGAATTTAAACCTACAAGAACGCCGAACCGAACGCTCCCATAAGCCGAATATGTGTAATCATAATAAAAGTCTTTATGGCAAGTGTTAATTCTTTTAAAACTGCCATTGTACTCAAAGCCGTATTCGCTGAATTCATTGAAAATGAGTTTTGCATTCATATTCGCTTGAATTCCCGCCTCAATTTTTGCTTTAAGAATCGCTTCATTTTTTATATACACATAAACAGGGCCAATCATAAATTCTATATCCGGCAAGCGGTATTTTGCGAGCTCATAATTTTCTTTGCGCGAAATACTTCCCTTTAAGTAACCCTCCAAACTTAAATGCTTATTTTGTGAAACACTCATTTTTGCGTAATTAAGGCTATAATTTTTCAGTTTGATTTTTGTGATAAGAGACAAATTATAGGAACCTTTTAAGTTTACACCGCCGCCGTTATTCGAATTGCCAAAAGAAGCGCCCTTATCTACAGAAAAAGTCAGCCCTTTAGTACCGCCAATATCCCAATTCCCCGCAAGAGCATCAACGACCGTATTTACCACTTTCACAACCGTATTCTTCACTTTCCTCACCACTTTTCGCCACCACTTTTTTTGTAAAACCCCATTTGATGTTTCATCCTCATCTTCTTCATACACAAGAGGAATTTCCAATTCAATATCAGCCTCTTCTACGGCTTCTACAATACTTGCATAGCTCACCGAAACAATGGTAACATCTTCGCTTTCTTTGGTAACCTCAATGACTCTGTACAAAAAACCATACGGAGCACTTTTGGTTGTTGTTGAATTTATAATATCTCCGACGGCAGGCGTTTTTTCTGCCGGCAAGTTTTTAAAAAACAG